>Ga0308163_10000822_pt1 | contig 42759 bp, 40 predicted proteins | sample PhyTR1_FD_201037 | JGI IMG/M metagenome (GOLD analysis project Ga0308163, IMG submission 201037) | Phyllosphere microbial communities from UC Gill Tract Community Farm, Albany, California, United States - DLSLT.R1 | ecosystem: Host-associated > Plants > Phyllosphere > Unclassified | place: USA... | reverse complement strand
ACAGCAGAATATAGACCTGCTTTTGTGGGATTCAGTTTTTTTACTTTCAGAGATGCGGGTGCGTTTGCTTTTTCTATATCATCAACAACTTGAGCTTCAGCCTGAGCCTGAGGTTTTGCAGCAGGAATAGTATCAGTCGCATAATGCTCTAATCTGATAGTATCTCTCGGATTGGTTTGTGAGAAAGCTAATCCTGATAAAAAAAGAAAAAAGGTGAAAACTATTTTTTTCATTTATTTAATATGAGATAAAATATATTCCAGCTCATCTTCATTTTTAAAATCTAAAACAATCTTGCCTTTTTTGCCGGTACCTGTTGTTTTTATCTCAACTTTCACATCAAGAATATCTGAAATTGCTTTCTGAGCTCTTTTATAATTATTAGAAAGCTCAGCTTTTGCTCTTTTAGCAGCCGGAGATTTTGGATTTTTCAAAGCAGTCGCCGCTTGTTCAGACTGACGTACATTCAGTTTTTCTTTGATAATTAAATCAAATAAAACTTGCTGATGCTCTTCATTTTCAAGACTGATGATTGCTCTTCCGTGGCCGGCAGAAATTTCTCCGCTTCGGATTGCATTCTGAATATCCGGACTCAATCTCAACAATCTCATAGAGTTGGTAATCGTACTTCTGTCCTTTCCTATTCTTTGGCTTAAATTTTCCTGAGTAAGGCCGATTTCTTCCAAAAGTCTGTGATAGGTAAGCGCAATTTCGATAGCATCAAGATCTTCACGCTGAATATTTTCCACAAGAGCCATTTCCAAAAGCTCCTGATCATTCACCAAACGGATATATGCCGGAATAGTCGTTAATCCTGCAATTTTACTCGCTCTGAAACGTCTTTCCCCGGAAATAATCTCAAACTTCTCACCATCTTTTCTTAACGTAATAGGCTGTATAACGCCTAAGTTTGTAATCGACTGTGCAAGTTCGTTTAATGCTTTTTCATCAAAATAAGTTCTTGGCTGTGTCGGGTTCGGATAAATATCTTCAATGGAAACTTCCATGATATTTCCTACAAATTTATCTGCTCCCTCATCAGTTGCTGTATTGACCGTAGCTTTGGATTCTGCACTTAGAATTGCTCCCAAACCACGCCCCATCGCTCTTTTTTTGTCCTTCATTTTTTGTATAAATGATTATTGATTAATGATAATTGTTTAATTATTAAATACAAAAATCATTTTAATTTTTTACTAAATTTTCGTTTCTCAGCAACACTTCTTCTGCAAGCTGAATATACTGGATGGCGCCTTTACTTTCAGCATCATAATTAAGGATACTTTCACCGAAACTTGGCGCTTCACTCAATCTTACATTTCTGCTGATGATGGTTTCAAAAACCATTTCCGGAAAGTGTGCATTTACCTCTTCCACAACCTGATTTGAAAGTCTTAAACGGCTGTCATACATCGTCAACAATAATCCTTCGATATCTAAATCTTTATTGTGAATTTTCTGAACATTTTTAATCGTATTCAAAAGCTTACCAAGACCTTCCAATGCAAAATATTCACACTGAATCGGGATAATCACAGAATCTGCAGCCGTTAATGCATTTACCGTAATCAAACCTAAACTCGGTGCGCAGTCGATGATGATATAATCGTAATCATCTCTTACTTCCTGCAATGCTTTTTTCAGCATATACTCACGGTTATCTTTGTCTACCAATTCAATTTCGGCAGCTACCAAATCGATATGAGAAGGTACGATATCAAGATTAGGAGTCGTTGTTTTCTGAATACAGTTTCTGGTTTCAACACTGTGCTCCAAAAGATTATAGGTAGAATACGGCACTTCTTCCACACCAAGACCGGATGTTGCATTTGCCTGTGGATCTGCATCAATAATCAGTATTTTCTTTTCTAAAACTCCTAATGCTGCAGCTAAATTTACGGCAGTAGTAGTCTTTCCTACTCCACCTTTCTGATTAGCGATACCTATAATTTTTGCCATTGCTCAAACTTTAAGCTTCAAAAATACACTTTTTTCTCTGCTCTTGGGGAATGACTAAAACGAAAATAGAGTTAAAATATTGTTAACAAGCATTTTAGACATTAAAAAAATTATCCACAAAAATAAATCTTTGTGGATAACTATTGAGATTTGTGTTTAAGATATCAATTATCAAATTTCATTGAAATAGGAAACTTGAAATAACTTCTTACAGATTCTCCTTTTTTATTTTTACCCGGAATCCATTTTCCTTTTACTGCTTTAATGGTTCTGATTGCTTCAGCATTGAAAGAAGCATCTTTTCCGTTGGTTTTAATATCTGAAATGGTGCCGTCTTTTTCTACAATAAAGGTAACCGTTGTATTTACACTTCCTTCATCTTCAAAAGCAGAAACATCAAATTTGTTCATCACTTTATTTCTGAAAGCATCAATCCCTCCTTCGAATTTTGCAGTTACACTTAGTTCATTTGCATCTTTTACAGAATTATCCGGTCCTGGATCTACCGTCGGAACCACTTTTGGAGGAACAACTGTTCCCGGACCTGAGATTACACTTGTAGGCACATTAATTCTTGGAGCTGGTGGTGCTACAAAATCATTTTTCACTCCAGCAATGGCATCTTTCGGAATATCTTTTATAATATTGCTTTCGTCTGCATTTCTTGTAGGCGTAGCAACTGTAGAATTATATTGCTTTACACTTGGCGGCGGTGGTGTTACCTTTTCAGGTGGTGTCACTTTTTCAGGTGGTTTTACAACAGGATGCTCATCTGGAAGAACTAAAACGAATGGTTTTTCAGTTTGTTCAGTCCCATCCGATTCTACTGTTTTAAAAGCAGAAATAACGACAGGAATAATAGAAACCGCAGCCAATAAACCAACACCTATAAAAAATGCTTTGGTTAAAATTCTGTCTGATTCTGTTCTTAATACATACGCACCATACGCTTTGTTACGGTTTTCGAAAAGGATTTCGTTCAGTCGAAATTCCTGATTGTGTTCTAGGTGTTTCATCACTATAAAATTAAATTGTTAATATATAGATTATCAGTTTTCAAAATGATTGTTAATAATCTTTGAAACAATATCAAAATTTCTGCCAAAAACTTAACAAAAATCCAATCCTATGTCAAAATCAGTGTTAAACTTTAAAATTTAACTATTTTATGAATAAGGTTTTGAGGTTGCGTGAAGGAAGCTTGATGTTGGAGGTTTTGAATTCCCTCCTTTGGAGGGGTGGCGAAAATTCGGAAGAATTTTTGACGGGATGGTTCAGAATACGAAAAAAACTCGCTACAACCTTATTTGAAACAGAGAAGCGCTTTCTTAGCCCCGATGGGAACGGCATCCTTTTTTGTTTTTTTTTGGTGAAGGAAATCAGGTTCGGGAAAAACAAAAAAGATATAGTGGACAGCGGGAAATAGCTTCTAAAAAAGAAAGGGAGTTGGACGATGGATGCTTGAAGTTTATATGATTGAAAATAAGGATTCTTCACTGCGCTTTCGCTTCGTTCAGAATGACTGGATTTATTTATTCTTGCTCGTTTAGATTGCTTAGTAGCTTTCGCTTCTCGCAATGATACAAAAAAAAGAGACCATCAAATTGATAGTCTCTTTTTTGTTTATTTGAAAATATTCCTTAGAATAATTCTTTTCTGATAATGTTTTGGCTTCTTTCAGGGCCTACAGAAACTAAATATACGTTGATTCCTAAATATTTTTCGATAAACTCGATGTATTTTTGAGCCGTATCAGGAAGTTCGTCGTAGCTTCTTACTTTTGTAAGATCTTCGTTCCAACCCGGTAAATCTTGATAGATTGGTTCGTAGTTGTATAATTTTTCTGTTGAAGAAGTGAAATAATCGATGATTTTTCCGTCTTCAGTTTTGTAATGCGTAACAATTTTTAGGTTTTCAATTCCTGTAAGAACATCTAATTTAGTAATTACTAAGTTATTGATCCCATTAATCATACAAGCATGCTTCAAAGAAACAAGGTCTAACCAACCTGTTCTTCTCGGTCTACCTGTAGTTGCTCCAAATTCACCACCGATCTGTCTGATTTTCTCACCCAATTCGTTGTCTAATTCAGATGGGAAAGGCCCATTTCCTACTCTTGTACAATATGCTTTGGCAACACCGATCAAATTTTGAAGTGAAGTTGGTGGAACTCCTGCTCCTGTACAAACTCCTCCTGTTGACGGAGAAGATGAAGTTACGTATGGATATGTTCCGAAGTCGATATCCAACATCAAAGCTTGCGCTCCTTCGAACAATACGTTTTTACCGTCTCTGATCGCTTCGTTTAATTCTAATTCAGTATCTACGATTCTATCTTGAAGCTGCTTTCCGATCTCTAAATATTCATTGTAGATTTCTTCGACATCCAAAGTCGGCTTATCGTAATATTTTTCGAAAAGAGAGTTTTTAACTTTTAAGTTTTTCTCAATTTTGTCTCTTAAAATCTCAGGATTCAAAAGATCTACCATTCTGATACCGATTCTTGCGATCTTATCTTCATAACATGGTCCGATTCCTTTTTTAGTAGTCCCGATTTGTGTTCCTCCGTGCTCTTCTTCACGGTAAGTATCCAAAAGAATGTGGTAAGGCATGATGACATGCGCTCTTCTGCTGATAAAAATGTGATCAGTTCTCATGTTTTTGCTTTCGATCTGATTCACCTCCTTAATGAAAGATTTAGGATTTACCACTACACCATTGGCAATGATACACTTCCCTTTGCACTGAAGAACTCCCGATGGAAGAAGGTGCAAAACAAACTTTTCATCGCCTACATAAACCGTGTGACCAGCGTTGTCGCCTCCTTGGAAACGCACCACATAATCTGATTTTGCCGATAAAACATCCGTTATTTTTCCTTTACCTTCATCTCCATACTGAAGACCTACAACTACGTAAGTTGACATATTTTACTTTTATTTTAGATTCATGCAAAATTACTTTTAAAAAATTGGGTGGGCAAATTTGCGGTGGATTTTATTTTTTCGTGGGGTGGAAATCATGTGGTTGGATTTAGAAATCTACCTTTTAATTAGATTATATTTGAAAATAAATTCCTTAGAAACACCTTATGAAAAATCAATCACAATTACAAACTGAATTGCGAAAAGGCGAAAACTCAGGATTCATAAAAAACTTTAACCGAAAAAATTTCTTAAACAATCTTCATAAAAAACACTTAAAATAAAATGCAGGAAAACTCAAAAGATGAATTTCTAAAAATAGCCGAAGAATATGTACTAAATAATGCTGGAGATCATGTTGAAGTCAGTTACACAGAAGATTACGATGAACTCTTCGTTTTTGGTTACCAAGCAAAAGATAAAAAGGTATGTTTAGTAGGTCAAGGTCCAATACTTCTTGTAAAAAAAGACGGAAGAATATTTGAATTTGGAAGTGCTACAGGGCATAAACATGCTATTGTTAAAGTAATCAGCAAATTAAACAAGGAAAGATTAATTAGACTTTTTCAAGAAGATTACAATATCCAAAAAAATAATTATGATCTAATAATTAATGATATATATAAAGATGATGAAAATGAAGAACTTGATGAATTAATATCTGTTCTATTAAGAAATAAGATTTATTATCTTGTACGTGACGAAAATAATGAAGTGAAAAGTCATGATTACACAAAAGAAAAACTCGAAGAGGTTTTAAAAAAGACACCAGCGAATTTAGGTGACAACTTTATTAAAAATTTAGAAGATGTTCTTATTGATCTCATCAATACTAATATTTATTTTAGATGGACACTTTCAGAAATTAAATAAATACCATTCCGCAGAAACCTTTCAACCGCTTAGATTCCTGCGGAATGATGACAACATTATTGGTATTTTTTACTGCAACAAAACCTCACTCATCACCCCAATCTCATCCAAAAAAACTTCATCATGCGAAATCACCAGCAAAGTTCCATGATAATCTTTAATGGAATTCGTCAAAATTTCTACATTTTGAAGGTCTAAATTATTCGTTGGTTCATCGAGAATAATCATATCGGGAGCTTTATTGCTGATGGAAAGTCCACACAAAAGAAGTCGAAGACGTTCTCCACCACTCAAAAAATCACAATTTTTATCCCAGGTTTCCTTTCCAAATAAAAATCTTGACAACAATGTTTTCACTTCAGATTCCGGCATTGCATTATCATTGAACTGGTCGGTAAAATCATAAACCGTTGCATTTCTATCAATCAAAGAATATTCCTGGTCAATATAAATGGTCTGAAAATCTGACTTCGAAATATTTCCGACAGAAGGTTGTAAATCTCCTAATAATAGTTTTATCAACGTCGTTTTCCCCGAACCGTTTGAGCCTTTGATAGAAATTCGGTCTCCACTTCGGATTTCAAGCTTGAGATTTTCTTTCCAAAGATTTTCTTTGTGATATTTAAAATTAATTTCTTCCGCTGAAATCAAAATTTTTCCCGAATGCAGATTCGAATCATTAAAATTCACCTTCATCTGATCCGCATTTCTCACCGACGAACGCAAATTCCGCAAATCTCCAGAAATATCATTAATTTTCTCGGCATGAACAGACTTTAATTTTGAAGAATTTTTCTCCGCATTATTTCGCAACGTATTCATCATAATTCTTGCAACACCCGATTTTTCCTGCTTTCCTTTTCCTCGTGCATCGAGTTTTTGTTTTCTCTCCAAAGTTTCACGTTCTTTTTCTTTAGCTTTTTTCAGCGCACGTTCTTTAGAATGAATATCGTTTTGTAACGCTTCATTTTCGATTGCTTTTTGTTCGGCATAAAAATCATAATTCCCACCGTACGTTGAAATTCCCTGATTGCTTAATTCAAAAGTAGTATCAACTAAATTCAGCAAAGTTCGGTCATGACTCACAATCACAACCGTTGAATTTGTTTTTTCAATAAAATCATACAATAGACTTCTACCTTCCAAATCGAGATGATTTGTGGGCTCGTCGAGTAAAATAATTTCAGGCTGATTGATCTGAATTCCGGCAAGAAAAACCTTTGTTTTTTGTCCGCCACTCAAGCTTTCTAAGGTTTGATTTAAATTTAAATCTTCAAGTTTCCAATATTGCAAGGCAATTTGACAGCGTTCTTCGATGTCCCAATCGTCATTTAAAGTTTCAAAATAAATTTCATCCACTTCGCCATCGGTAATTTTTTGAAGTGCATTGAGTTTTTTATCGATTTTCAAACATTCCGCAACCGTCAAATCATTAAAATTTCCAAACATTTGTGGAACATAAAATAGATCACCCTGAATATTGACATTTCCTGCCAAAGGTTCAATTTCGTTGGCAATAATTTTCAGCAAGGTAGATTTCCCCATGCCGTTACTTCCGACCCAAGCCGATTTTGAGTGAGTGGGTATCGTTAAATTGATAGAATTAAATACCAGATTTTCCGCAGGAAACCCAAAGGATATATTGTGTAGAAAAAGCATAATTTCTTTCTTTTAGTAAGGTTAAACTGCAATAACATTTTCTGTTATTGTTTATTAAATCTGAAAGAAATTAAATTCTACATGTCTGATGTTTTGGGTTTTGTGTAATGCAAAGATAGTATATTCTTCTTTTATCTTAAAATAAAAGAAGCAAAAATTCAAGGTTTGGAATCCTTCGCTAAAAATTAAAATTTAATCCTAAAATTCCCAAAACTCACATGAATTTATAATTTATCATTAATTTCAAAATTGTAACATGCTCAAACAGTGGGAATTTTTTAACGGATTAGATTTAAATTTTCTTAACGCTCATGCTTCCTATACCAATTCAAATAGCGATTCTTTAATTTCATGCCTCAACTCCACTCATCACCTGACGGAAAAGTCCTTTGATGTGGTCAATTTCAGATTGATACATGGTTTTTTTTCGGCAGCCAAAGTAAAGAGTGTTTTCAAGTTTTTTATCGCCTTCCCAAATCAGTTGTATTTCGCCGCTTTCAATTTCATTTTTACATAAAAAATCAGGAACGACAGCTAATCCGGTTCCTCCTTTCAGACAACGGATAATCGAATTTAAGTTCGGAACAATATAATTGGGTCTGAAATTAGGTTTATGCCCGAAATTCATTAGCCAAAACTGAAAAAGATGTTCCATATCGCCGGTTGTACCGTACCATTTTTCATTTTTCAGCCAGCTTTCAATTTTCTGGAAATCTTTGGTTTTTAAAACTTCACCAAAACTTTCTGTATCAATATCTTTTCCTCCTACCAAAATAATTTGTTCGGAAGAAAATGCTTCATGCAGAATATTGGGCGAAGTTCCTTTTTTGGGAGTGATAATTAAATCTAAAATTCCTTTATCGAGCTGGTCGAGCATTTCAGGATACTCACCAAAACTGATAATTAAATTAAAATCCAGCGTCGAAACATACTGTTCTAAAGTAGTTTGAAAAGTCTCAAAACACATTCCGACACTGATGGTTGGCGTATGTTTTTCAGTAGATTTCTGAAAGTTCTTTTCAACTTCTTCGAGCTTGGTCAGAGGTTCTGAGACGGCATTAAATAAAACCTTTCCTCTCTCGGTCGGAATCATTTTTCTTCCTGTTCTGTCAAATAATTTGTACCCAACATACGCTTCAAGCGAACCTAAATGCAAACTTACTCCGGGTTGCGAAATAAAGAGAGAATCTGCAGCTCCGGTTAATGTTCCGGTTTTATAGATTGCTTTAAAAGTGCGGTACCATTCAAGATTTACCATAATTTTTTGTTTTTCAATTACGAATTTGCTTTGGAGTCAATCATCAATTTTAATCTGATAAATTCACCAATGGAGCAAATTGACTATTCACTATTTACTTCACGATTCATCAGAATTATAATACAAAGGTATGATTTATATTATTTTAATTATACAAAATCCCAACATAACTTTGCAGAGTAAAATTTAAACAATCATACAAAATGAAAAAAGTATTAATCATCAACGGTGGACAAAACTTCGGACATTCAGGAGGAAAATATAATCAGACAATTGCAGACAATACATTGGAAGTTTTAAAAAGATTTAAAAATGTAGAAGTGCAAATCACCAACGCAAGTGACAATTACAACAAAAACGAAGAAGTAGAAAAATTTGTCTGGGCAGATTATATCATTTACCACACTCCGATTTGGTGGTTTCAGTTACCGAATGGTTTGAAAAAATATATTGATGAAGTTTTCACAGCCGGCCACGCAAAAGGAATTTATATGAGCGACGGAAGAACTTCTGAAAATCCGAAAATCAACTACGGAACAGGCGGAATGTTGGGTGGGAGAAAATATATGGTGACCACAAGCTGGAACGCACCGGAAACAGCCTTCACACTTCCCGGAGAATTTTTCAACGAAACAAGTGTAGACAACGGACCATTATTTGGTTTTCACAGAATGAATGCGTTCGTTTCTTTAGAAAAAATGGAGAGCTTCCACTTCCATGATGTAGAGAAAAATGCAAACATCGAACGCGATATGAAATTATACAGAGAGCATCTTACAAACGTTTTTGAAAAAGAATTAAAACCACAATTAGTCTAATGAAAATCTATCTTACCGCAATAATAAAAGCAAAAGAGGAACACAGAACCGAAGTTTTGGGAGTTCTTCAAAATATGGTAACAGAAACCAGAAAAGAAGAAGCCAACGAATTGTACACACTTCATCAAGGAATTGAAGATAAAAATCATTTTATTTTCTACGAAATCTGGAAAAACGAAGAAGGATTGAGACAGCATAACGAACAGCCTTACATTAAAGCCTTTGGAGATTTGATTGATGAAAAACTGCAGGAAAAACCTCAAATTTATTTAACTGAAATTATTTAAAAATGAAAAAATTAGCATTATTAATTCTTGCATTATTTACAGTAGGATTCGTACAATCACAAATCAAAAAATCAAAAAATATGAAAAAGAAAATTCTGTTTGTCGTGACCAGTCATGATAAAAAAGGTGACACAGGCGAAGAAACCGGATATTATCTGGGTGAAGTTTCGCATCCTTGGGAAGTTCTTCACAAAGCCGGTTACGAAATTGATTTTGTAAGTCCGAAAGGCGGAACTCCTCCTGTTGATGGATTTGATTTAAAAGATCCTGTCAACAAAGAGTTTTGGGAAAGTAAAGACAAAAGTAAAATCGACAAATCTTTACAGCCTTCACAAGTAAATCCAAATGATTATTCCACCATTTTTTATGCAGGAGGTCACGGCGCAATGTGGGATTTTGCAGACAATACAGAATTATCAAAAATTGCTTCAAAACTTTATGAAAACGGAGGAATTGTAGCCGCAGTTTGTCACGGTCCGGCTGGTTTGGTGAATATTAAACTCGATAACGGAAAGTATTTGGTGGATGGTAAAAAAATCAACGCTTTTACGAATGAAGAGGAAGCTGAAGTAAAATTAACAAACATAGTTCCTTTCCTTTTGGAAGATAAGTTGAAGGAAAGAGGTGCGAAATTTGAAAAATCAGGGCTTTGGCAAAATCATGTTGTAAGCGACCAAAGAGTCATTACAGGCCAAAATCCTCAGTCTGCGAAAAGTGTGGGTGAAGCTATTTTAAAGGAATTAAAAAAATAATACATAGTTATTTAACCATCCTTTTTGTCATTCCGCAGGAATCTAAACTCTCAGAATTAAATTGATTTTGCTGAGATTCCTACGGAATGACAAACGAAATAGAAAATTTTTGTGGTTAAATAAATTTAAATATTAGAACAAAAATGCAATATAGAAAATTAGGAAACACAGATTTACAACTTTCAGTGATTACTCACGGAGCGTTTGCAATCGGTGGAAATATGTGGGGTGGAAATGAAAAACAAGATTCCATCAATTCAATCCATGCATCTTTGGATCATGGTGTAACTTCCATTGACACCGCACCTTTTTATGGTTTCGGATTGAGTGAAGAAATGATTGGTGAAGCTATCAAAGGAAAAGACCGTTCGAAAATTCAGTTGTTGACAAAATTCGGATTGGTTTGGGATGGAAGCAATAATGGAAAAGGTGAATTTTTCTTTGATGCAAATGATGACGGCAAAATACTTCCCGTGTATAAATTTGCTTCAAAAGAAAATGTTATTAAGGAAGTTGAGGAAAGTTTAAAAAGATTAGGAACAGATTACATCGATCTTTTACAATTGCACTGGCCAGATTCTACAACGCCAATTAGTGAAACCATGGAAGCGATGGAACTGTTGATTCAACAAGGAAAAATCCGTGCAGCTGGTGTGAGCAATTATTCTGTTGAACAAATGGAAGCAGCCAATAAAAGACTGAAATTAGCAAGCAATCAGGTTTCTTACAGCATGTTGAACCGTGCAATTGAAAATGATTTGGTTCCTTATTCTTTAGAAAATAATTCAGGAATTATCGTTTACAGTCCGATGGAAAGAGGTCTTCTGACCGGAAAATATTTCAAAGAAAATCAATTAAAAGAAAACGATCACAGAAACGGATATTTTTCACAGTTCGACTTACATAAAGTGAAATCTTTCTTAGAAAAAATAGAACCTATCGCACAAGACAAAGGAGTTACACTTTCTCAATTGGTTTTACGTTGGACAACTTTACAACCAGCAATTACAGTAGTTTTAGCCGGAGCAAGAAATGCACAGCAAGCGATTGAAAATGCAAAAGCAATATCTTTTGATCTATCACAGGAAGAATTGAATTTTATTAATTCTGAACTAAAAGAAATTTAATTTCTAAGCAAATATATTGTTGATTTGGTGTGAAAATTTCATTCTAAAAATTTAAATTCAATTGATTATGAAGGTATTAAAAACTATTATATTGCTATTTACAGTTTTAATTACGAATACTTTTTCAGCACAACAAAAAGACAATTGTCGTTACATCAAAACGCCGACAGGTTATCTGATGGTATTGCGACAAGGTGATGATGTAATTTCCAATATTGAAAATCTGGCGAAAACAGAAAATATTCCGTCTGCAAGCTTTACGGGAATTGGCTTTGCATCAGAAGTAACTTTTGGATTTTATGAGTTTAATGCTAAAAAATTTAATCCTAAAACATTCAGTAAAGTGGAAATGGGAAGTTTGACGGGTTCAATCGCATGGAACGAAAAAGGTCCGTCAATACATGTTCACGGTGTAGCAACTGATGATCAATTCAATGCTTTTGGCGGACACATTTTGTCTCTGCATGTCGGAACAGGTTCTATGGAAGTGTATGTAACTTTGAATGATCAAAAATTAGATCGAAAAATCGAACAGCCTTTAAATGCAAACGTTCTGCAACTCAATTGTAAACAGTAAAATTAATTCCTTCAAAGGAAAATCGCTTCTCAATAATTGGGAAGCGATTTTTGTTATTAATTTAAATAAATCTGTAATTTACTTTGCAATCGGCAAATGCGTAGAAATTGCAATTCTGTTCCAAGCATTGATGGTAACAATTGCCATAATAATTTGAGCAATCTGGCTTTCATCAAACAATTGTTTAGCCTTATAATACGTTTCTTCAGTCAGACCTTTTTGGCTGATCAAAGTAATTTCTTCCGTCATTGCCAAAAGCACTTGTTCCTCTTCTGTATAAAGCTCCACTGCTTCTCTCCATGCGTTTAAAAGATAAATTCTTTGAGGAGTTTCACCATATTTCATTGCGTCTTTTGTATGCATATCCAGACAGAAAGCACATCCGTTGATTTGTGATGCTCTGATTTTGATTAATTCTTTCTGAATATGGTTTAAAGAAATGGTTTGAAGATATCCTTCCAATCCCATCATTGCTTTGTAAGCGGCAGCATCTGCAGTTGCCATATTGATTCTTGCACTCATAACGTTTATGATTTTTTAGTTAATGTATCTATTGAAAAATAAAATTCTTTTTGTGTTGCCAATAAAAAAGCCGCCGCGCTTCCTACCCCAACCGAATAATCTAAAGGTGCTTTTATTCCTAAAGCAATGGTCATCGATAAAGCGAAAACAAGCAATAAAAATCCGGTTCCGTAAGCTGCTATTTTTGTTTTGAAACCTAAAATCAGCATCAATGGAAAAAGTATTTCTAAAAATGTAGCGGCATAAGCAGAAAATGCGCTTAACATTTCGGGGAGAAAAAATGTCAATTGTCGGGTATACTTTTCAAAGTTTCCCCAGTTTCCCCAAGCTGAGTTGTCACCCCAAAAACCGAATCTGTCTGCCACTGCAGAAAGCATCGTTACGGAAATTATTACTCTTAAAAATAACTGTGGAAATATGGAATCTTTGCCTGTCATTGCATTTGTTTTTATGAACAGGACAAAGTTGCGAATTAGGAATTGTAAAAATCTTAAACTGGTTTAAGAACGTAATTTTGCTCTGATTTCACTTAAATATTCCGGGGTAAAACCTAAAAAAGAAGCCAGTAAATATTGCGGAATTCTTTGGATAAACCAAGGATACAGAGTGCTGAAATGCACATAATATTCTTCCTTTGTCATTTCATAAATATAGCGAATTCTTTTTTCGGCAGCTGCATAAGCGGTTTGGTAAACCATTCTAAAATAACGTTCCATCACCGGATGTTTTTGAAGCAACAGTTCCTGAGATTGGAAATCAATCGCTAAAATCGTAGAATGCTCAACAGACTGAATATTAAAATCTGTTTTCACTTGTTTTTCAAAAGCAAAAGTATCAGAAATCCACCAGTTTTCGATGGCAAATTCTGTGGTTTGTTCCACCCCTTTTTCATTCACGAAAAACTTTCTCAGACAGCCTTTTAAAACAAAATATTTGAATTTGCAAAGATCACCTTCAAGCATCAAATTCTCTTTCTTCTTCAATTCCAAAACCTGAAAGAAAGAAAATATCGAAATAAATTCTTCATCACTGATGGTAATAAATTTATCTAATTGTGCTTTGAAAGTTTCCATTTTTGAAATTGTGTAACCAAACTTAACTTTATTTTTTTAGTTTTACAATAACAAACAAAAAATCATGGAAATCGTTGCCCAAATCTTAATCGCAGTTGTCGCATTAGAACATCTTTACATTCTTTGGATGGAAATGTTTGCATGGGAAACCAAAGGAAAAGAAGTTTTTAAAGCGGCTTTACCAGCCGAAATGTTTAAACCCACAAAAGGTTTGGCCGCCAATCAGGGATTGTACAATGGTTTTTTGGCAGCAGGATTAATCTGGTCTTTTTTTATTGAAGATGAAAAATGGCAAACCAATATTGCATTATTTTTCTTGAGCTGTGTAGCAATTGCAGGAATTTACGGCGCCATTTCAGCAACGAAGAAGATTTTTTTCGTTCAGGCTTTGCCAGCTATTTTGGCGATTATTGCTGTTTTGTTAAAATAATTTAGTTTAAAAATATTTATTATTGAGAACAGCATTTTTTCTATCGTTTATATAATATCCAGCTTTCTTCAAATCATAAAACATAATAAAAATAATCGATTGTAATTCAATATATTACAATCTGAAATTTCAATTAAATATAAAATCCGTAAATTTGCACCGTCATAAGAAATTGATGTACAGCTTTTTTTATGCTTTCAGCATGATTATAAATTAAAGTTGTTCTGGCAAATATCTTTAATTATCATGATGATAATTATTCTTTGATTCAATTTAAAAAAGATTGATTTCTTTTTTTTACGTAATACATTCTTTGTCAAAATAAAACCTTTTGAAACAGTTAACATAATCACAAAGTGGATATGTTTTTGTATATATTTTGTGATTCAATGTGATTATAAAAATTTATACTAAACATTTTGCTTGTATGTACATTCATTAAAGCAGCATTGTTTCAATTTCTTATTTCAAATACATTAACAAACTCTGAATATGGATACAATTGATACTAATCGAAAAGTAAAACTTAAAGTTGAAGATCTCACGATCATTTTCGGAAAAAATAAAGAAAAGGCGCTAGAACTTCTGGATAAAGGTTTTTCTAAAAAAGAGATTCTTGAAAAAACAGGATGCACCGTTGGAATCAACAAAGCCAGCTTCGAAATCTATGAAGGTGAATTTTTTGTCATTATGGGACTTTCAGGAAGTGGAAAATCAACTTTACTGCGTTGTCTGAACAGACTGAATGAACCGACTGCAGGAAAAGTATATATCAATAACGATAATATTACCGATAAAAACAACAAAGATCTTCTTGAAGTAAGAAGAACGGAAATGAGTATGGTGTTTCAGAAATTCGGATTACTACCTCATCATACTGTTTTAAGCAATGCTGCTTTCGGACTTGAAATACGGGGAGAAAGCAAAGCCATTCGTGAAGAAAAAGCACAAAAAGCATTAGACATTGTAGGTTTAAATGGTTTCGAAAATCAATTACCTTCACAGTTATCCGGAGGTATGCAGCAAAGAGTCGGCTTAGCAAGAGCTCTAGCAAACGATCCCGAAGTTTTGTTGATGGACGAAGCTTTCTCAGCTCTCGATCCGTTGATAAAATCTGAAATGCAGGATCAGCTGCTAGAATTACAGGAAACTTTACAGAAAACTATCGTCTTTATTACTCACGATTTGGATGAAGCCATTAAAATCGGAGACCGAATTGTCATTATGAAAGACGGTGTCATCGAACAAATAGGAACTGCAGAAGACATTTTAACCAATCCGGCGAGTGATTATGTGAAAGCCTTTGTAGAAAAAGTTGACCGTAAAACGATTATTACAGCGAAATCTTTAATGTTCGATAAGCCAACTGTTGTTCGTTTCAGAAAAGATGGTCCCGAAGGTGCTCTTAGAAAAATGAGAACGACAGGTCTGGAAAATTTACCGGTCGTAGATTTTCAAAATAAATTTCTGGGTTTTGTAACGCTTAGTGATATTGTTCAAATCGCAAAGAAAAAAGAACCAACTGTTGAATCTGTGATTAATAGTAATGTCCCGTCGGTATATCCGGAAGCCACCGTCGAAGAAATGCTGCCTTTGATTTCGGGAAGCAAATCAGCAATTGCTGTGGTTGATGAAACCAATAAATTTTTAGGCCTTGTCACTCAATTGTCACTCATTATCGAGGCTACCAAGTTTAATGAAGAAGAGATTATAGAATTAAAAGAAATCGCAAACAACCAATAAGATGAATAAAACTATAGATATTGGCCAATATGTAGAAACCGCTATCAATTGGCTTACAGATAACGCAAAACCTGTATTTGATGTCATAAAAAATGTCGGTAACTCTTCAATCTTAGGAATTGAATGGGCTTTAGTCAACACGCCTTTTTACATCATCATTCTACTTTTCACATTATTAGCTTTATGGAAAGCAGGAAAAGGAACCGCAATTATGACGGCAGCCGGACTTACTTTAATATTTTTAATGGGATTCTGGAAAGAAACCATGGAAACATTAGCACTTATTTTTGTTGCAACACTTACCGCATTAATTCTGTCTGTCCCACTCGGAATATGGGCGGCAAAAAATCAATTTGCGGCAAAAATCATTCGTCCCTTATTAGATTTAATGCAGACAATGCCTGCTTTTGTTTACTTAATTCCTGCTGTATTATTTTTCAGTATCGGTAAAGTTCCCGGCGCATTCGCAACGATTATTTTTGCTATGCCACCTGCAGTACGTTTAACGACCTTGGGAATTGAGTCTGTTCCTAAAGATATCGTAGAAGCAGCCCGAGCTTTCGGAGCCACCAATCGTCAGATTTTATTTAAAGTAGAACTTCCATTGGCAACCAACACTATTTTAGCAGGAATCAATCAAACTATTTTATTATCATTATCAATGGTTGTAATCGCCGGAATGATTGCGGCAGGCGGTTTAGGTGAAAAAGTTTTGGAAGGAATTAATAACCTGGATATCGGTTTAGGATTTGAAAGTGGTTTATCCGTTGTGATTTTAGCCATTATTCTCGACAGGATCACTCAAGGATTTGTAAAGAAAAAAACAGTAAAATGAAAAGAATAAATTATTTATTATTAATTACTTCTGTTATTATTTTTGGAATATTTATTTCTTGTAAAAACTTAAAAAACTCCAAATACATCAACATCGGAATGGTCGATGGCTGGGCAGAAGATGTTGCAATGACACACGTTGTAAAAGCTATTTTGGATGAAAAGGGATATCATGTTGTCATTCAGAAAGCTTCCACAGATATGATTCTCGCTTCTATGAATAACGAAGACACAGACCTCTTTCTGGGAGTTTGGCTACCTTACACTCACGCAAATAAAATAGCTAAATTTCCGGAGCTGATAAACATTGGAACAAATTACGACAACGGAAAAATTGGTTTGGTAGTTCCTGATTATGTACCTATAAATTCTATTGAAGAATTGCCGAAATATGAGGAGAAATTTAAGCACAGAATCATCGGTATCGAAAAAGGAGCAGGATTAACCTCTGCAACAGACCGAGCTATCGTTGATTACAAATTGAATTATCGACAAATCAATTCTTCTACAATTGCCATGATTACCGAGCTTCAAAATGCAATAAAACGTAAAGAATGGATTGTTGCAGCAGCATGGCAACCTCACTGGATGTTTGGTAAAATGAAACTTAAATTTTTAGAAGATCCGAAAAAAACATTTGGAGAAGCAGAAAAAATCGAAACCTACAGCAGAAAAAGTTTTGGAAAAGACCATCCTGAATTAACACAATTCTTTTCGAAAATGTATTTTGATGACAAAACCATGACCGATCTTTTGACTAAAATGGAAAGCAGCAAAGACAAAGAAGCCACCGCTAAGCAATGGGTGAAGGCTCATCCTACGCTTGTGAATTCTTGGTTGGATAAAAATTGATTTTATTCTATTTTATGTACAGATATAATCCTCAGCTTTTAAGCCTGAGGATTTTTGTTGATATAAAAGATTACAAAGCTAAAATCTCCAACAATTTCTGCTTCATTTTTTCAGGTTTGAATTGCCCTTCATGATAATAAATAAGTTCCTGGTTTTCATTTAAAATAATCCACAACGGGTAAACGGGTTGATCTTTAGTTTTAGATAAACCTAAAGCCAACTCATGAATTCCGGAGTTCCCGTTGGGTAAATAGCTGAATTCTTTTCCCTGAAAGTTGATTTTTTCTTTTGTTTTTTCAGCTTCAAAATTGATGAAATAAAAATTATCATTCATCATTTCGACCAATTCTTTGTCTTTATTTAATTGAAAAGATTCGATTTTACAGACCGAACACCAATCGGTATAAATATGAATAATTGTAGGTTTTGCTTTTTTCTGTTGCTGAATTTCCCAATCCGAAAAAGTGCCTGTTTTTATCTGTGAAAGACAAAAAACAGGCACCAACATTAAAAATAAAAATATCGTTAAGTTTTTCATTTTATCAAATTTTTAACCTTCATTACTTTAGAATTCATTTGACGCAAAGATTTATTTGGAATAACATATTATTTAAGAGGCAAAGGCAAATAAATTTGCTTCGCTAAGCTTGAAAATATAGCTTAATAATCAACTTGTTGATTCATCTTTGCTCCTTAAATATTTATATCTAAAAAATAAATCTTTGCGTTAAAAAACATATACAAATCAATCTTACTTTAAAATATATTTCACGCCTAAAAAACCTCTTATTTTCTGCATCGGAGCATATCCATACGTGGTATCAAAAGTATAACGATTCGGATTAGAGATTGGGTCGTCAACATTTTTATCAAACGGATCAAATGGTCGCATCAATGGATCTTTTGGTGTGAAATTGAACAGATTTTTAATTCCGCAATACACTTCAAATCCGGATTTGAAGCTTTTCGAAACCTGAATATTGGCAAGATTATAGAACGGCGAATATTCAGGTCGGTAATCGTTTGGCAAAAGCGGCAATCGCATCGGTCCGTAAAACTGACCGGTAAAATCTATCGTTAAATTACTCTGAAATTTATACGTCAAACTGTATGTTCCACTCCATTTCGGAGCATGAAGTTGTTGAGATTTTTCAGTTTCACCATCAAATTTTTGGTAAACATCCAAATAGGTGATACCCAGATTTACACTTAACGGAAAATTAAAACTATAATCTACATTCATCGAAGCACCTTTTGAAATTCCGTAACCATTAAGATTATCATAAATAATTTTCTCAGGATCAGTATCGAAATCGCCGACAATTTTATTGCTGAAATACGTATAAAACGCAGAAGCATCCAAATTGATCAACTTGTCACCAACAGGAATTTTCCAGACATAATTCAGATTTCCGTTAATTGATTTTTCCGGCTTTAAATTAGACTGAATTACAACATCTCGAGAACCCGTCAACGCTGCATGATCTTCCGTAAATAAATTTACAACCCTAAAACCCGTTCCGAAATTGAAGCGTAAAGTATGATAAGGATTCGGAGAAAATTTCCATGCAAAACGAGGCGAATGCACAGCGTGATGTATTTTATCATAATCAAATCGATAACCTAACAACAAAGTGTTTTTATCATTAATTTCCCATTGATCCTGAATAAAAGCTCCTAAAATTGGTGATTTCATCGGTTCGTTAATCAATCCATCGCTTGATAAAGTTCCGGGTGTGTTGTCATCATAAAAAGTTCTTTTGAAAGTCACGCCTAAAATCAAATCATGATTTCCTAGTTTTTTGTCCCAATACGTCTGTGCAAAAGCTACTTTTTGAGTCGCTTCAAAAGGATTGGTTCCGTAAAAAGAGTTTTGATCGTGAAAATTGAAAGAAAACTGCGTCACAATATTTTCTTTCACCGGCCATTGATAGGCTCCAAAAGCTTCTACCCGATTTGTATAAATACTTTCACCATACACTTCATCGCTTCCACGATACGATTTATTCCACTGCATTTCTCCGCCAAAACGGTCTTCATATAAATACCTTAATGCAAAACTTGCCTGTCGGTTTTCTTTTCTTTTGAAATTCCATTTATTGAAAACTGAAATTCGGTTTTGTAATGCTGCATCAGTAAAATTGTCTCTATTTTCGTCGAATCTTTTGGTCGAATTAAAATAATTTAAACTTAAGAGTGACGCTATTTTTTCAGACAAATTAAATTTTGTAGACAAATCGACATTATTTTCAGCCCAGCCTGTTGTCATTAAATCAACACTCAATTTCGGAGCTGTCAAAGCATTTTTTGTGATAATATTGATGACTCCGCCCATCGCTTCAGATCCATAAAGCGACGAAGCCGGACCTTTTACCACTTCAATTCTATCAATCAAACTGTTGGGAATTCCGCTCAAACCATACACTGTTGAAAGTGAACTTACAATTGGCATTCCATCAATCAAAATCATTGTGTATGGTCCTTCCAAACCGTTGATGTGAATATCTCCCGTGTTACAAACCGAGCAATTCAGCTGAGGTTTTACACCATTTACCATTGCAATCGCTTCAAAAACGTTCGGAGTCGGATTTTTTTGAAAAAATTTCTGACTGTAAATTTCTACAGCAACCGGACTTTTCGACCTGCTAATTGGTTTTATGGTTCCGGTAATTACAACATCTTCGATATCATTTGTTCTCATTTCTTTTTTAATTGAGATTTTAACAGAATCGGTTTTTTGGGTTTTATTAATATGTAAACTATCTGTTTCCTGAGCGGAACAAAATGATGACAAAAAAACTACAGAAAATAATATTTGCTTCATGAAATAAAATTGTTAGACAAAACTAACAATTAATTTTAGAACGACAAAACTTAAATAAATTTTGTTTTTAATTTCAATTCATTAAAAAATATTAAATTTGAGATTCAACATATAAAAGTAAAATGAGATACCATCAGTCGGGAAATATCCCTCAAAAAAGGCATACAGTTTTCAAATCTCCAGAAGATAAATTCTATTACGAACAGCTTTTCGGAACGGAAGGTTTTCATGGAATTTCTTCTTTGCTATATCACACTCATCGCCCCACTCAAATAAAATCGATTGGCGAGCCTAAAGACGTGACTCCGAAAATTGCCGTAGACAAAAACGTGACTCCAAGAATGTTTAAAGGAATGAATGTTACTCCCGAAGACGACTTTATGGACAGCCGAAAATTTCTTTTGGTGAACAATGACCTGAAAATGGGACTGGCAAAACCAAGGAAATCAATGGATTATTTTTACAAAAATGCCGAATGTGATGAGCTTTTATATGTTCACAACGGAAGCGGTATTTTGAAAACTTTTGTTGGAAATCTTGAATTTTCTTTTGGCGATTATCTGATCATTCCGAGAGGAACGATTTATCAGGTTGAATTAAATTCTGACGATACGGTATTTTTCGTAGTTGAAAGCCACTCACCGATTTACACGCCAAAAAGATACAGAAACGAATTTGGACAACTTTTGGAACATTCTCCATTTTGCGAAAGAGACATCATCGCGCCTACTTTTGTTGAACCAAAAGACGAAAAAGGAGAATTTTTAATCAAAGTAAAAAAAGAAAACCAGACTACCGATTTCATTTACGCAACGCATCCATTTGATGTTGTAGGTTGGGATGGTTATTTTTATCCTTATAAATTTAATATCAAAAATTTCGAACCGATTACAGGAAGAATACACCAACCGCCGCCAGTTCACCAGACTTTCGAGGCACACAATTTTGTAGTTTGTTCGTTCTGTGCAAGAATGTATGATTATCATCCGATGGCAATTCCAGCGCCTTACAACCACTCGAATATTGATTCTGATGAGGTTTTATTCTATACAGAAGGTGATTTTATGAGCCGTAATCATATTGATTTAATGGATTTCACACTTCACCCTGGAGGCATCGTTCACGGGCCTCATCCCGGAGCAATGGAAAGAAGTATCGGTAAAAAATTTACCGAAGAATATGCTGTAATGGTAGACCCTTTCCGTCCTTTAAAAATCACCGAAGAAGCAATGAAAGTGGAAGACCCTTCTTATAAAACATCTTGGCTGGAAAGCGAAGATCATAGTCTGGAAGATCGTTCGCAGGAATAATACAGCTTTTAGCAATTAGCTTTTAGCTCTAAACTTGTTATAAAAAATAAAGGACTGAATTTACACATTCAGTCCTTTATTTTTTATATAGTTTCACTAAAACATGATAAATATTTTCTCTTATTTATTTCCGTTGCAAACAATATGAAGTAACTTTAAACAATCAACGAAAACCGTAGAATTATAACTGTAAAATTTTAGAAAATGTACAATTATATAAGTGCAGAAGAAGCTGTATATACTGTAAAGAGCGGAAACCGCGTGTTTTTTCACGGCAGCGCATGTACTCCGAATCATTTAATTGACGAATTGGCAAGACAGTCTCACCGACTTGATAGCGTAGAAATGGTTTCTATTACCCAACAGGGAAATGTAGAAATTGCTAAACCAGAATACAAAGACAAGTTTTTTGTGAACTCATTATTTGTTTCAACACCCGTTCGTGATGCCGTGAATTCTGACAGAGGTGATTTTGTTCCTGTATTTTTAAGTGAAATCCCAATTCTTTTCAGAAAAAATATTTTACCGCTTGATGTAGCTTTCATCACTGTATCTCCGCCCGACAAACATGGTTTCTGTACATTGGGAACCTCTGTGGATATTGCACGAGCAGCCGTAGACACCGCTCAAACTATTGTCGCGATCGTAAATCCTTTGATGCCGAGAACCCATGGTGACGGAATGATCCACATCAGCAAAATTAATAAACTGGTTTGGCATGAAGAAGAGCTTCCAACCGTTGATTACGGTGCAAAAGTAGGTCCCGATGAAATGTTGGTTGGAAAAAATGTTGCCGAATTAATTGATGATCGATCGACTCTTCAGATGGGAATAGGAACCATTCCGGATGCGGTCTTAAAATGTCTCGGAAATCACAAAGACCTGGGTGTTCACACCGAAATGTTAAGTGACGGAGTTATTGATTTGATTCAAAACGATGTCATCAATAATAAATATAAAGGCTACAACGATAACAAAACTATTACGAGTTTCTGTTTCGGAACGAGAAAATTATATGATTATGTAGATGATAATACCGTTTTTTCATTTGACGATGTAAGTAATGTTAATTTCCCGATTAATATTATGAGAAACAAAAAAATGGTTGCTATCAATTCGGCTATCGAAATCGACTTAACCGGACAGGTTTGTGCAGATTCTATCGGAACAATGCAGTACAGCGGAATTGGCGGACAAATGGATTTCATGAGAGGAGCTGCATTAAGCGAAGATGGAAAACCAATTATTGCCATTACCTCAAGAACAAAAAGAGGAGTCTCCAGAATTGTACCTTTTTTAAAACAGGGAGCCGGAGTAGTGACGACACGAGGCCATATTCATTGGGTTGTAACCGAATACGGAACTGCTTATTTATATGGTAAAAATCTCCGTCAGCGAGCACAAGAATTAATCAGCATTGCACATCCTGATGACCGGGAAATGCTGGAAAGAGCAGCTTATGAGAGATTTAAGCATTAAAAAAAATAAAAAACATAGCTTTTCAAACAAAAAAAGTTCTTACATTAGTTAAATAACCATGAAGTTTTTGGCAATCCTTTGTCAAAAACTTTTGTTGTTTAAATATTACATTAATGAAGACGATTTATAATTCTATAAAAGAAAAGGTTGCCAAGCATCCAAAAATTAAAGATTCAGTTTTAGGAACAGTAGGCGAATGGAAAAGAAGTCATTACATCATTCTGTCAGAAATCATTAAAGAAGAATTAGCTTCATCTGAAGAACTCAAAAATGATAAAATATTTGAGTTAGGAAATACAATTTCACACATCACCTTACAGCGTTTTTTTGAAAACGATTATCAAGATAAAACTCACAATGATTTGCGTTTTTTAAAAACACTTGATAAAATATGCATCTTTTTAGGGTTCAAAGATCTCAATTCATACATTTATGATATTAAAGAAAACAAGATACTCGAAGAAAAAGCAAGCAGCGATGTTTTTTCAACAGATATTGTTTATCAGTATTGCGAAGCCGTTTTCAATTTATATAAAAATTTTCCCACATTAAAATTAGACTTATTCGAGGATTGGGTATTTGACAATTCTCCGTTTCTTGAAAGAGCATCAGCGTTCAGTAAAGAACTTTGTGAAAAACAGTTTGAACTTGTCACTAAAAACAATCGTTCAAATTTTGAAATATTTGATGTGAACATTATAACAGACGATCCCGATAAAAAGATTCTTGAGACCCAGGAATTTTGGAATCTTCTCTTCAAGGTAGGAGAAACCGGAGAAGAGCACTTTGTCAACCAGCTCAACACACAAATTTATTTTATCCGCAAAATAAATAATGAGTGGAAAATATGGGATAATTATAATCCCGATGCGGGAAGGTTAAATAATAAAAAGTAAAAGCCGTAAATAATTACGGCTTTCTTTGTTTGAAATAATTTTGTTTTCAACATCCTGTATCTTTAACAAATATAAAGTAAATGACAAAATAACAATAAACTTAAACATACTTAAACAAACTTTAATATTCCTTACGAATAAGACAATCGATTGCATAACAATTTTGTTTTTAATTATTTACAGGAATTTTGTAATTTGCAACCGTTAAATAAAAGTAAAAATAGAAAATATGTCAACACTAACATTTGCCGAAAAAATTGCTCAAGCTGAGAATTTTTTACCAATTAATGGTACAGATTACATTGAATTTTATGTAGGTAACGCTAAGCAGGCTGCACATTATTATAAAACCGCATTCGGTTTTCAGTCAGTTGCTTATGCAGGTCCTGAAACAGGTGTAAGAGATCGTGCATCTTACGTTCTACAGCAGGGGAAAATCAGATTGATTCTTACAACAGGTCTTAAGTCTGACTCTCCAATCAATGAGCATGTAAAAAGACACGGTGATGGTGTTAAAATTTTGGCACTTTGGGTAGATGATGCCTATTCTGCTTTCGAAGAAACAACAAAAAGAGGTGGAAAACCATATTTAGAGCCAGTAACTTTAACTGATGAGCACGGTGAAGTAAGAATGTCAGGAATTTACACGTACGGAGAAACTGTTCACATGTTTATCGAAAGAAAAAATTACACAGGTCCTTTCATGCCTGGTTACCAAAAATGGGAAAGCGCTTACCAACCGGAAGAAGCTGGTTTATTATACGTTGATCACTGTGTAGGAAACGTAGACTGGGACAGAATGATTCCTACTGTAGAATGGTACGAAAAAGTAATGGGATTTGTAAACATCCTATCTTTTGACGATAAGCAAATCAACACAGAATATTCTGCTTTGATGTCTAAAGTAATGTCGAACGGTAACGGTTTCGCAAAATTCCCGATCAATGAGCCTGCAGAAGGTAAAAAGAAATCTCAGGTTGAAGAATATTTAGATTTCTACGAAGGTGAAGGTGTACAGCACATCGCTGTTGCAACAAAAGATATCATTCATACCGTAACTGAGCTTAAAAAGCGTGGTGTAGAATTCCTTTCAGCTCCGCCGGAAGCTTATTACGAATTGGTTCCTGAAAGAGTTGGGCACATTGACGAAGATCTTAAAAAACTTCAGTCTTTAGGTATACTTATTGATCATGATGAGGAAGGATATCTTCTTCAGATCTTCACAAAACCTGTAGAAGACCGTCCTACTCTATTCTTCGAAATTATTGAAAGACACGGTGCACAAAGTTTTGGTGCAGGTAATTTCAAAGCATTGTTCGAAGCATTAGAAAGAGAGCAGGAAAAAAGAGGAAATCTTTAATCTAAAATAATAAATACAGAGTTTTGTCAGGATGCAGATCTTGACAAAACTTTTTTATAAAACACAGTATTATGAGAAAACTTTTGATAGGAATCTTTTTTTTGGGAGCCACTTTTGGCTTTAAAGCCCAATATGGAACATTAAACGGAATTCTTACCCGTCTTGAAGAGAGAAAAGGTATTAATCAAAACCTGCAATCTGTCAATATAGATAATAAGAAGTTTGTTCTCATTAAAGATCTGGCAGATCATACAGAAAGAAATTTCATTGTTATAAAAGGCCAGCAAGCTACTTATGTTGAAATATTTGACGATAAAGCTACCGGAGAAAGTACTTCTAATGTATTTTCCGGTGACATTATAAGAAGCCGAAAAAACATCATTTCGCTAAGAGCAGATTTGCTTGAAGGTAAAAAAGTTCCGATTCCGGTTACCAAAACACTGTTACTTACAAGGCAGGATGGTATTTTGTACCTTATCGACGTCAACAACAAAGACAGATGGATCGATGAAGAATCTTTTTCTAACCCGAAGATTAAAGCTAAAAAGTAAAATCATTATTGATTTTATTCTAATCTAAATTAAATTACAAAAATTATGAAATCATTTGTAGAATATTCATCAAATTCAGACTTTTCAATCCACAATATTCCTTTTGGAGTAGCTGTTTTCAATAAAGAATTCATTGGATGCTGTACAAGAATCGGAGACCAGGTCGTAGATCTTGCAACCCTATATGATTTAGCGTATTTTGAAGAAATCGAAGGTCTTGATGACAATATTTTTGAAGCTTACACTTTAAACGAATTTATCGAACTTGGGAAACCAGTTACCAACGCCGTGCGTCTTAAAATACAGGAATTATTGCTTGAAGGTTCTATTTTATCTAAGGATGAAAAAACGATAGAAGCAGCATTCTACGATCTAGATCAGGTAAAAATGATGATGCCTGTTCACATTCCAAATTACACCGATTTTTACAGCAGCATTGAGCATGCAACCAATGTCGGAAAAATGTTCAGAGATCCCGCAAACGCATTACTTCCAAACTGGAAACATTTGCCTGTAGGATATCACGGTAGAGCTTCATCAATCGTTGTTTCGGGAACTGATATCAATCGTCCGAAAGGTCAGATGAAACCTGCAGATGCAGACAAACCGGTTTTCGGACCGTGCAAACAATTGGATTTTGAATTGGAAATGGCCTTCATTGTCAACAAAAACACCGAAATGGGCGAAAGCATTTCTACAAAAGAAGCTGAAGACGCAATTTTCGGAATGGTCGTTTTCAACGACTGGTCAGCAAGAGACATCCAATCTTGGGAATATGTTCCGTTAGGACCGTTTTTGGCAAAAAATTTCGGTTCATCAGTTTCTCCATGGGTAGTTACTCTGGAAGCTTTAGAACCATTCAAAACAACTTCTCCAACACAAGATCCTGAAGTTTTAGATTATTTAAAATTTGAAGGGGATAAAAATTACGATATCAATTTGGAAGTTTATTTACAGCCTGAAAACGGTGAGGCTAACTTAATTTCTGAAAGCAACTACAAACATATGTACTGGAACATGACTCAGCAACTGGCTCATCACACGGTAAATGGCTGTAACGTAGAAGTTGGTGATATGTACGCAAGCGGAACGATTTCAGGAAGTGATCCAAAATCTTTCGGCTCTATGCTGGAATTAACTTGGAGAGGGCAAAACCCGATTACGTTAAGCAATGGTGAGGAAAGAAAATTCATCGATGACAATGATACTGTAACGATGAAAGCTTGGGCTGAAAAAGATGGAATGAGAGTTGGTTTCGGTGAGGTTTCTGGAAAAATTATTCCGACTAAATAATTATATTTTTAAATAAGAATATTTAGATGCTTCGACAGGCTCAGCATAACACCGCTAAAACATTCTGCAAAACAGTTAGTATTAGAAATGTCATGCTGAGCGAATTCGAAGCATCTTTTTTTAACATAATTTGAATACTTAAGCCTAATTAAGTGTAAAATAATAAAAATGAAAACAGTAATCCCATCCGAAATAACTCCTGTACAATTACAAACAATAATGCAGACTGCTGTTTCACCGAGGCCGATTGCGTTGGCTTCTACGGTTGATAAAAATGGTGAAAGCAATTTGTCGCCGTTTAGTTTCTTTAATATGTTCAGTACCGTTCCTCCGATTTTGATTTTTTCACCATCGAGAAGAGTGCGAGACAATACCACAAAACATACTTTAGAAAATGTTTTAGAAACTTCTGAAGTAGTTATTGGAACCGTAAACTTTCCGATCGTACAGCAGATTTCATTAGCTTCAACAGAATATGGTGACGGAGTTAACGAATTTATTAAATCTGGTTTGACGATGAAAGATGCTGATCTGGTTAAACCAAAATTAATAGAAGAATGTCCTGTTAATTTTGAATGTAAAGTTTTAGAAGTAAAATCTTTAGGAGATCAAGGTGGCGCTGGTAATTTGGTTATTTGTGAAGTACAGAAAATTCATATTAGAGAAGAATATCTGAATGAAGAAGGAAATCTGGATCAGAAAAAACTGGATATGGTTGCACGCCTTGGAGGAAACTGGTATTCTAGAAACAATGAAAATAATCTTTTTGAAGTCCCAAAACCATTAGTAACTAAAGGAATTGGTTTTGATCTTCTTCCTGATTCTATAAAATACAGCAAAATTTTTACAGGAAACGATTTGGGAATGTTGGCCAATGTGGAAGTTTTACCTTCTGAAAACTGTCATGATGATGAAAAAATTCATCTTGAAGCTCAGAAATTTTTACTTGAAAGTAAAATTGAAGAAGCCTGGAAAATTTTGATTAAATAAATTTAGATTCAAATTAAAAGGAGTGAAAATTTTCACTCCTTTTTTAGTCAATTACAATTTTAGTATTAACAAATTCAATACATTTCGCTACAACTTCTTTCAAATCTTTTGGTAAATCATCTTCTTCCCAAGGTTCTTTTGCTCCAAAAGTATGATTTGCATTTTCGATTAAATATAATTCAGAAGTTGGATTTAAAATATGAAGATGTTCAGCATTTTTTACACTTACGCTTTCATCAGAAGTCCCATGAATAATTAAAACGTGTGCTTTTGCCATTTCCATTGACCGCTCTACATCGAAGCGGTGCTTATCATTTTTAAAATCTTCAAAAAACTGGTAATAATGAGGCATTTGTTGTTTCGTTCTCCCGTTTTCTACATAATACACTCCTTTTTCTTTCCATTCTTCAAATTTTTCTTTTGTAGGAAATCTTTCTAAAGTATCTACACTTGCCAAAGTAACCAACCCGTTAATTCTTTCATCTTCACAGGTTTTAATAATAGAAATTCCACCGCCGCGGCTGTGCCCGATTAAAACTATTTTTTGGTCGTCTACTTGTGGATTTTTAACAAAATGATCTATCACAAAATTTAAATCTGAAAGTTCTTTCGAATAATTATTGTTTCCGAATGCTTCCAGATCTGCAAAATTTTCAGGATTTTCAACAGTAGTTCCATTATGGGAAAAATTAAATTTAACAAAGAAAAAACCAGCTTCTGCAAACTTTTCTGCCATCAAATCCCACGCTCCCCAATCTTTATACCCTTTATAGCCGTGCACAAAAATCACTAAAGGCAATTTCTTATCGGTTTCAGCATAAAAAGTGTCGGCTAAAAACGTTTTGGTTTCCGGATTTGAGAGAATGATATTTTTATTTTTTGTGATTTTCATTTTTTTTTAAATCTAAAAATAATACAAATACAATTAAACACAAAGGAAAACCTTAATTTTGCATCATGTTGGATTTAAGAACAGTTACCGTACAGCGCTATATTCTTCCGCTTCGCGAAGGCGGCTCACTTCCTGCTTTAGCAGAAGCCGATGATGATTTTAAATATGTTTTAAAATTTCGCGGAGCCGGTCATGGTGTAAAAATGTTGATTTCAGAACTTTTAGGAGGAAAAATCACAGAAGCTTTAGGTTTACCTATTCCAGAGCTTGTTTTCGCCAATCTCGATGTCGATTTTGGACGAACAGAAGCTGATGAAGAAATTCAGGATTTATTGAAATTTTCTGAAGGTCTCAATCTAGGACTTCATTATCTTTCAGAGTCGATTGCATTTGACTCAAGTATTAAAGTTGATCCATTTTTGGCTTCAAAAATTGTCTGGCTCGATGCTTTTATTACGAATATCGACCGTACTTTCAGGAATACCAACCTTTTGATGTGGCATAAAGAATTGTGGGTGATTGATAATGGTGCTTCATTTTACTTTCACCATTCGTGGCAGAATTTTGACACTGCGGCAAAAACTCCTTTTAAGTATGTGAAAGATCACGTTTTGCTTCCTCAGGCAACCATGTTGGATGAAGCCGATAAATTTGCTCATGAGGTGTTGAATGATGAGGTTTTCAGAGCAATTATCAATCTCATTCCTCAAGATTGGCTGCATTGGGATGACGCCGAAGAGAGCCCGGATGAAATACGAGAAGTCTATTTCAACTTTATGAAAACCCGATTAGAAAATTCTGAAATCTTTGTAAAAGAAGCAAAAAATGCAAGAGGATAAAATATACGAATACGCCATAATACGTTTGGTACCAAAGGTTGAAAGAGAAGAATTTTTCAATATCGGCCTGGTTATGTTTTCGAAGAGAGAAAAATTTATCCGAATGGCATTTTATTTGTGTCCAGATAAATTCAAATTGATGCATAGCAAATTGGATTATGAAGATGTCTATCAGAATCTTGAAGCTTTCAAAAAAATAGCAGACGGAACAAAAGATGGCGGTCCCATTGCATCATTAGAAATCCCTGAACGTTTCCGGTGGCTCACTGCGGTAAGAAGTTCGGTGGTACAAACTTCAAGACCTCATCCCGGAAAATCAAAAGATCTGGACAAAACTTTTGAAAAACTATTTGAGGAATTGGTGAAATAACAAACCATTTACAATAGAATATGAACTTTTACACTTTACATAAACATACAGATAGGTTTTTTACAAACCTATTTTTTGTGCTTATAATTACCATCTCTACATTTGGGTTTTCACAGAAACAGAAAAGTCAAATCCTTTTTCAGGCAGCCAATGTTTCAGAAAATATTGCGTATAAAACTGACGAAAGCGGTAAAAAAATACAGCTTGATATTTACCGCCCAAAAAATACGGATGATAAAAAAATTCCCGTTGTGGTTTATGTTCATGGCGGAGCTTGGGTGGAAGGTGACAAAATAATTACTGCAGATAATTATGTTGAAAATACCATTTTGAAACTTTTAGAAAAAAACTATGCGGTCATCAGCATCAATTACCGTTTGGTTTCTGAGAATCTGCACTTCCCGGCGCCCATTCAGGATACCAAGGATGCAATAAGATGGATTCGTAAAAACGCAGATCAATATCACCTTGATGAAAACAACATCGGAATGTGGGGCGTTTCTGCAGGGGCTCACTTATCACTTTAGAGCGCCTACACGCAGGATAATGAGTTTTTGGGAGATCCTGAGCTTTCAGAATATTCGGCGAAAGTAAATTATGTAGTTGATAATTTCGGCCCGACTGATATGAACACACTGCTTCATACAAGAGCTCCCAAACCAATGCTTTTTATTGTAGGTTTAATTTCGCAAAAAATCATCGACATAAGAACCAATCTTGCGCATGGACTTACCGGATATGATATTAAAACAAACAGACAAAAAGTGATTGAAGTCTGCAAAACTATATCTCCGCTTAATTATACTCAAAATACAGTTCCTACACTAATGCTTCATGGGAATAAAGATAAAATAGCACCATTAAGACATTCAAATAGACTCAACAGAATGCTGAAAAAAGCAGGAACCGAACATTCATTAATCGTTGTAAAAAAAGGCAACCATGGTTTTAAAAATACAGATAAAGCCTATCAGGACGAGCTTAACGATGAAATGATTAAGTTCATTCTTTCACATGAAAAAACAACAATTGTTCATGATTAATTACAGTATTTAATTATATACTTTTTCAAATTGAAGCAATAATTCAAACAACTATTAATCAATTATTTAAATACAAATAAACTTTCTAAAGTACTACAAATTTGCTAAATTGATATACATATTGATCCATTTTATATGAAAAACAGGTAACTTGGCCAAATGCTTAAATTACTAATAATAAAAAAGCGATAACCTTAATTATTTAATCATATAAAATTGAAATAATATGGAATTTCTAAATGGAATCAATGCACTGACTTTAGTATTTACCTCACTGCTCATTTTTGCGATTGCCTACCGTTTTTACGGAATCTATTTAGCCAATAAAGTACTCCGTCTGAATGACAAAAATACTACTCCCGCTGTAGAATTTGCAGACGGAAAAGATTATGTAGCCACCAACAAAAATGTTCTTTTCGGGCATCACTTTGCAGCAATTGCAGCAGCAGGACCATTGGTAGGACCTGTTTTGGCTGCTCAATTCGGTTATCTTCCCGGTGCCATCTGGATCTTAATTGGCTGTGTATTGGGAGGCGGAGTTCACGATATGGTCGTGCTTTTTGCATCTGTAAGACACAAAGGACAAAGTTTAGCGACTATCGCATCCAAAGAAATTGGTAAAACAACGGGAACTGTTGCAGGTTTTGCGATTTTATTCATCTTAATTCTAACGTTGGCCGGGCTTTCATTAGCCTGTATCAATGCGATGCATGAAGCTTCGTGGTCATTGTTTACTGTGGTTATCACAATGCCGATTGCTATTATCATGGGATTGATCATGCGATACAGAAAAAACTCTGTGACTTTTGCAAGTATTCTGGGCGGTATTCTTTTGATCGCCGGAATTATTGGCGGACATAATTTAATGCAAAATGAAACGATAAATAATATGTTCTCATGGGATATTACAACGATTTCTATTGCAATTCCTTTGTACGGATTTTTAGCTTCTGTGCTTCCGGTCTGGCTGCTTTTGGTACCAAGAGATTATCTATCAACTTACTTAAAAATAGGAACAATTATCATGTTGGCCATTGGGGTCATAGTCATTCACCCAACAATTCAAATGCCAGCCTTAACAGAATTTGTCAACGGCGGAGGCCCCGTAATCGGCGGTCCGGTTTTACCTTTTATTTTTATTGTCATTGCGTGTGGGGCGATTTCAGGTTTCCATGCAGTAATTGCGACAGGAACAACTCCGAAAATGCTGAACCGAGAAAAGGAAATTCTATTTGTAGGTTACGGAGCGATGCTTGTAGAAGGTTTTGTAGCATTAATGGCATTAATTGCAGCTTGTACTTTGATGCCCGGAGATTATTTTGCAATCAACACACCAAAAGATACCTATGACGCTTTCTTAGCAACACATCCTAGTTTACACGGTGTTGATATTGATTATTTTTCAGAAAGAATAGGAATTGATCTGCACGGAAGAACCGGAGGTGCTGTTTCTTTGGCAGTCGGAATGGCTCATATTTTCAATAAAATCCCTTATATGGATCAGCTGATGGCGTATTGGTATAATTTCGCAATTATGTTTGAAGCAGTATTTATTTTGACCGCTATTGATGCAGGCACAAGAGTCGGAAGATTTTTCTTACAGGAAATGCTGGGATCTGTAATACCTAAATTTAATGATAAAAACTGGACTCCCGGAATTATCATCAGCAGTTTGCTGTTCACTTTTGCATGGGGATATTTGGTTTTTACCGGAAACGTAAGCAGCATCTGGCCACTCTTCGGAATCAGTAATCAGTTGCTCGCCGCCTGCGGATTGATTGTCTGTACAACGATGCTCATTAGATTAAACAGAGGGAAATATGCCCTTTGCTCAGCGATCCCAGGAGTTTTTATGGCGATTATCACATTTTGGGCAGGCTATATTCAGGTGATGGATATTTACATTCCCAAACAGCAATATTTATTGGCAACGTTAGCAGTCGTGGCAATGGTACTGATGCTTGTGGTCTTTGTTGGAGCATTTAGAAAATGGTATCAATTGTTGCAGGTTAAGACTTCACATACCGATTTCTATGGCGAAACGGTGAAAGAATTAGTCGAGAGATAGTTTATAAATTATAAAAGAGACGCAATTTGATTTTGCATCTCTTTTTATATTATTCTGGAATGAAAGATTTAAAATCAAAATCAGCAACACTACTTACTTCTTCTCCTTTTTAAGTTTTTCAACTCTTTTAATTTCATTTAAAAGTAAAGGAAAAGCAGGATGAGCCATTCCGCCATGATCGAAGCCATCAAGTTCGTAAAGTGTCGTTTCTTTATGCCCTTTCAGTTTCATCATTCGCCACATGTAAGCATTTTCTTCATATCTCCCTAATAGTTCTTTTTCACGGTCACCAGTAATTAAAAGCAATGGCGGTGCGTCTGCGCGGATGAAGTGAAGCGGTGCCATATCATCAATTCTGGCATCAAGTTCATCAATACCTTTTTCTTTTCTGGTGGTAAAGTGAGAGATCATCTGCCCGCTGAAAGGAATAATTCCGGCCAATTGATTGGCGTCTATTTTATATTTATGTAAATAAGATTTATCTAAACCTACCATCGAAGCGAGATAACCACCCGCCGAATGTCCGGTAATGAAAATCAGATCCTCACTTCCGCCATATTTTTTGATATTATTAAAAACCCAGGCTGTTGCCGCCGCTGCGTCTTCGATATATTTTGGAGCATTTACTTTAGGTGACAGTCTGTAATTGACAGCGATGATCGCAATTCCTTTATTTTTTAGTTCTTCGGGAATATTTTTTTCCCCACCCGTTATTCCGCCACCATGAAACCAAATTACTGTTGAAAAATTCTTTATATTTTTTGGAACATACACATCCAAAACACATCTTTCGTTAATGTAAACATCAGATTTATTTGTTTTCTCATCGTAATAATGAACATTGGAAATGGTTTGATATTCCTGAGAAAATATTGATATTGAAGTGATTGTTATGAATAAAAATATAAGAAGTTTTTTCATTTTAAATTTTTTAAATCTTAAATATAAAATTTGTTATTTTTCGATTTCTGAATAGTTTATAATCTGGTAAATAATTTATAGATTTTTAAACATAAAATATTTTTTAAACATAAATAAAATTAAATTAAAAAACTGCTAACTCTAAAGCGCCGGAGGTTCTAATTCAGAAATTTTACTTTTAAACTCAAACTGTTGTTGAGTCTCGATAAGCCTCAAAGATTTTTTTGTTCTGTAAATCCAATCAGCAAAGTCTGTCAACGATTTTGGAGCTGAGTGACTATGAACTTTTATATTCTTTGTTAATTCATCTTTCGTGATAAAAAAGCTGAAATATTCTCCATCCGAATAATCTTCAAAATACAGCGTATCTAAACTTTTAAAATTGACAGTATTAATAAAACTATCTAATTCTTTTTTCTGCAAATTACTGAGTTGGGAAATATAATTTGTTTTGCCAACGGGTGCTTTAAAATCATTAGAAGACCAGTTTTCCCGAATAAATACAGAATCATTATTACTGTTAAATTTTATCGAAAAATCTGTTTCAAAAGTATTTCCATAGGAAAAATCAAATTCATCATATTCTTGTTTTTTACAATTTAAAAGTAGAAAAAGAAGTAATAAATAAGGAATTCTATTATTCATCTATGTTTTAAGCCTATATTTTAGTCAGTTTCGCATACTTCAGAATCAAATTCTTTTCACCTTCGTGTAAGAATACTACTTTCGCTTTGATATTCTGAGGATCAGTTCCATCCAGGAATTTCACTTCTCCTATTCCGAAACGGTCGTGTCTCACTTTATCCCCGACCTCAATATCTTGGGATGATGCTCCACTTGGGTTAATGATTTTTGCAGTACTTACCGGTTTCAATTTTCTCGGCTCAGCAATCGGCTTATCATTTTCAGTTTTAGAGATTGTTTTCTTTTCAACTTTTTTAAAGCTTCTCATTTCTGAAGGATGCTCATCAAAAATATTTGAAGTAATGCCTGCATTGTTGATGAATCTCTTTTCGATCGCAGGATTCAAAAATTCAATATATTCTTCATCTACTTCGCTCAAAAACCTTGACGGCTCGGCATCGGTAATTTTCCCCCACTGAAAACGGGAAACAGCATAGGAGAAAAATGCCTGCTTTTCGGCTCTTGTCAAGGCAACGTAAAATAAACGTCTTTCTTCTTCCAAATCTTCACGGGTTGCCGAACTCATAAAGCTTGGGAAAAGGTTTTCTTCTAATCCAACTAAATGTACAACCGGAAATTCAAGACCTTTTGAAAGGTGAATCGTCATCAGCGAAACCATATCTTCATTGTCATCTTTTCTTTGGGTATCGGCGGAAAGCGCAATGTTTTCAAGGAAATTTGGTAAGCTTGGATCTCCGTCTTCAATTTGTTGTTGTTCTTCGATGAAACCCTGCATTGAGTTCATCAATTCCTGAACGTTCTCTACACGCGAAATTCCTTCAGGAGTTTGATCATCCTTTAAAAACTTAATCAAACCGCTTCGTTTTGCCACTTCCATTGCAACGCTGTATGCGGTTTCAGTTTTAAGCAAAACCTGAAATGCTTTGATCATTGACCAGAAATCGCTCAGTTTTGTTAAAACGCCATTGTTGAATTTAAGCTGTGGCGCATATATTCCCAGATTGTCTAAAACTTTAGACACCGGAAGATTTTGTGAATCGGCAAAAACAATTAATTTATTCTGAGTCGTCTCACCAATTCCTCTTGTAGGATAGTTGATTACTCTCATTAAAGCTTCAGAATCATTTTCATTGACTAAAAGACGGAGGTAACCGATCAAATCTTTCACCTCTTTCCTTTGGTAGAAAGACAAACCTCCATATACCTTATACGGAATATTTTTTCGTCTCAAAGAGTCTTCAAAAGCTCGTGTCTGAGAGTTTGTACGGTATAAAATTGCAAAATCGCTGAACTTTTTCTGTTCTCGATTGCTCAGTTCCCAAATATTTCCGGCGACGAAATTGGCTTCATCTGCATCAGAAAGAGAACGGTAAACCTTGATTTTTTCACCGACTTCATTTTCACTGAAGACATTTTTCTTAAACTGCTGCAAGTTTTTAGCAATCACCACATTCGCTGCATTAACGATATTCTGTGTCGAACGGTAATTTTGCTCCAAAGAAACCGTCACAGCATCCGGATAATCTTTTTTGAAATTTAAAATATTATAAATATTTGCGCCACGGAAAGAGTAAATCGACTGCGCATCATCCCCAACCACACAAATGTTTTCAAATTTTGAAGCTAAAGCTTTTACAATCAAATACTGAGAATGATTCGTATCCTGGTACTCATCCACCAGAATATATCTGAATCTATCCTGATATTTTGCTAAAACCTCCGGAAACCTTGTTAAAAGTTCATTGGTTTTCAATAATAAATCATCAAAGTCCATTGAGCCATTTTTGAAACATGCCTCTACGTATTTTTCATAGATCTTCCCGATAAATTTCATGTTGGCTTTCTCGTCAGCCTCCATTAGTTCTGGGTTGTTGTAATATGCTTTTACGGTAATCAGGTTATTTTTGTAATTGGAAATTCTAGCCTGAACTTTTTTAGGCTTGTATAAATCGGCATCAATATTCATGTCTTTCAACACTTTTCTGATGACATTCAAAGCATCCTGCTGATCGTAAATCGTAAAATTGGACGGATAACCTAAATAATGCGCCTCACTTCGTAGAATTCTTGCAAAAACTGAGTGAAAAGTTCCCATCCAAAGGCTTCGTGCATTGCTTTGCCCAACCACTTTGGCGATACGTTCCTTCATTTCCTTTGCCGCTTTATTGGTAAAGGTTAATGCCAGAATATTGAAAGGATCTACACCATTGGTAATCAAATGCGCAATACGCATTGTAAGTACACGCGTTTTTCCGGAACCGGCTCCTGCAAGCACCATCAGAGGTCCTTGTAAAGTGGTAACAGCTTCATATTGTGATTCGTTGAGTCCTTTCAGATAATCCATACTGCAAAAAAATTTGGGAACACAAAATTAGTGTATTATAAGGAGAATTCAAATTTGAATTTTGCTGTGGTATTTTACTGCTTAATAATGAAATTTGAAAATAATTAAAATTTTAAAACCTTTTTATTCCCGATTTAACTTCTGTGAAATTCTTAAAAAAATATTAAAAAACTTGTAACAATTAATTTAAATTTGACACTAATTGACAAAACAATTTCTATTTTATGAAAAAACGACTTCTTAGTGTTGCAGCAGCTGCCTTTTTTGGAGCAATGCTAAATGCACAACAAATCAAGTTTGAAGAGTATGATTTACCAAATGGTTTACACGTAATCTTACATCAGGATAATTCTGCACCGGTGGTAACAACAGGTGTAATGTATCATGTGGGAGCAAAAGATGAAGTAGTTGGAAGAACAGGTTTTGCCCATTTTTTTGAGCACCTTTTATTTGAAGGTACACCAAATATTAAAAGAGGAGAATGGTTTAAAATAGTTTCTTCAAATGGTGGACAAAATAACGCAAACACAACGAACGACAGAACATATTACTACGAAACTTTCCCTTCAAACAATGAGCAATTAGGTCTTTGGATGGAGTCTGAAAGACTTCGTCATGCTGAGATCAACCAGATAGGTGTAGATACCCAGAGAGAAGTTGTAAAAGAAGAGAAGAGAATGAGAATGGATAACCAGCCTTATGGAAATCTTTTCACAAACGTACAGAAAAATCTTTTCACCAAACATCCATATACATGGTCTACGATTGGATCTATGGATGATTTGAATTCTGCAAAACTGGATGAATTCAAGGCTTTTTACAAAAAATATTACGTTCCGAACAACGCAACTTTGGTTGTAGCTGGAGATATCAAGCCTGAGCAGACCAAAAAATGGATTAAAGAATATTACGGAGCTATTCCTAAAGGAACCGTATATCCTAAAAACTTCCCGAAAGACGAGCCTATCACAAAAGAAAAAGAAGTAACGGCATACGATCCCAACATCCAGCTTCCTGCTTACGTTTTTGCATACAGAACGCCGGGTAACAAAGAAAAAGATGCTTATGTTTTAGATATGCTTTCATCTTATTTAAGCAACGGAAAGTCTTCAGTTTTATACAAAAAATTGGTAGATCAGGAGAAAAAAGCACTTCAGGTAGCAGCTTTCAACCAAGGCCTTGAAGATTACGGTATTTTCGCATTCTTTGCAATCCCGATGGGAGCAACTACGAAGCAGACTTTACAGTCAGACATCGATGCCGAAATCAAAAAACTTCAGACTACTTTAATTTCTGATGAAGATTATCAAAAACTTCAGAATCAGTATGAAAATCAGTTTGTAAATGCTAACTCAAGCATTCAGGGAATTGCAGCTTCTTTAGCTACAAACCACGTATTGATGGGAGATACTAACCTGATTAATAAAGAAATCGACATTTACAAATCGATTACTAAGCAGGACTTACAGAATGCGGCTAAAAAGTATTTGAATTCTAACCAAAGAGTTGTCCTTAATTACTTACCTGAGAAAAAGTAATCATATAAAAAACCTCGTGTTTTAAATATGATTATACAATTTAAATTTTTTACAATGAAAAAACAATTTACCTATATAGCCGTAGCATTTTTATTTTCAGGAATGCTTTCTGCACAAAAAATTGATATCAATGCAATGCCAAAGCCGGGACCAACTCCTGCGATCAACATTGCGAAACCAAAAACTTTTCAGCTTAAAAACGGAATGACCGTAATGGTGGTTGAAAACAACAAATTGCCAAGAGTAAATGTAAGTCTTTCTATGGACAGACAACCTTACTTCGAAGGTGATGTAGCTGGAGTAAGCGAGATCATGGCAGATCAGCTTGGTAACGGAACAACTACTTTAAGCAAAGATGCATTCAATAAAAAAATTGATTTCTTAGGAGCTAACTTAAACTTCTCTTCTGCAGGAGCTTCTTCAAACTCACTTTCAAAATACTTCCCTGAAGTTTTAGGTTTAATGGCTGATGCAATCATCAATCCTAAATTTTCTGCTGACGAAATTCAAAAGTCTAAAGACAGAGCTGTTGAAGGTTTGAAATCTTCAGAGAAAAGCGCAGATGCAATCGCTTCAAGAGTTTCAAACGCATTAGCGTACGGAAAAAACACTTCAAGAGGTGAATTTGAAACTGAAGAATCGATCAAAAAAATTCAGTTAGCTGACGTTCAGAATGTTTATAAAAAGTATTACGCTCCAGACAATGCATATCTTGTAATTGTAGGGGATGTAAAATATGATCAGGTGAAACCAATGGTTGAAAAAGCTTTCAGCAACTGGAAAAAAGCCAATACAAAATTTGCTGCATTAGAACCAGCTTCTAATGTTGCAAAAACCGAGATCAATGTAGTAGACGTTCCTTCTGCAGTACAATCTGTAGTGTCTGTAGGAAACCTGAACACATTGAAAATGAAAGATCCTAGTTACTTCCCTGCAACAATCGCCAACTATATTCTTGGTGGTGGTGGAGAAGCCAGACTTTTCATGAATCTTCGTGAGAAAAACGGATTCACATACGGAGCTTATTCTGATATGAGCGCAAGCAAATACTCACCTTCTTTCTCTGCAGAAGCAAGTGTAAGAAATGAGGTAACCGACAAAGCTGTAAAAGAGTTTTTAAATGAGATTAATGCAATTTCTACGGTAAAAGCTGACGAACTTGAAAATGCTAAAGCTAAATTGAAAGGAAGCTTTATTATGGCATTAGAGCAGCCTGCAACCATTGCAAGATTTGCTGTAAACCAAAAAGTTCAGGATCTTCCGGATGATTTCTACACCAATTATCTAAAGTCTATTGATAAAGTAACATCAGCTGATGTTTCTAATGCAGTAAAAACAACTATTTTACCCAACCAAAGCAGAATTTTCATTGCTGGTAAAGCATCTGATATTTCTGAAGGATTAGAAAAATTAGGTTACCCGGTAAAATATTATGATGCGTATGCAAATCCTGTTGCTAAACCGACAGCACAAAAAGTTGACCCAAGTGTAACTGTAGCTTCTGTTGTTGATAAATACATTAATGCAATTGGTGGAAAAGCTAATTTGTCGAAAGTGAATTCTTACACAATGACTGGTTCAATGTCTATGCAAGGACAAAACATCGATATAAAAACAACAAAAGCTCAAGGAGGAAAAGAAATACAAACCGTTTCTATGGGAGCAATGACTCTTCAGAAACAGGTTTTTGATGGTAAAACAGGATACTCGGAGCAAGGTGGACAAAAAGTTCAGATGACTAAGGAACAAATTGCTGATAACTTGAAAACCACAGAGCTTTTCGAAGAATTAGGTTTTTCTAAATCTGGAGATTACAAATTGACAGGAATTGAAAAAATCAACGGTGAAGATTCTTACGCAATCAAATCTGGTGATAAGGCATATTACTATAGCGTAAAAACTGGTCTTAAAACTGGTGAAACTGAAACTGTATCAACGCAGGGACAAACATTTACAGTTCCTACAACTTTTGCAGATTACAAGGACGTTGCTGGTGTGAAAATGCCTTATACGATTACAGTTAATCAAATGGGTGCGGAAATGGTGATGAAAGTAAAATCATACGAAGTAAACCAGGCTAAAGATTCTGACTTCAAATAAGAATTAATATATTTTAATAAAAACGGTAGCAATCGCTGCCGTTTTTATTTTAGCTTAAATCTTATTTTGCAGTTCGGTAAAAAAACATTAAATTTGCCCATTCAAAAAGATATTAAAATTAATGGATACTATATTTACACTATTAATGATTCTTATTATGATTGCCAGCGTTTTATTGGTAATCGTTGTTATGGCTCAAAACCCAAAAGGTGGCGGTCTTTCTAGTACATTCGGAGGTGCATCTCCTGCACAGTTTGGAGTACAGAGAACGAATGACTTTATGGAAAAGTCAACCTGGACTTTAGGAGCGGTAATCATCGTTCTTATTTTGATAAGCGTTGTTGTTACAGGAAAACCTAAACAAGCAGCACCGACTATTCCACAAGCTCCAACTAAATCTGAAGCTCCTGTAGAGAAAGCTCCGGCTTCTCAATCTACGGCTCCAGTAAGTGTTCCGGCAAATAAATAAGAAATACTTTATTTAAGATAAAAAAAGCAACTCAATGAATTAATTGAGTTGCTTTTTTATTTGAGTTTTATTTTTTCTATTTTGTGCCTTAGCCTTAAACCGGCTTTCATAAATGAATATTGCAGAGGTTTATTCACTTTATAATATTTATCAATAAAAATCTGCATCGCTCCGTAAAATCGCTCAAGATATAACTCATCTTTCACCGTACTTTCACCCTTATGATGAAGGATAGAAGCTTTTCCGTAATAATAGTTTTTATAACCGTTATTCAATAACGTATAGCACAGATCAATATCTTCACCGTACATAAAATATCTTTCGTCAAGACCACCAACTTTCTCGTAAACCTCTTTTTTTACCAGAAAAAATGCTCCGGTGATGACTTCTACTTCTGCAACACCATATTCATCTACATCATTTCGATAATATGATTTTGAATTTTTCTTTTTGAAATTGGTAAATAATTTTTCGAAAGAATTGATCATATCAGGAACCGAACGTTTACTTTCCGGAAGGAAATTTCCGTTTGCATCATGCATTCTCACGCCCAAACATCCGAAGTTGGTTTTAGAATCAGCAAAATTTAAAATTTCGTTTAAATAAAAACCTTCCAGTTCTGTATCCGGATTTAAAATCAACAGATATTCTCCTGCTGCCGTTTCTATTGCCCTGTTATTAGCTTTGGCAAAACCTTCATTCTTTTCGGAAGCAATAAAATGTACTTTCGGAAATTCGGGAATCAGGTCACCCCAAGAACTATCAGTAGACTTATTATCAATCACAATAACCTCGTAATCGATTCCTTCACAATATTTTTGAATAGAAAGAAGGCAGTTTCTCAGAAGCTGAGTCACATTATAATTAACGATAATGATTGAAAGTTTCTTATTCATTTTTAATCCTTTTCGTTATATGGAAGCCTGTTGGTGATCGACCTACCCAAAGAAATTTCATCTGCGTACTCCAATTCATCACCTACGGAAATCCCTCTTGCAATACTTGAAAACTCAACCCCCGAGTTCTTGAATTTTTTGTAAATATAATATGCTGTAGTATCGCCTTCCATTGTTGCGCTTAAAGCAAAGATAAATTCTTTTGCCAAACCTTGCTGCAACTTCTTTTCAATACTAGGAATA
>Ga0308163_10000821_pt1 | contig 42764 bp, 46 predicted proteins | sample PhyTR1_FD_201037 | JGI IMG/M metagenome (GOLD analysis project Ga0308163, IMG submission 201037) | Phyllosphere microbial communities from UC Gill Tract Community Farm, Albany, California, United States - DLSLT.R1 | ecosystem: Host-associated > Plants > Phyllosphere > Unclassified | place: USA... | reverse complement strand
TTGAATATAACCCTATTTTTGGAATCGCAACTGCTGATTATGGTCTGCAATACTCAGCGGCTATACAAAAAGGTAATTTTTATGGGGTGCAGTTCCACCCAGAGAAGTCCGGTGCTGCCGGAGAACGTTTATTATTGAATTTTTCAAACTTAAAATAACAAGATGTACATTATTCCCGCTATAGATATTTTAGATGGCAAGGTTGTCCGGTTAACCGAAGGCGACTACAACCAAAAAACAGTGTATGAAGTATCGATTGCCGAAATGATCGAAACTTACCGGTCTAACGGTACCGAGTTTATTCATATCATTGATTTAAATGGTGCCAAAGGGGATTTCAGTAACCAGGCCGAACTGTTCGAGATTATCCACAAAACAGATATGCGCGTACAGTACGGAGGTGGTATCCGAACCATTGAGCAGGTAACCAAATTACTAGATGCAGGCATTCACCGTGTGATCGTGGGCACACAAGCCATCACAAACCCTGATTTCCTTGCTGAACTTAGCAAAGAAGTAGGCAAAAAATACGATTACGCCAACCGTATCGTGATTGCTATTGATGTACTTGATGAAGTAATCAAATATTCAGGCTGGATGGAAAGCTCTCCGATTAAACTGATGGACTATGTTGATAAATGTCTTCAGCTCGGTTTCTTCAGGTTCCTGTGTACAGATATCAACAAAGACGGTAAACTGGGCGGTGCCGCAGTAGACCTGTACAAAAAGCTATTGGAGCACTCACCTTTCATCAAACTAATTGCTTCCGGAGGCGTAAGCTCAATGGAAGATATAGAAGAACTGGCTAAACTCGAAGTAAGATCTGTAGTAGTAGGCAAAGCGATCTATGAAAACCGCATCACTATCGACGAAATCAAGGAGTGGAACCTTAGGGCAATGACTTCCCTGTAATCCATGCTGAGTAAACGTATCATCCCATGTCTCGACGTTAAGGACGGCAGGACAGTTAAAGGAGTTAACTTCGTAGATCTTAAGGATGCAGGAGACCCCGTGGAGCTGGCATGGCAATATGCCCGGCAGGGTGCTGATGAGCTGGTATTTCTTGACATAACAGCTACCCACGAACGTCGTAAAACGATGATCGAAATGGTAAAGTCTGTAGCAAGACAACTCAACATTCCCTTTACGATTGGCGGTGGTATCACTGAAATCGCTGATGCTGAGGCTCTCCTTAATGCAGGTGCAGATAAGATCAGCATCAACTCTGCCGCAGTTAAAAACCCGCAGCTGATTGCAGATCTGGCCAAAGTATTTGGCAGACAGTTCGTCGTTGTTGCAGTGGACACCAAACTTGTAGGCGGAAAGAATATGGTGCACCTGAATGGCGGCAGGCTGATCACTGAACTGGAAACAGAGAAATGGATCAAAGAGGCCGAGGATCTGGGCGCAGGAGAAATTCTGCTGACTTCGATGGACCATGACGGCACAAAACAGGGCTTCGATTGCAATTTACTGCAAACAATCAGTCAGATGATCAATATCCCGGTAATCGCCTCTGGCGGTGCAGGAACAATTGACCACTTTACAGAAGTTTTTACAACTACAGGCGTGGATGCTGCACTCGCAGCCTCCGTTTTTCACTTTGGTGAGATCCCGATCCCGGTGTTGAAAAACGAATTAAAAAAACACAACATACCAGTAAGGTTATGAATATAGATTTTGAAAAAACCGATGGTTTGGTTCCTGTGATCATTCAGGATGTACAAACATTGGAAGTGTTAATGCTGGGTTACATGAACCAGGAAGCATGGACAAAAACACAGGCAGAAGGCAAAGTAACTTTCTATTCGCGCTCTAAAAGCCGCTTGTGGACTAAAGGAGAAGAGAGTGGTAACTTTCTGTATGTAAAAGAAACACATATCGACTGCGATAACGATACCATCCTGATCAAAGCCACACCGGTAGGCCCAACCTGCCATACAGGTAGCAGAAGCTGCTTTAAAACCAACTTTAACCAGAACTTTATCTTTGAACTGGAAAAAATAATCGGCGACAGATACGACAATCCTACTGAAGAATCGTATGTAAATAAACTCCGCAAGAAAGGATTGAACAAGATTGCCCAGAAAGTGGGTGAAGAAGGTGTGGAAACTGTTATTGCGGCACTGAACGAAACTGATGTGGATTTTGTGAACGAAAGTTCCGACCTTGTATTCCACTTGCTGGTACTCTTAAGGGAAAAAGGAAAAACACTGGCTGATATTGGAGTAAACCTTGAAGGAAGGCACAGGTAATGCTGAAACATGTTAAATCACTGAGCGGACACCAGAACCCCATATACGCTTTAGCTAACTCTGGTAAAGAAGGCATCTTTTTTACCGGAGGTAATGATAAAGGCGTGGTAGAATGGTCGCTGGAGAAAATGTCTTTTCTGAAAGTACTGATGCCGGTAAAAAGTTCGGTTTACAGTCTTCATTATTATGCTGAACAGCTGTTTGCAGGTCAGCGAAGTGGTGAAGTATCTATATTCGATTTCAGTACACAAACTATAAAAGCCTCTTTCCAGGCACACGAAAAACCGGTATTTGACATTGTTGTCATTCCGTCCAAACAGGAATTCCTCACCGCAAGTGAGGATGGTACTGTAGGTGTCTGGTCGCTTGTTGATCATTCTTTACTTTACCGTATTCCCGTTTCATATGATACAGTAAGGGCAATAGCAATCAGTCCTGATACCGAACATGCCGCTTTCGGCTGTAAAGATGGCATGATCCGCATTTATAACCTTACCGATTACGGTCTTGAACACACGCTGGAAAAACATACGCTCCCGGTAACTTCAGTTCAATATTCGCCTGATGGCAAATACCTGATCTCCGGTGGAAGAGATGCACAGCTGAACTTCTGGTCGCTGCCCGACTACGAATTTAAACACAATATTCCTGCACACCTCTTTAGTGTCTATGGTATTGCTTTCAATCCCGTACTTCCTTATTTCGCCACGGCCAGCCAGGACAAAAGCATTAAGTTATGGGGCGCTGAAGACTTAAGGCTCTACAAAATCCTAAGTATTGAAAAAAATACTCACGGTCATACACACTCAATTAATAAGCTGGTGTGGACACCAGACGGCAAATACCTGATTACAACAGGTGATGACAAACTCGTCATGGTCTGGGAATGGGAGTAGTTTACCAGCTCTATAATCAGAAAAACCTCTTAATAATCCTGAGCTTATGCGTATATCTGCCTAACTCCGGATTGTAAATCCCCTGATCATCTATAGGATCAATCCTTACTCTTCCCGATGCATGAATGATCCTGTGCTGATCTAAAAGGATCCCCACATGGATAATCCTGCCTTCGGCATTGTCAAAAAAAGCCAGGTCGCCCGTTTTTACTTCCGGCAGAAAATTCACTGTATCACCCTGTTCCGCCTGCTGTGCAGCATCCCTTTTGATCCGGATACCTGCTAGTTTAAAAACCGCCTGTGAGAACCCCGAACAATCTATCCCGAACAGCGTCCTTCCACCCCAGAGATAAGGGGCATTCCTGAAGAACTTAGCCAGTTCCGTTATTTTCTCTTCAGTAACCGGAGATACCTGATAAGGATCAAATGATACTTTGAACTGCTGATTGCCTATCTGGCAGGAACCATTGGCGTATGCCGGTAGAACAGCAGAAGACGGCAAATAAAAAGCTGTCTCATCCTGCGCTGTAACAGTATTCACAACATCAGCAGGCACCAGCGTCTTATAATCCTGAGCCGATAAATACTCTTCATGGCTGACCACTATCAACTGCTTAAAATCCATCCATCCCTCATAATCATCATAGGCATTGCGGATGCGCCACCAGGGCTGTACTTCTTCAAGCACTTCCACAGCATCGCCAAACAACAATTGTGTGGCAATCTCTGCTTTATCGGAAGCGGCCGGTCGTAAAGGTGCAATGGCTACCCTGCAGATTGCAAATTTCTGTTCCATAGTAAATATTGGTCGTAAGTTTCAATTAAAGCAATAATGTAACGGTCTATAAAATTAATGATCCTGAACTAATAAACGTCATTTTAAACATTTGATTCATAAAATTGTTAATTTAGTATTACAAATTAAGAAACCATATTATGAACTTCAGGAAGATTTTAATAGCCGTTGACAACAGTACATGCGCTGAAAAGGCTGCAAAATCAGGCTATGAAATGGCTAAGGCCTTTGACGCAGAAGTTGCGCTGGCAAATATTATTGAGCCGATACCAGCTACCATTAACCAGGACCTTACCCTTGCCCCGGTTTTCCTGGAAACGTATGATAATAGTGAAGAAAACAGCCATGTATTGCTGAAGGAAATAGAAACAACCTATTCAGGAGGGATCAAAACTACTTATCTGAGTATTATCGACAGTGCCGCTCACGGCATTGTGAACCAGGCTGAAGAATGGGGCGCAGATCTGATCGTGATCGGTACCTATGGGAGAACAGGCCTGTACCATTTCCTGATGGGCAGTGTGGCAGAACATGTTGCCCGCAAATCAGCCTGCCCGGTAATGATCATTCCGAATAAGGCGGAGGTTTAACCAGAAAATCGCTATATAACAGAAAAGGACGCAAATGCGTCCTTTTCTGTTATATAGCGATTAGGACTAGCCTTCCTGATGTAACCAGGCTTTTTTCTTTAATAATTCTTCTTCAGTTTCACGGATATCTTCGTCATCCACGCAACAATCTACCGGACAAACAGCCGCACACTGGGGCTCATCATGAAAACCTTTGCACTCTGTACATTTATCTGAAACGATATAATAAACCTCGTCAGAAACTGCTTCCTGAGCTGCACCTGCGTCAACCTCCTGGTCACCGAAATCAATAATGCCGTCCAGGCTGGTACCATCTGAAAATCTCCAGGCTGTACCTGCATCATAAATTGCATTATTCGGGCATTCAGGCTCACATGCTCCGCAATTAATACATTCGTCTGTTATTTTAATAGCCATGTCTTAGTATAAATCTAGTTGCTAAAGTTACCTTTGCAGTGCAAATATAACAATTAATCGTTTAAAATCATTCCAAACATGCCTACCCTTACCGCTGAAAAGTTAATTATTGCATTTCATAAACTAAGTAATTTCCTGAATCAGCCAGATGATGATTTTAACAGGGTAATCGATTCAGCCCTGAATCATAACGCCTGGTTCCAGCCTGAGGAAGTAAGACGGTCACTGACCTCTTTAAAGGACATGTTGTCTCCCGCCCCTCTGGAAAAATGGTTCGAACAGGTAACAGTGACAGAGGTACCAAAAAAGATAGGGATGATCCTGGCGGGAAATATCCCAATGGTAGGTTTTCATGATATACTCTGCGTACTGGCTACCGGAAATACAGCCATGATTAAACTTTCATCATCTGATGACAAACTTCTTCCGGCCCTCCTTAAACAACTGATTAATTTTGAACCTGCGCTTACCGAACGGATTATCTTTACGGAAAGGCTAAAAGATTTTGATGCGATCATCGCAACCGGCAGCAACAATTCCTCGAGGTATTTTGACTATTACTTTGGCAAAGTGCCAAACATTATCAGAAAGAACCGTAACAGCATTGCCGTGCTGGATGGCAAAGAAAGCAGTGAAGAAATTGCGTTATTGGGCCACGACATCTTTGATTATTTCGGACTGGGTTGCCGTAATGTGTCTAAAGTTTACCTTCCTGAAGGTTATGAGATCAAAAACTTCTTTGAACCCCTGGAAAGTTTTCAGCCAATCATCAATCACTTCAAATACAATAACAATTACGATTATAATAAGTCCATCTATCTGGTGAATGCTGAGCCGCATTTTGACAATGGCTTTGTACTGTTGAAAGAGGATGCTGGGCTGTCTTCCCCCCTTGCTGTGCTTTTCTTTGAATACTATGCAAGCCTGGAAGAACTCAATGAAAAACTGAAAGGGATACAGGAGCAGATTCAATGTGTAGTTTCACATGCTGATCTGAAACTGGAAAGTGATGTAGTCAGCTTTGGACAAAGTCAGCACCCTCAGTTATGGGATTACGCAGATAACATCAATACTATTGAATTCCTTAACAGCCTTTAATACACTAAGCACGATATATGCATTGCTCGTATACTGGTCGTGGAGAGATATGTAAGTGCCCGGAGACAGTTCTGTGAGCGCTCTTTATGGCCATACCTCAAACATACCACACCTTTACCGCAGTCTTACCTCAGGTATACCTTTCAGGTAACCAAATGGTATGTCTGATGTATATCCGGACTATGACTAAATTAAAGGTATAGGGAGCACTCAGCGAACACTCACATAATACTCCCGGATCCTTCTACGACCAATGTACGAACAGTACACGAAGCTCATATATACAGTACCCGGAACGATCAGGAAAGCTTTTTGAATTAAAAGAAGCTGCTTAACAATGCTTCCTTTCGTAATTCTCATTTTGAAACACTATTTTTGAACAAAATGTATGTAATCAAAGTTAAAGGCATTGCCAAAATACCGGACTATGTTCAGCTACGGGACGATAAGTTTACGCTGCTGGCCTATTTCAGGGTAGACAGACCGGATAAATCCCTGGATAAACTGGGTTTGGGCGACAAGCTGCCTTATATTATGAACCTGGTAAAAGACTTACCTTTTGGTCAGATTGCAAAATTAGATATTTAAACAATGACAGGAAACGCAGTTATCAATTTAAAGAATGTAGATGTATTTCAACAGAAACACCTGGTGCTCTCCAATGTAAATCTCAATATAGATAAAGGTGAATTTGTATTCCTGATCGGCCAGACCGGTTCCGGAAAAAGCAGTTTGCTGAAAATCATTTACGGAGATCTTCACATTGGTAATGGCGAAGGACAGATTGCAGGATTCGATCTGAAGAAACTGGCAGAAAAAGATGTTCCGTTCCTGCGCAGGAAACTGGGTATCGTATTCCAGGACTTTCAGCTGCTGACAGACCGTACCGTTGAGCAGAACCTTGATTTTGTACTGAAAGCTACAGGCTGGAAGGACAAAAAACTGATTGAGGAACGCGTTAAGGATGTGCTTGAAAAAGTAGGTCTCCGTTCAAAAATCAGGAAAATGCCACATGAGCTGTCGGGCGGAGAGCAGCAGCGCGTAGTAATTGCCCGCTCCCTGCTGAACAATCCCGATATCATTCTTGCGGATGAACCTACAGGAAATCTGGATCCTGATACATCTGAAGAAATCGTATTACTACTGAAACAGATCAGCCAGAACGGTACAGCAGTACTGATGGCAACCCATGATTACCATATTATCCGTACCCTACCCTCACGTATCATCAAATGTGAATCTGGTATTGTACACGAAGATGCCACAATAAACTAAGGTATCCTGACAAAAATTTCCTTTTCAGCCATTCTGTACAGTGTTGTTCAACCAAAACTGACAGCATGGCTGATATATCCTATTGGCAAACAATTTGACTTTATACCCAAAAATTCTACTATAGTATGTTTAGCAAGAAGAAACCGAACGATACAGAAAATCCTACTACGGAAAACACTGCAGAAGAGCAGTTAAATAATGAGCAAGTTGATGACGCGGGTGCGGCAACGGAGGAAACAGTAACAGAGCCTGTTGAAGAGATTTCTGCTGAAGAGAAACTAAAGCTGGAAGTTGCAGCACTGAATGATAAATACTTACGCCTTTTCGCTGAATTTGACAACTACAAAAGACGTACACAAAAAGAACGTGTTGAACTTTTACAGACAGCAGGTAAAGATGTGATCATTTCAATGCTCCCTGTGCTGGACGATTTTGACCGTGCAAATAAAGCGACTGAAAATGCCATTGATATCAGCGCGATCCGCGAAGGTGTACAGCTGGTACATACCAAACTCAAAAGCATTCTGGTTCAGAAAGGCTTGAAAGAAATGGAAAGCATCAATACTGTATTTGATACAGATCTTCATGAAGCGATTACTAAAATCCCTGCCCCTACAGATGAGCTGAAAGGAAAGGTTATAGATGAATTAGAAAAAGGATACACTTTAAATGATAAAGTGATCCGCTTTGCAAAAGTTGTTGTTGGCAGTTAATTATGAGTAAAAGAGATTATTACGATATCCTTGGCGTAGGCAAAAGCTCTTCACCTGAAGAGATAAAAAAAGCTTATAGAAAGTTGGCTATAAAATACCATCCTGACAAAAACCCGGATGATCATACTGCGGAGGATAAATTCAAGGAAGCTGCTGAAGCTTACGAGATCCTGAGCAACCCTGAGAAAAAACAACGCTATGACCATTATGGCCATGCAGGTGTTGGTGGCGCATCAGGTGGCGGCGGCTATGGCGGCGGCGGTATGAATATGGAAGATATCTTTAGCCAGTTTGGGGATATCTTTGGCGGCGGCGGTGGCGGCGGCAGTCCTTTCGAGAGCTTTTTCGGTGGGCAGCAGCGTGGCGGTGCCAGCGGCAGACGGGTATCCAAAGGATCCAACCTTCGTATCAAGGTAAAACTCACTCTTGAAGAAATAGCGCATGGCGCAGAGAAAAAGATCAAGGTAAACAAACAGGTAGTTTGTAAAACCTGTGACGGCAGCGGTGCAAAAGATAAATCATCAATCAGCACCTGTAAAACATGTGGTGGAAATGGTTCAGTGCGCAGGGTAACAAATACTATCCTGGGACAAATGCAAACGACTGCCACCTGCCCTACCTGTAACGGATCAGGCAGCCAGATTACTTCAAAATGTAACTCTTGTCATGGTGAAGGAACAGTACGCGGTGAAGAAACCATTTCAATCAATATCCCTGCGGGAGTAAGTGACGGAATGCAGCTGAGCATGAGCGGAAAAGGAAATGCTGCACCTAATGGTGGTATTCCGGGAGACCTGATTATCCTGATCGAAGAAATTCCTCACGAAACCCTCAAACGCGAAGGTAACAACGTGGTTTATGACCTGCACCTGAGCATTGTTGATGCTGCTTTGGGTTATAGCGCTGAAGTACCTACAATTGATGGTAAGGCGAAGATAAAAATTGAACCTGGAACACAAAGCGGAAAGCTGTTAAGGCTGAAAGCAAAAGGTATTCCTGAAGTGAATTCGTACCACCGCGGAGACCAGATCATTCACGTCAATATCTGGACACCAAAAGCATTGAGCAGTGAAGAGCGCAGTATGCTGGAGAAATTAAGAGATTCTCCAAACTTCAAACCTCAGCCAGGTAAGAATGACAAGAGCTTCTTCGAAAAAATGAAAGAATATTTTGAGTAAAATCATAATATAAAAAATAAATTTTACTGATGAATGCCCCCGTAAAGCTAAAAGCTTAGCGGGGGCATTTTTTATGCCGGAAACATTTCCCGAAAAGTGTTGTTCTGTAATTAATTATGGATAAACTTCAACACAGCATTTACACTCTTTTATTTTTCTTTCTGACCTTTTCGGGCCTTTATTTCGCCGCTGAATTTTTGATCCCTATAGCTTTAGCCGCCATCTTTGCGATGTTGCTCAGCAGGCTCTCATCCTGGTTTGAAAGTAAAGGCATGGGCAGAGGAATAGCCTCTCTTCTCTGCATACTGATTTTCCTGGGTTCGATAGCCATCGTGGTGACCCTACTGGCCTGGCAGCTAAGCGGATTTGCAGAAAATATAGATGTAATGAAAGATCGTGTAGTGAGTTTATTTACCAACCTGCGCCGCTGGCTGCACGAAAGCACAGGGATAACAATGAAGCAACAGCAGCTTATGGTTAAGGAAAGCAGCACAGGAAGTGGTGCAGGCTCTATGCTGGCAAGCTTTGCGGCAAGTATGATGGGCATCCTTGTAAATGCTATACTTGTAATAGTATATATGTTCCTTTTCCTGGTATACCGCTCCCATATCAAAAAATTCATCCTTAAACTTGTTCCGGTAGACGAAAAGAACACCGCCGAAAATATAGTACATAAAGCGGGAAATGTATCCCAGCAGTACTTAGGCGGACTTGGCGCAATGATCGTCATGCTCTGGATCATGTATGGCATAGGCTTCAGTATAGTTGGTGTTGAAAGCGCGATCTTTTTTGCAGTCTTGTGTGGTATCCTTGAGATTATTCCTTTCGTAGGCAATATTACAGGGACATCTTTAACTGTCCTGTCCGTGGTTGCGCAGGGTGGTGATACAAAAATGATCATCGGGGTTCTGGTCACCTACGCATTTGTCCAGTTTATCCAGACCTACCTGCTGGAACCACTGATAGTAGGAGAACAGGTAAATATTAATCCTTTGTTCACCATTCTTGTAATCGTACTGGGAGAAATGGTATGGGGCGTTGCCGGAATGATCCTTGCAATCCCTCTGCTGGGTATCGTTAAGATTATCTGCGATCAGGTTCCCCAGCTGCAACCCTATGGATTTTTAATCGGAACGGAAAAGCAGCGGCAGAAGAAAACAGGGCTGACAGATAAACTTAAGCTCATGTTTTCAAAAGCATAGCATCCCCGGCTATACTTTGCAAATAATATCATAGAATCTGTAACAATTGTTACTCTTTGTATACTAACATAGAACTAAACAACTAAAACTATTTCTATGTTAAGCGTAAACAATATTGTGAAACAATATGCAGAACACCGCGCACTTGATGATGTAAGTCTCAGAGTTGAACAGGGTAAGATATTCGGACTGCTTGGGCCCAATGGTGCCGGAAAAACATCCCTGATCCGGATCATTACCCAAATCACGGCACCAGACAGCGGAGAGGTCATATTCAGCGGACAGCGGTTAAACTCAAATCACATTGCCCGGATCGGCTATCTTCCGGAAGAACGCGGACTGTACAAGAAAATGGAAATCGGTGAGCAGGTACTTTATCTGGCGCGGCTGAAAGGATTGAGTACTGCCGAAGCCACAAAACGGGTAAGATACTGGTTCGAAAAGCTTGAAATGGGCGGCTGGTGGAACAAAAAGGTGGAAGACCTCAGTAAGGGAATGCAGCAGAAAGTACAGTTTGTAGCCACGATCCTGCATCAGCCGGAACTGATCATCCTCGATGAACCCTTCTCAGGTTTTGATCCGGTCAACGCAGAGATCATCAAAAATGAAATTCTTGAATTAAATAAACAGGGCGCAACGTTTATATTCTCTACCCACCGCATGGAGTCTGTAGAAGAATTATGTGACAGCATCGCACTGATCCACCGCTCTAAAAAGATACTGGATGGCTCTGTTGAAGAAATCAAGGAAAAATACAGGAACAACACTTACTGGCTGGAATATGAAGGGCAATATAATACTGATCTTCCGTCTGATATTTTTGACATCCTCCATAAGGAGCTTAAAAAGGGCAAAACCACGCTGAAAGTACAGTTGAAAGAGGGCCGGTCAGCCAACAATATGCTTGCTGCATTACTACCTGTAGTAAACATCCAGCGCCTCGATGAGGTGATCCCCACCATGAACGACATTTTTATTGATAAGGTAAAAACCAAAGACTAAGGCTATGAACAAAATCTTACTCATTATACAACGGGAATACCTTTCGCGGGTAAAGAAAAAATCATTCATCGTTATGACATTGCTCACCCCGGTAATATTTGCCGGATTCTACGGCATAATGATCTACTTTTCCATCCAGGGGATTAAGGGCACTACCAACAAAATTGCGGTAGTGAATACGAATAAAACCCTGACAGAAAAACTCGTTTCCTCCAAAAACGCAACTTATACCTATGTAAATAAACCCCTGGCGGCCATGAAAGCAGACCTGGCCAAAGACGGTTACGATTACGTGCTTTATTTACCTGAATTCAGCCTTAATGCACCAGCAGGAATACAACTCCTTGGTACCAAACAAGCGGGCTTAAACCTAAATAACAAAGTATCTGACGATGTAGAAAATGCCATCCGCAATCAGAAACTGAAACAAAGCGGCCTCGCACAGCAGGACCTCGATAACCTCAAATCTTCAGTCGATATCGACATGAAGAAAATAGGTGAGACCGGTAAGGAGGAGGACTCAAGCGCAGGAGCAAGCACTATCATCGCCTATGTAGGAGGAATTCTGATGTTCATGTTTATCCTTCTGTATGGCATCCAGGTAATGCGTGGCGTGATCGAAGAAAAAACAAACCGGATTATTGAAGTGATGATTTCTTCAGTGAAACCCTTCCAGCTGATGATGGGAAAAATCATCGGGATCGCCATGGTGGGCCTTACACAGTTTATTCTCTGGATTGTTCTTACCGGAATCATCTCCACAGCAGTGGTTAAAATCTACGCAGACAAGACAAATATTACCCAAAGCTCCGTAAGTGCTGCTTTAAAAAAACAGAATGAAAACAAAATATTCAAGGAAGCTACAGAGAAAAGCCCCATAGGAAATATTCAGAAAAGCCTCGCAAACCTAAACTTAACAAAGATCATCACTTTGTTCCTGTTTTTCTTCCTTGGCGGTTACCTGTTTTATAGTGCCCTGTATGCAGCGATAGGCTCTGCAGTAGATAGCGAAACCGAAACACAGCAGTTTATGTTTCCTGTCATGCTACCGCTCCTCCTGGGATATTCCTTGTCATTGAGCGTGGTGACAAATGATCCTTACGGGAATATGGCTTTCTGGTTGTCTATGATCCCTTTCACCTCTCCTATTGCGATGATGGTAAGACTGCCCTATGGTGTGCCCGACTGGCAGCTGGCATTGTCCATGGCATTACTGATTCTGGGTTTTATCGGTACAGTGTGGGTAGCATCAAGGATATACAGGGTAGGAATATTGATGTATGGCAAGAAAACCAGTATGAAAGAAATGATCAAGTGGTTTACTTATAAGAATTGATGTATTTTGCAGCATTATGAAAGCAGCAGTTATAGATCTCGGTACAAATACATTTCATTTGATTATAGCAGAAATCACATCTGTTGGAGTAGAAGTGATTTACAAGACAAATGTACCGGTAAGGCTGGGGGAAGGCCGTATTAACGACAACGTAATCATACCCGAAGCTTTTGAAAGAGGTATTCAGACGCTCAGGGATTTCAGAAAAGAGATTGATCAGTATCATGCGGCAGTGGTAAGGGCCATTGCTACCTCTGCAGTCCGCAGTGCGGGCAACGGGCCTGAATTTGTAGCTGCAGCTGCCGAGAGAGCGGGTATAGTGATAGAAGTGATCTCAGGTGAAGATGAAGCTGCATTTATATTCAACGGTGTAAAAGCAACGGGTGTAATTGCCGAAACTTCCCTGATCATGGATATTGGCGGCGGAAGTACAGAATTTATCATCAGCAATGCCGAAGGTTACCTGTGGAAGAAAAGTTACAATATAGGTGCTGCACGGTTGATGCAGGCCTATTTTCATTCTGATCCTATTGGTGAAGGAGATCAGTCCTCCATTATACAACGGCTTAAAGAGGAACTGCCGGATCTGAAAGAAGCCTGTAAAAGGTATAAACCACAGGTTTTAATCGGTTCTGCCGGGGCATTTGAAACTTTTGCTGCCATGCTGCTGAAGGACACCGATATCAGAAGTATCAGTTCAGCCTCGCTGGATATGTCAGCGTATAAAATACTGTCAGAAAAGCTGATCCGTTCAACGCATGCGGAAAGGGAAGTAATGCCGGACCTGATCTCACTGCGAGTAGACATGATTGTAATTGCGGCACTGATCACCAGTTTTGTGATCGAAGAGCTTGAGCTGAAGTCGATCAGCCTTTCCACGTATGACCTGAAGATGGGTGTGCTCTACACGATCCGGGAAGAACAAAATCCCAGCAGCTAATACTGGAAATTTGACAGTGCTGTATAAAGTTTTTCTGTAGGCAATCCCATTACATTGGTATAGGAACCTGTTATCTTCTCGACGGCAACAAAACCCAGCCAGTCCTGGATACCGTATGAACCCGCCTTATCAAAAGGATTAAAGTTGTTCACGTAATGTGCTATCTCCTCCTCAGTGATTACCCTGAACCATACCTCGGTCATGTCGTAGAATGTTTTCAGCTGATCTTTGTACGCAAGGCTTACTCCGGTGTATACCTGATGAACCGTTCCTGATAATTTGACCAGCATTTCGCGGGCAGCAGCTGCATCTGCGGGTTTGCCCATAATCTCTCCGTTATAGGCTACAATTGTATCAGCAGTTATGACCAGGCTGTTTAGACGTTCCTCAGTAAATGCCAAAGCTTTCTTTTCAGAGATATAACAGGCGATCTCAGCGGGAGAAAGGTGCTCGGGGTAACTTTCATCAACATCTTTCAAAAGCACGTTAAAATCAAGCCCCATAGCCTGCATGAGCTCCTGTCTGCGTGGAGACTTGGAAGCGAGTATAAGTGGAAAAGTTTGCTTGTACATGATCAATTTAAATATCCGCTAAAATAATAAAAGCGGCCTGGAGCCGCTTCTATTATTTGATATTTTTTCGGGATTAGTTATTGCCCCCTCCGCCCATTCTTTTTTCCATGGCCGCTTTTCTTTCATCCAGGTAAGCCGCATATGCTTTTTTCTGGTCATCAGTCAGCAATCCTTTGATCTTCTCATTGTTTTCCTGCATCATTTTCATCATTTTCTCGCGGGATGCTTTTCTGTCATCACCTGCTTCTTCACGTGCTTTTGCCGCTTGTGTGTTCTGATCAAGCAGGATAGCTTTAACTTTTGTTTGCTGATCTGCTGTCAGTGCTAATTTTTCAGTCAGCTGAGTGGTCGTTTTAGTAGCCCGTTCTTCCGGGGTACCCATCATTCTGCCACCCTGTGCATGTGCAAATGTTACCATACTGAATAACATACCGCAAATAATCAATAATTTTTTCATCCTGTTTTTTTTTAAATTTAAGCCTGTATAAATGCAGGTTTGGTTTGTTTTTGTTTTCAGAATAGAGTGGGAAAACTAAGGAAGGTTTAAAGCAGGTATGATAATTATTTACTGGCATCGGCTGCTGAGGGATTGGCGTCAAACCACCTGCCCTGTATTTTAAGCACTTTTTCGATTACCTCCCTGGCAGCAGTTTTACCACCGCTGAAGGGTGAAATATAACTGCAAATGGCCTTGATATCAGTTGAGGCATCTGCCGGACAGGTTGGAACTCCAACCAGCTTCATCACATTCAGGTCAGGGATATCATCCCCCATGTACAAAACTTCAGCTGCACTGAGGTTATGGGCGTTCAGAAAATTATTGAAAATCTCCACTTTATCAGCTACGCCAAGATACACATCCGGTATGCCCAGACCGGCGAAACGTCTTGCCATAGCCTGTCCGCTGCCCCCGGAGATAATGCAGACATGGTATCCTTTTTTAACGGCCAGCTGTAATGCGTAACCGTCCTTGATATTGAACGTGCGCAAAAGCTCGCCTGACTCCGAAGCAAGGACATCCCCGGTAGTCAGTACCCCGTCTACATCAAACACAAACGTGGTGATTTCTTTTAGTTTTTCCAGTAACATTTGTCCTATAGATTTATTGGTGGATATTCATAACTGCGCCAAAATAAGCAGCAGAAGCGGCAATTCTATAACAGATGCGTTTTTTTAATGCTGGTGCTCAGCGTTTCGTACAACTGCTGCAGCTCCGGCGAGCCCTCAAGCAGTTCCAGATGGCTCTTCATGGTTTCCTGGTCATCTCTAACCGCAGGGCCTGTTTGTACATCGGAAGGTAAGGCATTTTGTATTTTCTGCGCGGTCTCGGTAATCAGAGGCTTGAGAAGATCAAATTTTAGCTGGTGCTGTTCCAGCAACTGACTGCTCAGATGGTAAAGGTGATTGGTAAAATTACAGGCAAAAACAGCTGCGACATGGAGTATTTTGCGCTGTTCACTGCTCAGTTCGGCCGCTTGCTGACTCAGCAGATGCGCGACAGCAGCAATCTTTTCCAGTGTCCCCGGGCGGTCGGCCTCAATACAAAAGGGCACATGAGTAAGGTCAATTGACTTGGTTTTGGAAAAGGTCTGCAAAGGATACAGAACGCCGTATCCACTTCCTGCACCTTGAAGGACATTCATGTCTATGGCGCCGGCAGTATGCACCACAATACCTTTTACACCTTTTAAATGTGAGGCTACAGCCGGTATGGCATCATCCTTCACTGCGATCAGATAGAGATCAGCAGAGCGGTCAATTTCCTGCCAGTCCAGCACAGGTTTTGCTTTGGTCAGTGCAGCCAGGATCTCCGCATTCCGGCTGTCCTGGCTCCATACCTGCACAATCTCCGCCCCCATCGCTTTTAAGGCGATGGCCAGGTGTGTTGCCACATTTCCTGAGCCTATGCAAACTATGTTCATTTATGCCTTTATTTCTTTTTGTCTTCTCACGATAGAAATCAGGAATCCGATAACCATCACAATCAAACCAACCCAGTACAGGTTGATGAACGGGAATTCGATGGATTTAAATACCACCCAGTCTTTCGCCTGCTGAGGTTTTTCAAACACCTGTAACTCCACTTTTTTCTGTTCAGGAAGGATTTTAGTGAAACGTACCCTCAATCCAAGATCAGTAATATTACGGGCAAAATCGAATGTATTGTTACCTTTTACCAGGAAGATCGGCTCAGTTTTATAAATTTTTCCATTCAGGTCGATGTCCAATGGAAGTCCCACTGCAAGATCTCCTTCTGCCAAAGCCAGGCTTTTGGCGGTAGGTTTAAAGTTCAGTCCTTTTACCGTGATAATACCACTGCTGGTATGCAATGTATCGCCTTCGCTTACATTCACGATCCTTGGTTTCTTATAATTGGTTTCATCGCTCTCTGCATCCATCTCACCATGTGACTCCTTTTTATCAGGTGCACTGGTGATATGCGTATACACATCGTATGTAAGGTAATGTTTTGTATCAGGAGAAGCAATCAGCCCCATTTTCTCATTGATCTGAATCCGCGGGTTAAGATTAAAATCCTCTTTAAGTTTATGAGTTTCCTCGTCGTACACCTTAAAGTTCAGGTTATAATACGTATTAGGGGCAATAGTGGTATCGCTAGTATATGTCACCGTAAAACGACCCATTTTCTTTGGCTCATTTTTATAGAGGACAATATTCTCACCCGGCTTGTCCGCTTTTTCAAAATCCTTTACAGGAATAAAGTTGGAGGTATTAATGGAAATAGGCTTGTTTGTAGCTGCAGCGACAAGTGCCCCAACCAATAACAGCGCGAAACCAATGTGAGCTACCGCTGCACCAACCAGTTTACCTTTTCCTGCCACTCCCTGTGACAGTACGCGGGCATTGGATAAGATCGCAAACATACAGCTGAACGAAAGCAAAATGTAAATAAGGTTATTGTAAACATTGGTTACATACACAAATCCTGCTGTTACCACGATGGCAATGATGACCGTTGCGATCAGGCTGCTGTAGAATTTACGTGCATCCGTCCGTTTATATTTTAAGAACTGGGAGAATCCTGAGATCAGCGTTACCAGAATGGCGAAAGGAGCCTGCCACTGATTATAGTATTTAACTGCATCTATCGGAGGTGCGAAGTTGGTACCAAATGCTTTGTTAAATACCGGAACTGAAGTAGAAAAGATTACCTGTATACAGGCTACGGTTACCACAAGGGCACCGATAAACATCCAGAATTCTCTTGAGTACGTTTCTTCATCTTTATTGGTGATGGGTAATTCTTTCCAGCGGACAGCGATCAGCACCACTGGAATAATCAGGAAAACGATATTGAAGAATACCAGCTGTCCGAACATACCAAGATCGGTAAAGGCATGTACAGATGTTTCTCCAAGAATACCGCTGCGGGTTAGGAACGAAGCGTATAAAACAAGAATGAAACTGATGAGTACCAGTGCGATCGAAGTGAAGAAAGCATGGCCGGTATTTTTGAATGCGATCATTACGTGCAGCGCACCGATTAAGGTAAGCCAGGGAATCAAGGAAGCGTTCTCTACCGGGTCCCAGGCCCAGAAGCCACCGAAGTTCAGTGCCTCATAAGCCCAGAAAGAGCCCATGATGATTCCTGTTCCCAGTACCATAACGGCAAACAATACCCATGGCATTGCAGGTTTTACCCATTCCTTATATCTTTTTGTCCACAGTGCAGCGATTACATAAGCAAAAGGCACAACCATACTGGCGAAACCAAGGAACAGGGTTGGCGGGTGGATCACCATCCAGTAGTTTTGCAGCAATGGATTTAATCCCCTGCCGTCAGTGATAAATTTAAGGTAGTTTTTAAAGTTCTCCGCATCAGCAAATACTACCGGAGCCATATCTTTCAGGTTTACCGCATCCCTTAGCAGGATAAAAGGCGAGCTGCCCACACGGTAATGGAAAATTTCTATACCCAGCAGCATTGAAGTCAGGAATACCTGTGAGAAAGCAATAACAGTCAGTACCGGGTTTTCCCAGGTTTTTGCTTTCCAGATCAGGATTACCCCCAGAATAGACTGCCAGAAGGCCCAAAGCCAGAAACTCCCCTCCTGTCCTTCCCAGAAAGCAGAAACGATATAATATACAGGAAGTGCTTTTGAAGAGTGTGAATACACATAGTAGTACTCATTATAATGATCGAGGATCAGGTAAAATAATGTTCCTCCAATGGCGACGATACTGATGAAGTTGAGCAGGAATCCAATCCGTCCCAGCTTTTGCCAGGATTGATCGGCAAGATCTTTATTGCGTGTAGCTAAGAAATACGAAATAGTTGAAAGTAGTGAAGCTGCAAATGCTAAAACAATAAAAAACTGCCCAACTTTACCGGGAAGGAGGGTTTCTCCTGTGAATTGTATGTCCATTAAAATTATTTGTATTTTATTACCTGTCCGCTGTCTTGCTTAAGCTGGTTGTTCGGAATAACTTTTCCATCCTGGATAGCCTGCCCGTCCTTGTTGATTTCTACCAGGTCATTGTTATATTTTGAAGGGCATTTCATCAGGATTTTTGAAGCATAAAAAGTGTCATTGTTCATCTTGCCTACCAGTACCAGTTTTTCTGAGCGCTCAAAATCCTGAGGCTTTGTTCCGCTGTAAATTACTTTTTTCACCTCCCCTTTTTCATCTTTCATATAGAAAGAGAAATGATTGGGATCTTTAAAAGCATCATAAAAAGTTCCTTTGTCCTTAGCCCAATGTCCCATTACGTGAAACTCCCTGGAGTCTTTCGCCGCTTCAGTGAAAGAAGAGTAATTACTGGTATCAGCATTTAAGCTTACCAGAAAACATACGCAGATCGCAATAGTAATTAAGCCAATAATTGCACTTTTTTTCATTAGTATATAATTATCTTTAATGGTTATGAAGCTGTCATGAGCTTATTTTTTTTAACAGTTGTGAAACTTGAATCTATGCCCAGGTTTCATCAGTTGATGTAGTTTAAACAATATCGGGATTGGACAAAAGCCAGTATCGCTATGGTACAAATTATAAGAACACACAAAGATAAAAAATATAAGTTCGTAATGTCGGATAGACGCCTTCTAATACTTTAGATGACAATATATTGATAGTAGGCTGACATAAAAATTACAGAAAAAAACGTGAATGCATAGCGCAGATAGATTTTGCTGCTATTTAAGGTATTCTGGCTTAATCAATTGAGGGAATTCTTCTCTTACATGCATTACCTTTGGTTTGGATACGCTCCTGATATAAGGATCCCAGGTATTTCTTTCATAGTAATCCTGATGCGAACTTTCTGCCGGATAAAAAACTTTAAAGGGCTCCATTTCTGTGACAAAACTTCCCTGGTAATGTTTCTCCCGTTCCATCGCTGACATCACTCTGCTGATGGTCCTGAGTTCCTGAGGGCTGCGGTAAAAGGCAACAGATCTGTATTCCGGCCCTACATCAGGCCCCTGCCTGTTTAGTTCTGTTGGATTATGTGCGATGAAAAATGCTTTTAGCAGCTGTTCATAGGAGATCACAGCGGGATTGTAATAGACCTGCACAGATTCTGCGTGCCCTGTCTGTTGTCCTGATACTTCGTCGTAATTAGGGTTTACAGTAAGCCCGCCGGCATAGCCGCTGATCGCGCTGTTCACTCCTTTCAGCTGGATCAGGCTTTCCTGCATCGCCCAGAAACACCCACCGGCAAAAGTAGCAACAGCTTCATCTGCCGCAGGCTTCGGCAGCACTGCAAAACCGTTTCTACTGGCTATATTCTGTTTCTTTTGTATTGTGCCCGAGCAGGCACTTAACAAGAGTAAAACCGATAGTAAAAAAACACTTGCTTTCATATAGCAATATACGAAATGGTGCATGGCCGGATGTTAACCGGAGTGTCATATTGACGGGATTACCAGGTCATGAGCATCCACTGATGAAGGGTGTTCGGGATAGTCTAAAAGACCCCGAAACAGGCCATCTCAAAAAAGGCAATCCCTGTTTCAATGCCTTCGGGCGTATTCCCGGGCCAGGCAGCATTGAAACAGGGATTGCCTTTTTTCAGCGGAGCAGGGAAAATCCCAGCTGCTCCCTTAACAGGTCAAATTAAGGCCAGATACCCAAATTCATATAGGAAACAGCAATCTTATCGATTGAACCGACAAAAGCTGCAGTTCTTAAAGTCTGTATGCCCGGCTTCGTCACCAGCGTTTCCCTGATCTCATGATAGGAGTGAATCATCGTATCTTCCAGCCCTGAGTTTACCAGCTCCAGCTCAGAGGCACCTTTAACAATCATGAGTCTGTGCTCTGAGGGTATACTCTGACCTGTTAAGCTTTCCAGTGTATTGATCAGGTTAGCATTAGAGTTTTCTGCATAGCGTTTTTCCATACGTCCAAAAGCTACGTGAGAAAGATTCTTCAGCCATTCGAAATAAGATACGGTAACCCCACCGGCGTTGCAGTACATATCAGGGATGATGATCCCTCCCATTTCGGTAAAGATCTCTTCCGCTTCAGGCGTACAAGGTCCGTTGGCACCTTCAGCGATGATTTTCGCCTTGATATTTTTAATATTATGGACAGTAATCTGGTTCTCCAGTGCGGCAGGCACTAGGATATCACATGGCTGCTCCAGGCCTTCCATAGAATTTTTAAATTCTTTGGCTCCCGGAAATCCCAGGATCGAACCCGTCAGTTTCCGGTGGGCAAAAACCTCATCTACGTTCAGCCCGTTTTCATTGTAGATTGCTCCTTCATATTCGCAAAGGCCTACAACAGTAGCACCAAATTCAGTCAGGAATTTCGCAGAATGATAGCCCACATTACCTAATCCCTGAACGATTACCCTTTTATCGCCCAAACCGGCTTTAAGGCCAATCTTCTCCATATCTTCGCTCACCCGTACACATTCCCTTACTGCATAAGCTACTCCACGTCCTGTTGCCTCTTTACGGCCACGGATACCATGCAGGGCAATTGGTTTTCCCGTTACACAACCCAGGGCATCAAGCTGTCCGGGGTTCATGGTCATATAGGTATCGGCAATCCAGCTCATTTCGCGTTCACCAGATCCGTAATCAGGAGCAGGTACGTCAATACCGGGACCGATGAAGTTCTTTTTAATTAATTCAGTAGTATAACGGCGGGTAATGTTCTCCAGTTCGCCGGTCGTATAATTTTTTGGAGTGATCTTAATTCCTCCCTTGGCACCGCCAAAAGGAACATTTACAATTGCGCATTTGTAAGTCATCAGGGCAGCCAGCGCCATCACCTCATCTTCGTTGACCATTTCACTATAACGGATCCCTCCTTTGGTAGGGCTCATGTGGTGAGAATGTTCTACACGCCATGCATCAATTACTTCGAATCCGTTGCCCCTGCGGATTGGGAACTGGAAACGATAAACACTGTTACAAGCTTTGATTTGGGAGAGCAGGCCTTCCGGGTGACCGGTGAATTGTGCTGCGTTGTCAAAATTTTTACAGACGTCTGTAAAGAAGTTTGTCTCATTTGCTGAAGTAGCCATTATATTTGGTTTTTTTATTGGTATGAATTAGTTATAATTCTTAATGGCTGCAAAATTGCACTAAAATAAGTGACTAATACAAATAAATAATTGCTTAGTGTATGTGACACACATGTCACATCAATCCGCAAAAACTACCATTAACGGCGTTAAAACACGATTTTGTCTTTAGGATTTTTTTTCCAGTTTTTTTAATCTGCGCTCGATAGAGAAGAGGAATATCAGCAGTCCAAGCAAAATGATGCCCACACAGGCAACCACAACATAGATTTTTTCAGATCCTGCAAGTGTATCGGCAATAGCAGATCCTTCACCCTGTGCAAACAATTGCAGGGTAACCATTAACATCAGGACGGTAGTAATCAATTTCTTCATGTGGTTTTTAATTATTTTTTTCTAGGGAAGCTACTCTGAAAAGTATGCTGTATATCCAGCATCCTATCAATATCCAGCCCAGGCAGGCAGGATAAAATACCATTCTCATATGGCTGTCCAGGTCATAGGCATTAAAGCCCGGATTACCGCCGTTTCCCGGATGCAGGGAATCTGACAGTCGTGGCAGTACAAAAAGCAGTACCACCATCATTGGAAAGGCGAAAATATTGTAAATGGCAGAAATCTTTGCGCGTTTCTGCTCTTCATCAATGGCATTTCTCAGGATCAGGTAGGCGAAATACAGTAACATCGCAATAGCAGCAAAATTCTGTTTTACGTCGAAACTCCAGGCTTGTCCCCAGGTAAAGCGCGCCCATACAGCACCGGTGATTAAGCCCAGTATACCAAACACTATGCCGGCATTGACACTTTGCACCGCTTTCCTGTCGTCAGTTTCATTGCTGCTGCTCAGGTATTTGATACTGTGTACCACGGAGATCGTAAAAAGTATGATCATTGCAAACCACATCGGCACATGGAAATACAAATTTCTAATGCTTTGATGCAATATAGGCAATGGAGGTACAGAAGCCAGGAAACCGGCAACAGTAGAATACATAACCAGAACTGCCCCTAAAATTTTCCACCAGGATTTATACATTCATTTCAGATTTAGATTGCCCGCAATTTGCTGAGCAGATAAAGATCAGCCCGGATTTGCGAGTTCAAAGTTAATAAAGCTTTATATATTTCAGTTAATTATTATAAATCCTTAATCGCGCCACAGATAAGGGAAAAGCAGCACGGAAAATGCAGCCACCAAAACGTTTATGATCAACAGCGTAGCTATTTCATCCAGGCTTACACTCCTGTCCAGTCCATCCACGGCATTTTTAGTCAGTTTGATCAGCATGATGATCACAGGTATAATCACCGGGAAACTCAGGATTGCCATCAGCATCCCCCCATTTCCTGCTTTGGACGCGATAGCAGAGATCATTGTAAATATCGTGGAGAAACTTAAGCTTCCCAGCACGGTTGCCAAAAGATACAGCCCCATATCCTCCGGAACATAGTCAAACACCAGTATGTAAAAGGCCAGCGCAATGAGGGTGACCAGCAGCATCAGGAACACATTGTAAATGGTCTTTGAAATGATCAGTGCAAGCGGACTTGCAATGGTATAGATATACAGCTGACGCCCTTTACTTTCCTGTAAAAAGCTTTTGGATACCGTATTGATCGAAGCAAAAAGCATGATGATCCAGAACAGTGCGTTCCAGGTTACCCCTCTCAGGGATACGAAGGAAAGAAAACACACAAAAACCGTAGATACCACATAGAGTACCACCCCATTCAGTGCATATTTAGACCTCCACTCCAGCAGTAATTCCTTACCTATTAAAAACTTAACTTCCTTTATCAGCTGCATTTCAGGACAAAGATAATTTTATGCTTCGTTTTTTTATGCAGCGGGGCAGCTTTGCAGGTTAATTATTGATTTTATTGTAATCTGATGATAAATGTTTGCGGCGGCCGGTAATCAGAGGAAGCGTACCGGCAATAATAACAAGCCAGCCCCAACGGTATTTTACCATACCTGAAGCCAGATTAATCAGCTTTTTGAAATGGATAAAGCTAAAGGCATCGTGCGACTTAAACCAGACCGCAGCAAGCGTGAGAATTACCCACAGAAGAGCGGCCCAGCCTGCAAAACGCATCAGCCCTGTTTTATCAAGCAATGCTGCTATTAATGCAATTGCGACGATAACATAGAAAACTGTTCCCAACACCGGGTCGATCTGGAAGTAATTCCAGTTCCCGATAAAAGTAACGTGTACCAGTGGGCACATCCCTCCTGCCCCCATTGCTACCGCAGCTGTAATACCTAAAGTTTTCATCAGTATATAATTTTTAATTTTTGAAGCCCGCGCAAAATTAGCAATAAATCCAAATTATCTCAGTTCTTCAGCCCGGTATGCCTTATAATCCACATCACTGACAGAGAAGTAGCCCTGGGCATTGCCCGAGACATTTCCAGTGATATTTACAGGCACACTGGAAAACAATCCGTTCCAGTCGGTTTCAAGAAAAACCGAATACAGGTATTTGGCATATCTCTCCGATACTGAAAATTTATAGATGGCTACAAAGTTTTTAGCAGATAAGGAAAAAGTGTGCTTAAGATTGGTAAGGGGATACAAAGAATTCGGAGAGCCGAGTACATGGGTATAACTGTAAAAATTTGCCTTTGTGAATTTCTCCGGGCTCCACCAGGTATCTCTCAGGACTGCAGCGTAGTTGATCCACCATTTGTTTGGATTGAGGTAGCCAAACGTATGTTTTGGAACAGTGCCACTATAAATATTGTCTGGCGTTTTAGTAACCGAAAAAGGTAAATAATCATCTACAATATTTACAACCTGTCTTAAAGTATCAACTGCAGTATAAGTCTGACCGTTGTATTTAACAGTGAGTTTGTATCCATAATTGTAGTTTGCCACCCTTGTATTATAAGCAACATAAACACCGGGAAGTGTATCCAGTTCTCTGAAAACCAGATCTGCCCTTCCGTCATTTACAATAACCGATGCTTTCCGTATCGGTTGTGGCGCAACATTCGGATCAAGGGAGGGTTTTGTTAACCGGATGGACTGCATGCTGTAAAAGGTATTGATTCCACCTTCAACCGTCAGGTCATACTGTTTCTGCGGTGCATCAAATGCAATATCGCCACTATTCTTTTTACAGGAACTAAAAATACCCTGGAGCAGCAATAACAAAATAATATACAGTAGCGGTTTCATCATCAAATCTTAAAGCTGTAAGCAATCCATGGGTAAAATCCGAAGGCATATTCCAGCGTACTGCTTTGGGGCTGACTCGAATCCGTACTCAAATGGTAATATAAAGGATTTTTTCTGTTGTATAAATTATAAACCCCAACAGATACAGTACTGTTGAGCGCACGCTTTTTTGATAATTTTGAACTGAACTGATACTGCCCTGAAATATCCAGCCTGCTGAAATCAGGAAACCTTGATGTGTTTCTGCTTTCAAATACCGGCACATTTATTCCGTCATACTGATAGTATCCTACCGGAAGTGTCAGGGGCCTCCCCGTAGAATAGGTAAAAAAAGATTGTACAGAAAGTTTTTCATTAAAGTTATAGCTGGCGGTAATTTTCAGTTCATGGGGGATATCATAATTTGCAGCAAATCTTTTCCCTTCATTGATCCCATTGATTGTACGGAATACCCTGGCATAAGTGTAAGCTACAGTTGCATTGAGTTTCGCCCCTGTTTTTTTGAGCTCCAGCTCTATCCCGGAGGCAGTTGAGTTTCCCGCTTCGAGCTGGTTTCTGATAGCAGGATTCTGAATGATCTGTGCATGCCCCGCAAGCTCCAGCTGATGGTATAGTTTCTTCAGATAAGCATTTGCCGAGACAGAGAATTTATCCTGCACATACCAGTATCCTCCGGAAAAATAATCGATATGCTGAGGTTTAATGCTGCGGGATGCCGGTATCCAGGGCTCAAGGGAAGAAAACGCAAGGGTACTGTTCTGTACCAGCTGTAAATACTGGTAACTCCTGATATAAGTGAGGGAAAAGCGTTGTTTGGGGGCCAGCAGATAGCTGATATTTATCCGCGGTTCGGGATTCAGAAAAGTACGGGTATCTTCCTGTTTTACCCGGTTCCCGTTCTGGTCAAAAATGTCAAGTCGTTCTTCGGCATTTGTAAACAGCCCGACACGCAGCCCATAATTAAACTCCCAGTGTTTGCCTGCTGAGAGCTGCTGGTTATAGTACAGGGCAGACTCCAGTGACCTGTCTTTTGCAATGTTCAGTTCGTCGCTGATGGAGTTATTGGTTTCACCAGGCGTAAAACGGTGATAGGTGGTCATCATCCCAAACTTAATCTGATTTTCGGGCGTATTGTAATAAGTAAAATCCTCCTTCAGCGTCAGGTCTCTCACCCCTGTTCGCCACTGGCTTTTTTTGGAAAGCGTATCAGCGTTTAAGTCCAGCAGATTGCTGTAATTACTGTAGATAGCAGACATGTTCATGAACAACCTGGAATTGAAAAGGTGGTTCCATCGCAGTGTCGAAGTAATATTGCCCCAGTTGTTGGCAAAAGAATTATCAGACAGCAGGTGGTCCTGCCCTCCGTAAACCGAGTAAAAAAGATTATTCCTGGTGTCTAACTTATAGTTGACCTTGGCGTTGATATCGTAATAGACGGAGCTTGGATTAAACAGCTTAAATTTACTGCGGAAGACATCCAGCAAACTTCTTCTGAACGCAATGATAAATGAGCTTTTATCCTTCACGACAGGTCCTTCTGCCGCAAGACGGGCCGACATCAGGTTGAGACCTCCGTTTACATGAAATTCTTTGTTGTTCCCCTCCGCCATGCGGTTTTCAATGACTGAGGATAACCGGCCCCCAAAATTAGCGGGGATAAAATCTTTATAAACCTGTACACTATTGATGGCATCAGGATTAAATACCGATACCAGCCCATATAAATGCGAAGGGTTGTAAATTACAGCTTCATCCAGCAGGATCAAGTTCTGGTCAGAATTACCGCCCCTTATAAATAATCCCGAACTGCCCTCAGAAATGGCTTTTATGCCATTCTGCATTTGTAGTGCTTTGACAGCATCCGGCTCTCCGGCATAATAGGCAATACGGTTTAGCTGCCGGGGCGTAAAACTTTGTTCATTCAGCAGCAATGGGTCTGGCGTGACAGGCTGCTGGATTTTTACTTCCGACAAATTGTTGGCCTCCATGGAAAGTTCTACCTCCAGCTGGTAATCGTTGGTCAGTTTTAATGGGATTTTTTTTGTCTGATACCCCAGGTTTGAGATAGAGAGTTCGTAATTTCCTTCCGGGATGTTCAGGGCATAAAACCCATATTGATTGCTGAGCACACCAACTTTCAGTTCCGGAATAAATACAGTTGCCCCTATAAGTACCTCACCGTTTGCACTGTCTGCTATATGACCATGGACGGTACGTTTTTCTGGTTTAACTTCTGTGAAAACGATATCGTTTCCAACAAGTTCAAATTTTAAGTAGGTTCCGCTAATGATGGACTGCAGAAGGTTCTTCAGGGGTACCCTTTGGACGCTGATATATTTAACCTGGTATCTCCGTAACAGATCAGGATTAAACGAAAAGCTTGCACCTGTTTTACGCTGGATCTTTAACAACACGCTGATCAGCGAATCAGGCTGGAGTTGAATAGTGACAGGCTTATCCAGCGCAGAAGGTTGCTGTGCATACAATTTACCTGTGTGCAGCATAGCCACAAATAAAAGCAATGCAATTAACCTCAAGGACATATATCTCTAATTTTCAGACAAGATATAGCCTCCTTTGGTACTGGTTAATTTACATTGTAAAGTTGCAGCAATCACGTTTAATGCGCTGTCTGGTGTCTGGTAATATAAATTTGCAGTCAGTTTTTTCTTTTTGAGTTCATTCCCGTTAACAGTTATCGGAGTATGGTATGCTTTGCTGAGCTGTCTCGTCACTTCTTTCAATGGCGTTTCTGTAAATACAAACTTTTTATCCGCCCAGGCCTTATAATTTATATCCTGATTTTGTTCTGCAATCAACTTCTTTGTTGAAGCAGAATAACGGCCGGTCACACCCATTGTAAGCAGAACCGACTGTGATGTGGAGGGTTGTTCCAAAGCTACTATTCCTTCTTCTACAGTAACGCTGATCTCCTGCTGCTCTTTCACGATATTAAAACTTGTTCCTATATCCCTGGCATGTACCTCACCCAGATCTATCACGAAGGGATACTGGCGGTCGTGCTTTACCTTTACAAACACTTCACCATTTACCAGTTCAAGCTTACGGTTCGTATTGAAGTCGCTGCTGATGTACCGGATTGCAGCTCCGCCATTCAGCGCCAACTCGGTACCGTCCGGCAGAAACACGTTTTTAACTTTTGCATCTTTTTCATTCCTCACTACCGTATAACGCGCGTTATTGATAAAATAATAACCAATAGACAGGATAAGCATGACTGATGCAGCTACGCTCAACCATGTTCCCAGGTTCCTGTTTCTCCTTACTGTCAGCTTATGATTTTGTACCCCTTCCAGTTTTTTGTCGAGCTCCTCCCAGGATTCCTCTGCAGTATAAGCCTGCTTTTGATACAGGAGATCAATATTTTGCTGAATGCGTACAAACTCCTGGTAGGTAACTTCATTTTCAGGACTCATTCGACGCCAGTTCTGGAGCAAATATCGTTTTTCAGGACTGATCAACTCATCCAGCTCATCAATGATCAGGGAATAAATAAATTCTTCATTGGTTTCAAACTCTTCCATTTCTGTTCTTTTTAGCCCAGGTAGTTTAACAACAGCAATGCGGCCATCCATAATTGCTGAGGCTGGTTTCCCAGGTGTTCACGTATTTTCTGAAAGCCGTAGGTCAGATGGTTTTTAACTGTTTTCACAGATATCTGCATCTGATCTGCGATTTCCTGTTGTTTCAATTTGCCAAACCGGCTCAGGTACATTACTTCCCTGCACTTCGGAGGCAATACCTGTATCGCATTCTCTAAATTTGTCAGCAGTGCTTCCTGCTGGTCCTCATCATCGCCGCCAGGGGTATCATGAGTTTTTACTCTCATATAAACATCCTGTTTCTCCCGTTGGGTTTTCTCTTTCTTAATAAAATTCAGTGATGAATTCACCACCGATCTGTATAAATAGCTCTTTATTGACTGTTGGATAACTAACTGATCTGCCTTGTTCCAGATCATTAAAAACACATCATGTACAATCTCCTCAGCGGCTGGTGCATTGCGTACATACCTGAACGCGACTGCAAACAGCTGCCTGTAATGTTCTTTGTATAACGCTTCAAATACACTTTTCTCCTTGTTCCTGATCGCGTTAACGATCTCCTGCTCCCTGCTACTCATTCAGCTTATTTTTGCTTCAAAGTAAGGCTTCCTGAAATTTCAGGACTTGCAGAGCTATTTGTATTTATCGCTATAAACCATAGTCCCTTCAGGAGATTACGTTCCTGCAGGGGAGTCAATGTCAAAGATCCGGTCAGGGGCTGTTTCGACAAAACCTGCCCGTCACTTTTATAAATTTCCCTGATCATTTCACCTGCCGAGCCCTTAATTCCGCTCCGCAGGGTAATCAAAGCAGGACTTATATTCTCATACTCGATGGAGTAAGAAAATGCTTTACTTTGTTCATCGTAGGATCCTTTCAACACTGCCACACCTTCTGAAGCAGAGTTAGTACCCTTTTTATCAATTCTCGCTGTAATCACATACGCTCTTACAGGAGGTTCTATTTTGGCTTCTTCGGCCAGCTGTTCCTTTTCACATGATGACATGCAGCAGAAAGTAAACACTGCGAGCATCAAAACATAAAATTTAATCTTTTTAAACCCCATTGATTTTCAAAACAAAGGGCTAAAATACTAAATACAGATTAGAAGATGTTAAACATTTTTACACTTGCAAAGCTAAATTCCATTCCCCGCTGCCGGTAGAAATTTTTGTAATAACCACGCAAGAAAAATAACACGGAGCGGCCAACTACCGCGTTGATCCAGCTGATATCACCGCTGAGCTCATGCGTAACCGTTTCCTCATTCACTTTAAATATTTGTCCTTTAGCCTTCCCAAGTGCCCAGGCATAAGGCCTGTAAATATACCTTACTGAATTACGATCTAAAGCGTATTGCGGATTTGACAAACAGTAGGTTTGCTCTTCAATGTAATGGAAATCATGAAAATGATAAAACACCAGCTCAAAATTATGACCTGAACTCAGCTCTACGCCAGTTGTTTGTTTCCCGCTGCTGCTGAAATCATATTGCTGAACATTCCATGGGGCCACTCCACCCCCCAGATGCGCCAGTACATGTACACAGTCAAAACGGGTAAGCCAGTCGTCAAGATATTTCTGATCACCAAATTTATTATCTTCAAACCTGTTGAAACACCATTCAATACAGGCGTCCACCCACCAGTTAAGCACTTCCATTCCTTTCGGATCATTTTTGAAAGTAATAAACTGCACACAGTAAAGACCGCTTGTTAAAGTCTGATCATGGACCGGAGTATACCTGTGTTCTGTAATCAGCACCGATTTTTCTCCCATCTCCTCAACCAGTACTGCCGGATTACTAAAGAAGAGCAGATCGGCATCTACATAAGTGCAATGGTCCAGGCTGAATTCTTCAATGCAGTATTTAATGGTAGATGAAGCGCAGGTCCAGCAGTACTCCCCTGCTGTACGTCCATCCTTAACCGCCAGTAATCTCGGGTTTTCAAAGGCAAATAAACTGACGATAGTTGCATGTTCGAGCTCCATTTTGGATAACAGTTCGTAACTGTTGGCGTCAAAAGCAAAGATGTACAGATGAAACGCTTCACATTGCTGTTTCAGCGAATTATACATAGCTAATCCGCGGGAAAGATAAGTTGTGTTAAATAAGGTGCAGAATTTAAGCATGGAGAGATTTATTTTGAAGATAATAGCCTTTATTATAGCCTGCTGGCTTGTTGTCGATATACATTACTGCTTCACCTTCGATGTATGAAGGGAGTTCACAAATGATTTTATAAGTTGATTTGAAAGGATTTAGAAACTTGTCAGCAGCAAAAAACCATGAAGGGTAAGAAGCCTCATAAATTTCCGGCGGTACAATCTGCAGGGTGAGCCTGTCTTCTGCACCATCGTGGAATGCAGTACGGTCAAAAACGATAAAATCAAATTTATACCCTGCAAATTTTTCCAGGAATTCATGAGGGACTTCAAGATATTGTACAGAACTGGATATAAGGATCAGGTCAATTTTTTTGTCCTGCAGGCAGTCATCGATGCTGTGGTAGAATTTCAGGTAGTCGTCTTCAAAATTCAGCTTACCACAATTCACATAATGTTCCTGCTCAACTATGTTCCAGCTGGCACAGCATCCTGAGCCCACAAAATCCTTGACCTGGTAATATGTACTGCCCAGAGAACCGCCAAAATCGAGAATATTAAGGGGACGTTTGAGCAGGGCCGCACTGCGGAGTAGACAGGAGATTAACGGAAAAGGGTATTCTATTTTATCGAACACCACAGAATCACGCTCATAAACAGCAGTTCCGTTTTTGACTTGCAGAAGGGCATCCCTGGTTTTCTTAAGGATATTGCCCGAATCATAACCACCGGCTAAGCTGGCAGCATCCTGCCACGAAGCGTAGTTTCCGGACCATCCATACTGGACTTCTGCAGTTTTTGAAGAGAAGAGTTTAAACATGTGACCTTATAGAAAAGAGGTTTTTTCATCTGCATGACAACCATTTCTTCAAAAGGTCCTATAAGGAATTTAAAATTTTTTCAAAAAAAAAGAACAGGCGCAAATTCGTCTGTTCTTCTAAAAATTTCAGGAGTATCAGGATTATTTTCCCTGATCGATACCCATCTTATCGGCAAAATGTGCACAATAATCACGTAAGTCTTCAATGATCAGTTTTTCACCTGTGGCTTTCAGAAAGCTGTCGCCCATAGTCTGTAAAGTTTCATAGAAAAATCTTTTCATTTCATCCACAGGCATATCTTTTGTCCAGAGATCAATACGCATGGAGTTTTTATAGTTGTGGTCCCACAAAGCAAGCATCATTGACTTAACAGGCACCTTTTCCTGTGTTTGTGCATCTGTCGATTCCCAGGTTAAGTTCTCAGGGACATTGTTATCATCAAGTTCAACCGTAATTTTAATTTCTGCTGTTTTCATTGTATTTTATTCAGGAGCTTGCAAGCCCGGTTTATTAAAGCGTTTTATTTAAGGTAATTATGCAACAGTGATTTTTAATATCACCATCAAAACAAGGGTAAATACGATGAAAGCACATTCAACCACCCATAAGTTTCGGAGCAAAGGTATAAACTTCCTGAAAATCAAGTCTGAAATGAAAGCAATAATTGCGGCTAAAAAACAAAGGGCGGTAAGCATGACATCTACCCCTTTCTGCACAGGAATATGCCGGGCCGGACTAAAAAGCATGACCAATGCCAGCACCAGACAGGCCGAGGTAACAATATTTAAAGGCGTTAATTTCAAACTCAGGTCTTTTTGAATTTCCTCTTTTTCCAGGCTGGTGTTTTGTCCATTTTCTTTTTGGCAGCAGCTACCGCAGCTGCAGCTATAGCAGCAGCGTGTTTTTTCTCATGGAAAGCCCCTTTGAAATCAGGGTCATCTTTTCTTTTCTGGTTATCGATTTCCCGGGCAATATACTGGCGTTCTTCGTATGGCGTTTCTTCAACGAATACTTCAGCAGGAAGAGGAGCTACAGGAATAGTCTGGCGCATTAGTTTTTCTATCTTTTTGATATAGTACTTTTCTGCTTCTGTACAGAATGTCAATGCATCACCTTTGGCATAAGCCCTGCCGGTACGGCCGATACGGTGAACATAATCTTCAATGATAATCGGAACATCGAAGTTGATCACATGGCTTACTTCGGCTACGTCGATACCTCTTGAGGCTACATCTGTTGCCACCAGTACACGCAGGTTTCCTTCTTTAAAGGCTGCGATAGAATTGATTCTGGTATTCTGTCCCTTGTTGGCATGGATTACCCGCACCGCTTCGGGACCAAATCTTCTTTCGATAAAGCTGAAGATGTTATCCGCAACCGTTTTGGTCTTGCAGAAGATCATCAGTCTCTTGAAATCCACATCATTTTTCAGCAGATGCTGCAGGAGGTTGATCTTGGTTTTAAAGTTAGGCACTTCATACAGTACCTGGGTAACTGTCTGTGCCGGAGTGGCCTGTTCACCTACTTCAATAATCGTTGGATTTTTAAGAAAATCACCGGCAATCTTGTGTACCAGATCGCTCATTGTTGCCGAGAACAGCAGGTTTTGTCTTCTGCGGGGCACAACTTCCAGGATTCTGTGGATAGAGCCGATGAAGCCCATATCCATCATCTTGTCTGCTTCATCCAACACGAGGAATTTAAGATACTGTGTGTTGATGTGGCCTGACAGGTAAATATCAAGGAAACGGCCCGGTGTAGCGATGATGATATCAACACCAGCTTTGATCTGTTCGATCTGTGTTTTTGGTCCGATACCTCCAAATACAACCACCGAACGCAGGTCAGTATATTTGGAAAATATTTTCACATGTTCGGCGATCTGCATCGCCAGTTCACGTGTTGGTGCAAGGATCAGCGCACGTGCCGCATCACCCTGTGCATATTTTAACTGCATTAAAATCGGCAGCACATAAGCGGCCGTCTTACCGGTTCCCGTTTCAGCGATACCAAAGATATCCTGGCCGGATAATACCGGGGCAATTGCTTTTTCCTGTATTGGAGTAGCAACTGTAAAGCCTGCATCAGCTACAGCATTTAAAATCTGCCTGTTCAGGTTAAACTCTTCGAATGTTTTCGACATTTTGCAAATATACTATAATCTATATTAGCTACGTGGAAAAACACCGCCCGGGTGCTTTCAAAAAAACCTTTGCCGCATATAATGACGGTTCAGTCAGAAACTTGTTTAAAAAGTTCATAGCTTTGGCTATATGAAAACCATCCTTATCAAAGGCGCAACACTGGTCAACGAAGGCAAAACCTTTGTTGCGGATGTCTATATTAAAGACGGATTGATTGATGAAATCAGTCCGGTGATCGGCAGACATGCAGATCAGGAAATCAATGCTGAGGGGCTGCACCTCCTGCCGGGTATGATTGACGATCAGGTACACTTCCGTGAACCGGGCTTAACCCACAAAGCAGATATTTTTACAGAGAGCATGGCTGCAGTGGCCGGGGGCATCACTTCCTTTATGGAAATGCCCAATACCGTACCCAATACGCTTACGCAGGAATTGCTGGCAGATAAATATGCAATAGCCTCAGAAATGTCGCTGGCCAATTATTCCTTCTTCATGGGTGCATCCAATAACAACATCGAAGAAGTTTTAAAAACAGATCCGGCAAATGTATGCGGCATCAAGGTGTTCATGGGTTCTTCTACCGGAAATATGCTGGTAGACAATGAACAGGTGCTTGAAAATATCTTTAGCCAAGCACCTATGCTTGTGGCAACACACTGCGAAGATGAACTGACCATTCAGCGCAACATGGCCGCCTTTAAAGAACGGTACGGAGAAAATATCACCATCGACATGCATCCACTGATCCGTTCGGCAGAAGCCTGTTACACTTCGTCGTCACTGGCGGTATCCCTTGCAAAAAAATATAATACAAGACTCCACATCCTGCACATCTCTACAGCAATGGAAGTGGGGATATTTGACAATACCACCCCCTTAAAAGATAAGAGAATCACTGCTGAAGCCTGTGTACATCACCTCTGGTTTGATGACAGGGACTATGCAGAAAAGGGCAACCTCATCAAATGGAACCCGGCAGTAAAAACGGAGGCCGATAAGGATGCAATTCTCAAAGGAGTGCTGGACGGGTATATTGATATCATTGCAACAGACCACGCACCACATACTATCGAAGAGAAAGCACTCCCGTACTTACAGGCACCTTCCGGTGGGCCACTGGTACAGCATGCTTTATCAGCCCTGCTGGAAATGTATCACCAGGGAAAAATTACCCTGGAGCAGATCGCAGAGAAGACGGCCCACAATGTGGCAACCTGTTTCCAGATCGACAGAAGAGGTTTTATCAGGGAAGGGTACTGGGCAGATCTTGTGCTTGTGGCACTCAATGATCCCGTTAAAGTAACCAAAGCAAATATCCTGTATAAATGTGGCTGGTCTCCATTCGAAGGACAAACCTTTACATCTGATATCACCCATACCTTTATTTCGGGTAACCTGGCTTATCAGAAGGGAAAATTCATGACCAACGAGACTGGCAGAAGATTAGCATTCAACAGGTAGATGCATCCCGCGATCAGCATTCAACTGCGCCGCCTGGCCATCATCTTCAGCATTGCTTTACTGATCTTCCTCTTCGGACTCAGCAGCAAAGCCGTGGAAGTGGTCTATTCTGACGGCTTTTACCAGCTGAGTTCTGTCGCACAACGTTTTTTTTCTGCGCTGTTCCCTTTTGCACTGGGAGATTTTCTTTATGCCGCACTCATTTTCTATTGTCTTTGGTCGGTTTTCAGAATACTAAGGAAAGCCGCCCGTAAACAACTAACGGCCGAAGCACGGTTTGTAATTCCGCTCCGGTTCATCAGTTTCAGCCTGATCCTTTACATAGTTTTCAAACTTTTGTGGGGATTAAACTATTCCCGGCCGTCTATCTCTGTGAGGCTGGGCATCAGCAACGAAAAATACACCACAAAAGACCTTGTCCTGCTGGGCGATTTCCTTGTTAAACGGGTAAACCTGCTGGACCAGCAGCGTAAGAACCAAAAAAGGGCATACACTATCACAGCACTGAAGGATAATGCAAAAATAGCTTATGATAAACTAGCAAAAACTAATCCCTTCTTCAGCTACAAAATACCATCGGTAAAACCGGTCATGTTCAGCTGGCTGATCAGTAAAATCGGGATTGAAGGCTACTACTGCCCTCTTTCGGGCGAAGCAAACCTGAATATGAGACTGCCCTATATGGACCTGCCATTTGTGACCAGTCACGAAATATCCCACACCCTTGGGGTAGCCCGCGAAGATGAAGCCAACCTGATCGGTTACCTGGTCAGCATCAACAGCCCGGATATAAATTTCCGTTATTCCGGTTACTATACTATCCTCAGAAGTGTATTATTCGAAATCAGGGTCAAATCTCCAGAAGATTTCTCCAGGCTGCTCAAAGAGATCAATGCGGGTACCCTCGCAGATTTCAAAGCAGAACAGGTGTTCTGGAGGAAATACAATGGTGACATGTCGGCTTACATGGGCACTGCGCTGGACAAATTTCTGAAAATCAATAACCAGAAAAAAGGAACAGACAGCTACCAGGATATCGTGCTTTGGGTGTTTAACCTGCACAAACAGGAGATTATAACAGCTTCCGGAACTGCTGTCAAAACATTACAACCTTAAAACAAATAAAGCTCAAAACATTCCTAAATTTGCCGTACTATGGCAAAGATATCCATTAACCTGGCAACAGGTACATTTCAGCAACCAGAAATTATTGCAGGTATAGATTTAGGGACCAGCAACAGTTTGGTGGCATTTATTGATCCTGATAAACAACCCCGTGTAATCAATGATACAGGCAAAGGTACTTTGGTTCCTTCAGTTGTACATTTTAATGATGCCGGTATTCCGCTGGTTGGTAATGAAGCCAGGGAATTGCTGATCAGAGATCCTTCCAATACGATATGCTCCATAAAACGTTTACTCAGTGCTTCGTCTGATGATGTCCCTGTGAAAATACAGTTGGGAGAAAAGTACTATACTCCCCTGGAGTTGTCGGCCGAAATCCTGAAAGAACTCAGAAAAAGAGCAGAGCATGCGCTGAAAACACCAGTGAACAAGGTTGTCATCACCGTTCCTGCATATTTTAACGACCGTCAGCGTCAGGCTACAAAAGAAGCAGGCCGCTTAGCCGGCCTGGATGTACTGAAGATATTAAATGAAACTACAGCAGCAAGTTTGGCCTACAGCAGCGGTTTAGACCAAGCGGTAAAAAAGACTATCGCGGTATACGACTTCGGCGGCGGCGCTTTCAACGTTGCTATCATCTCCATTCACAACGGTGTTTTTGAGGTACTGGCCAGCAATGGAAATACAGCTCCCTGCGGAGATGATATCGACCAGGCTATTTTGAACTACTGGATGGAGAACAACAAACTCGACTCAGCAAGTATCATTTCTGATAAAAGCCTGCTGCAGCAACTTCATTTAAAGGCCGAAGAGGCAAAAAAAGCACTGAGCAGCCAGAATCTGTTCAACGAAAAAGCAGGCGATATCTGGTGTACACTTGACAAACAGACATTTGAGACACTGATTGCCGGCATGGTAGCCGAAACCATTAACGCTTGTAAAAAGGCTCTTCAAGAGGCTAAGTTACCTGTTACGGCTATAGATGAAGTGGTCATGGTGGGCGGCTCTACTCGTATTCCCTATATTGAAGCAGAGGTGTCTGAGTTTTTTCGCAAACAGCCGAACAAGCAGATCGACCCTGAAGAAATTGTTGCGCTCGGAGCTGCCATTCAGGCCGATATTATGGCTGGTAACCGGTATCATATCAATCTGCCGGATGAAGATGTACAGGAGCACAATACTACCTCGTCAGCTTCAGCACAAAACCTGCTGGATGAAGCGCGGGCTGAAGGCGAGCAGCTTGCATACCTAGCCGGTCAGTTCATCGAACGGCACAGATTTGTACTTACATCGATGGACATTTCTGGTACAAGAGCTATTCTCGACAAGCTGCGGGCAGCGCTTGCGCAGGATGACACAGCTACTATCCGCAGCCTTACCACTGAACTCAATGAGTTTACACGCCCCTTTGCTGCACGCCTGTTGAGCACTACAGCCACAGCTTCAAATAAAAAAACAGAATAATTACCAGCATATTCGCGTTTGGCATTACATTCCGGAGATGAAAAGATTCTTCATCTCCGGAATGCTGACGGCGACCGCCATTCTCACCTGCTCCTGGGGCTTCTTTGCCCACATGCGGATCAATCATCTCTCCGTATTTATCCTGCCCGACGGGATGAACAGGTTCTATAAAAATAACCTGGCCTATCTTAGTAGCCATGCAACAGATCCCGATAAGAGGCGTTATGCAGACACTGCTGAAGCGCCAAGGCATTATCTGGATGTGGAAGTATATGAAACAGCTATCGACAGTATTCCCCGGAAATGGGAAGATGCTGTAAAGCGGTACGGAAACCCAAAACTTCAAAAAAACGGGATCCTTCCCTGGCATATCCAGCGCAGCTACTACCAGCTCGTAAATGCTTTTAAGGAAAGGGATTCGATCAGGATCTTAATCAAATCAGCTTATCTGGGACACTATCTGGCGGATGCCAATGTGCCATTGCATACTTCAGAAAATCATAACGGACAGCTGACCAACCAGGCTGGCATTCATGCCTTCTGGGAAAGCCGTCTGCCGGAACTGTTTTCAGACAAGTATAATTTTGTGGTAGGCAGGGCAATGTATATAGACAATCCGCTGAAAGAGGCCTGGAGAATTATCAATCACACCCATAGCCTGGCAGACAGTACTTTAAAACTGGAGGCAGATTTAAACCGCAACTTTTCTGCTCAGCGTAAATACAGCTACAGCAAAAGAAACGGTCAGCTTACAAAACAATATTCCTTCGAATATTCCAGTGAATACCACAACAGGCTGAATCATATGGTAGAAAAGCAGATGCGTGCAGCCATTCTGGCTGTGGGCTCCTACTGGTATTCTGCATGGGTTGACGCTGGTCAGCCAAGCCTGGAAGACATGACTAACTCTCGATAACCTCTTTACTTTTGAACATGGATTTTACCGCAGCAAAAACAATAGGAGCAAAAGTAACAATGGCAATAAACGCTATTACGGCCGAAAAGTTATTTTTAATAAAAGGGATCTGCCCCATTAAGAAACCGGCAAAAAGTAAGGTGGCGATCCAGGCAATCCCGCCCAGCACATTGAAATAGGTGAATTTTCCAAAGGGCATTCTCGCCACACCTGCAACAAAAGGGGCCACAGTTCTGATAATAGGCAGAAAACGGCTGAAAATAATTGCCTTACCGCCATGTTTTTCAAAAAACATATGCGATTTGTTGTAATATTCCAGCTTCAGGATCTTGTTGCTTTCCTTAAAAACCTTGATACCGAAGAACATTCCCAGCCTGTAGTTCAGGCTGTTACCCAATATACCTGCAGCTGTTAAAAGAAAGAACATCAGCCAGATATCCAGTCCGGTTCCACCCTTGGCAATAAGTGCGCCTACAGCGAACAGCATGGAATCACCCGGTAAAAACGGAGTAACCACAAACCCGGTTTCTGCAAAAATAATAAGGAATAAAATCAGGTAGGTCCATGTCTGGTAACTACTTACGAGTTTCACTAATTCTACATCGGTATGCAGAATAAATTGTATCAGCTGGTTAATGATGTCCATAGGGCGGTATCTTGCTTATAAAAAAACGTCATTACGAAAGTATAGCTTACATAATGACGCTCAAAGGTAGTATCTTTTTAATTAGTTATAGTTATTCAGCATAACTGGCATAACCAGCATCAGAACATCTTCATTTTCATCATTGGTCTGAGGGATCAGCAGTCCTGCACGGTTAGGTGTAGAAAGTTCGAGTGTTACTTCTTCCCCACCCAGGTTGCTCAGCATCTCAATCAGGAAACGCGCGTTAAAGCCAATCTCCAGGTCTTCACCTTCATACTGGCAGCTTAAACGTTCGTGGGCCTCATTGGCAAAATCCAGATCTTCAGAAGAGATATTCAACTCGCTGCCGTTGATCTTTAATCTTACCTGGTGGGTAGTTTTGTTTGCAAAAATAACCACCCGGCGTAAAGTATTCAGGAACAATGCCCTGTCGATAATTAATTTATTAGGGTTATTGGCAGGGATTACCGCTTCATAATCCGGATAACGCTCATCGATCAGACGGCATACCAGGTTGATATTTTCAAATTTGAAAAATGCGCTGGTAGCATTATAATCTACCGAGACATTGATATCAGTTGAAGGTAAAGCTGCTTTTAATAAGGTGAGTGCTTTTTTTGGCAGAATGAAAGAAGCTGTTTTATCAGCTTTGCTGTCCATACGTCTGTATCTAACCAGTTTATGTGCGTCAGTAGCTACAAAAGTGATAAACTGATCCGACAGCTGGCAGAAAACCCCTGTCATCGCAGGACGAAGTTCATCGCTGCTCACGGCAAAAATAGTTTTGGTAATCGCCTCTGTAAGAACAGATGCCGGAAGATTTACTGAAGAAGCATTTTCTACAGTAGGGATCTTCGGGAAATCGTCACCGTTTTCACCACTCAGTTTATACTTTCCATCACCGGCACTGATCTCTATTGAAAATGAAGCATCATCAATATTGAAAGAGATCGGCTGATCAGGAAGTGTTTTTAAAGTATCTAACAAGATTCTTGCCGGTACAGCTACTTTTCCGCCTTCTTTAGATTCTACTGGTAAAGAAGTAGTCATACTTGTCTGCAAATCCGTCGCAGAAATAGTCAGGCTACCATCTTTGATCTCGAAAAGAAAGTTTTCCAGTATCGGCAAAACAGTACTGCTGCTTGAGGCACCGTTAACTGTTTGTAAATGTTTTAAAAGTGTTGATGTGGATACAATAAATCTCATAATTATGATCTGGTCAATTCTCAAAAATATAAAAATTACCTTGCATACTTATACTTGCGGTAATAATGTTGAAAAATTGCGAATGATATCAACAGTAAAAGAGGTACAATTACATTGATCAGCTGCCATTTGACCTTGTCTGCGCGCAGCAGTTGTTTATCCAGTAGCCTGACTTTGACCTCTTTATTACGCAGGTCGATCAGATTATCATCTGATGACAAGTAATCTGCAATATTTAAAAGCAGGGCTTTATTTCCGAAACTTCTTTGTGTATAACGGTCAAATCCGAGGGGGAATACCGAACCGTCACGGCCACTTACCTGATTTCTGAAGATATCGCCATCCCCGATCACGATCATTTTCGTTTTTTTGCTCAGCGCCCCTGTGCTGTAATCTTCAGCAATTCCGGCAGGTGGCTGCCTGTTCAAAAAGACAGAGGGAAAGGTACCTTCGAGCAGCACGGCTGCAATAGCCGGAGGATGGAAATACTTGCGCTGGTCAGGTGTTTCTGCAACAACCTGCAGGGATAAAACTTCCGGGGTATTGTGCTCGATGTGGTAAGGCGAAGTATGGAGCAGTACCGTCTTCTTCACACCTTTTAGGCCAATAGTATCTATTGTACTCAGGAACTCCGTACGTATACCATCAATGTTTTTCACCAGGCCGGGGAACGCATCCGGAACAAGCACCGGATAATACACCCAGGGCGCCATCTGGATATCCCGCTGCTGCCCGTTAGCACCGCCCATAGCCAGAGGAATTTCAGCACAGTTCAGATCAGCAACCAGGTTATAGTTTATCCTTGCCCCGTACATAAACAGCATATCATCAAGGTTCAGCTTGTTGTTAAAAGCAAGCTGCTGTCCTTTGCCTTTTAAACTATCCAGGTCAGCGCTCACCTGGTCTACACTCCAGACAACCCTTCCGCCATTCATTACAAAATAGTTGATCTTGTATTTCAGGGCCTCAGAAAATTCCTTCTGGGGTTTGGTGATAAACAGTATTTTCAGTTTGTCCAGCCCCTCTTTACTGATCAGGTTCAGGTCTACCCTTCCCACCTCGTAACTATCGGAGAGCGACTTCATCGCGTCGCTCAGATACGGATCTGCAGGCTCGCCGTTTCCTTCGGTAAAGCCTATTCTTGGATTTTCAGCTGTATTGACTTTCCTGATTGCAGAACTGAATACATACTCCAGGTTCTGGATCGAATTGTTGATATTCTGTTCGTAATTGCCTGTGGCATCCAGATTTTGCAGCAGTTTCACAGGTACCTGTCTGTCTCCGGCCTGTACGATGGCCATTGGGAAGATCGTTTTCTGACTGAAACCTGCTTCGTTTTTGATATTCAGATTGGTAGGCTCGATACCATTGCTGTATAGATTCTGTATAACTGTATCCTGTGCCTGTTGATTAAGGCCCTCCATGGGATCTGTAAAGACAACCTTTATCCTTACCCCTGAATTGGCTTTGTAGTCATTCAGCAGGTCTGAAGTTGCATTTTTCAGTCTTTTGAATGCAGCAGGAAGGTTTCCATCCAAAAATACGGTAACCGTGATTTCTTTATCAGCTTCCGCCAGTACAGCTTTCGACTTGGGATTAAGCGTAAATCTCTTTTCAAGCGTAAAATCAAAACGGGTGTATAGGTAAGACGAGGCAATATTCAGCACTACGAGAGCGATAACAAATACCACTGGTTTCAACCATTTATTTTTGCTGCTTACCATTTTCTGCCTCCGATCACCAGCTTCGTTGCCCCCAGGAACAACAGTATAAAACTAATAAAGTAAGCCAGATCGCGTGTATCCAGCACTCCCCTGCTCATGGATTGAAAATGTTCGTTAACGCTGAGCCATACAAAAACATCTTCCAGCATACCCAGAGCAAAGATCTTTGCCAGTGCATCAAATCCGCTGTAAGCGATAAAGGATAAAAATACTGCAACAGCAAAAGCAATCACCTGATTTTTAGTGATGGATGAAGCAAAAATGCCGATAGCTGCAAAAGCCCCTCCCAACAATGATAAGCCTATATATGAACCCGCAACCGCAGCGCCGTCGATATTCCCCCTGGGCATCCCCAGCTGAACAATAGTATAATAATATAATAGTGTAGGAAGCAATGCAAGCAAAACCAGGATCAGACAGGCAAAGTATTTTGCCAGAAGAATCTGCCAGTCGGTTAAAGGCCTGCTTGCCAGTAAAACATACGTCCCTTCCCTCCGTTCTTCGGCAAACGAACGCATAGTCATTGCAGGAATCAAAAACATAAACAGAAATGGGACAAGACTAAAAAATCCGTTCATTTCTGCATATCCGTATTCCAGGATAGAAGTATCCGGAAAAAACCAGAGGA
>Ga0308163_10000817_pt1 | contig 42898 bp, 26 predicted proteins | sample PhyTR1_FD_201037 | JGI IMG/M metagenome (GOLD analysis project Ga0308163, IMG submission 201037) | Phyllosphere microbial communities from UC Gill Tract Community Farm, Albany, California, United States - DLSLT.R1 | ecosystem: Host-associated > Plants > Phyllosphere > Unclassified | place: USA... | reverse complement strand
GGTCATTAGTGAAAGAAGCTTCTGGGGTAACCTCGCTCTCATCCACACCTAATTTTTCAACGATAATAGCCTTAACTCTTGAAGCAATATCAGACATAATGTTATAATTTAATGGGTTAAATAATTCGTTGCAAAGAAAAATAAATTCTAACACATTTCAAATGTTTTTATTTCTCTGTCAATTTTAATGTTTTTATTCCAAACGGAAAAACAAAATTAGTTTTATAATTTCGTATCCTCAAACTTATTCGTCTGCTTTGAACAAAACTTATTTAAAACTTTCCCTTGATCTTGATTTTGTACTCATTGCAATCACCGCTTCGCTGAAGGATTATGTGTTCTGTCATCAGGTGAACACGAGGCTTCACATGGACTTTGCAAAGGTAGATGACCACGAGGTTTTTTTTAACATCGATGAGCAGCCGCGTTCCTTTTCCAAATATTATTTTTATGTGGAACAAGGGGATAAGGAGTTTTTTATCCTGGGCAACAGAAATAGTGAAGGTTTTTTGATTCCGGAGATGAATAAGGTGGATTATTTCATGATCATCCATTCTTACATCGATAAAGAAGATCTGAATTATATCCTTACAGGTCTGAATAAACTACCTGATATTCAGGTAGCTGCGCAGATCGATCCGGTGAAATTGAAATCGCGGGAAAATTTGGTAATGTAAATTTTATATACAAGGTGTATTAAATACACTATATTTGAAGCTTACATTATTAGTTAAATAACATAAATAACCAGACCAATATCGGTTTTTATCGCTAAAACCCCAATTTTGTTGGTCAGTAACAAATAAAAGTAACTCAAATGAAACCCTTTCATTCCAGAACAAAAATTGTAGCCACATTAGGTCCTGCATCGGCTAAACCAGAAGTTTTATATAGCATGTTCAATGCCGGATTAGATGTCTGCAGACTTAACTTTTCACACGGATCACAGGCAGACCACCAGGTAGTGCTTGACACGATTCGCGACATCAACAAAAAGTACAATTACAACGTTGGTATCCTGGCCGATTTACAAGGTCCTAAAATCAGGATTGGAACGGTTAAAGATGGTGGAATACAATTAGTTAATGGAAGCCGCACGGTGATCACTACTCAGGAATGTGTAGGTAATGAAGAGCGTATCTATATCACTTATACCAGCTTCCCTCAAGACGTAAAAGCAGGTGAAATCATCCTTTTAGATGATGGAAAACTGCAAATGCGTGTAATCGAAACTAACCTTGTTGATGAAGTAGTTTGTGAGGTTGTTCACGGAGGTATCCTTACTTCAAGAAAAGGCGTTAACCTGCCAAATACTAAAGTTTCTATCCCTTCTTTAACAGTTGAAGACCGCAAAAACCTTGAGTTTGTTCTGGAAAACGATGTTGACTGGATCGGACTTTCTTTTGTAAGAAATGCAGCTGATATCGTTGAATTACAGGAAATCATTAAACAAAGAGGTAAACACGCAAGGGTAATTGCTAAAATTGAGAAGCCAGAGGCTATCGCCAACATCGATGAGATCATCGCTGTATCTGACGGTATCATGGTTGCCCGTGGAGATCTGGGTGTTGAGATGCCAATGGAAGAAGTTCCTTTGCTTCAAAAAATGATTGTACAGAAATGTATTGCTGCTTCTAAACCGGTAATTATTGCTACTCAGATGCTGGAAAGCATGATCACTACACCAAGACCAACCCGTGCTGAGGTGAATGACGTGGCTAACTCTGTTCTGGACGGTGCTGATGCAGTAATGCTTAGCGGCGAGACTTCAGTAGGTGAATTCCCACTGATTGTTATCGAAACGATGCAGAAAATCATTCAGAACATCGAAACTAACAACTATCCTTTCAACGTTGAGAAATACCTGAAACCAAAATCTGCGACTTTCCTGAGTGATGCAGTTTGTGATTCAGCTACATTCCTTGCTAAACAAACAAACGCTGTAGGTATTGTGTCAATGACGGTTAGCGGTTACACTGCTTTCGAAATTTCAAGCCACAGACCTAAGGCCTTAACTTATATCTTTACCAATAATCATCAGTTGATTAACACTTTAAGCTTAGTATGGGGTGTTCAGGCATTCTATTATGATAAGTTTGAAAGTACTGATGAGACCATTTTAGATGTAAATGATCTGTTGGTAAAAATGAAATTGATTAAAAAAGGTGATACATTAATCAACACTGCTGCGATCCCAATGGAGAGCAAAGGCAAAACAAACATGGTAAAAGTTACCGTAATTGATTAATTTATTCTAAAGATCAAAAAAAATACTACTTTTGCACTCCTCCTACGGAGAGGTGTCCGAGTGGTTGAAGGAGCACGCCTGGAAAGTGTGTATACCTCAAAAGGGTATCGAGGGTTCGAATCCGTCTCTCTCCGCAAATTGATTGAATAAAAAAAGCGTCTTGAACATTATGTTTAAGACGCTTTTTTTTGATCGTTGTTTTACAAGCTGGGAGTAGTGATTTTATCAGGCGATTAAGCCATTGTTGTCCTTTAGTTCAACACCAGACAGCTTTCTTCTGAAAGATTCCTGAATAAGATAAAAGATCTTCCTGGCAGCCTCTTCAACAGGTAATCCTCCTTTTCTAATATTAGAAACACAGTTACGACTTTCATCTGTAAGCCCTGGCCGTGGATTAAATGTCAGATAGGCACCAATACTATCTGCCGCACTCAAGCCCGGTCGTTCTCCAATCAGTACCACCGATAGTCTGGCACCCAATCCTTCGGCTATATGATCTCCCAATGCAACGCGCGATTGTAGCGCAATGCAGATTGGTGCGAGCTGATAGACTGAGTCTTTGAGCAATGGCAACAGGTAATTAAGCAGGGGAACCGCATGCCGATTGATTGCCTCCGCAGAGAGGCCGTCTGCGAGAATGATGGATATGTCATGTTTTCCCCGGTGGGCATGTAAAAGTTTAAGTGAGGCTTCTTCAGGCAGTCTCCCTAAGTCTGGGCGTTGTAAGTATTCCTGGCGGGTCTGCGCACGACTACGGACCTCTATAGTGGGAATCTGCATATGCTGCAGAGCCTTCATGAGCATTGGCTGATCTAATTCAGAATATACTGCATCCCGGGCATGTGCATGTGCCAGTTTAAAATCAAGGGATTCTTTAAGTGGAATACTGGTTCCAACTCGCCCGACAGCTATCCTGGCAGCAGTAAATTGCTTTAAATGCTCCCATGAATCTGTAATTTTTATTTGTTCCTTCTTCATACACATAGGATATTTCTTTCAAAAAAGATGATCAATCAGGCGGTTTGTCAACTTGTTGCCGGTAATATTTCTCGCAGTGTCCATTATTTCCTGTCTAATCAGCCAATCCTCAAATTCCGGAGCAGGCCTTAATCCCAGTACTTTTCTCAGGTACAATGCATCATGAAACGAAGTCGACTGGTAGTTGAGCATGATATCATCCGAGCCCGGAATACCCATCACAAAATTACATCCGGCTACGCCCAGCAACGTTAAGAGGTTATCCATGTCATCCTGATCAGCTTCTGCATGATTGGTATAACATACATCCACGCCCATAGGCAAGCCCAATAGTTTTCCGCAAAAATGATCTTCGAGTGCTGCCCGAATAATCTGTTTTCCATCGTATAAATATTCAGGACCTATAAAGCCAACTACTGTGTTGACTAATAGCGGATGGTATTTTCTCGCTACCGCATACGCTCTGGCCTCGCAAGTTTGCTGATCAACGCCATGATGTGCATTTGCAGATAGTGAACTTCCTTGCCCCGTTTCGAAGTACATTACGTTCTTGCCGATTGTGCCCCTGTTTAGTGATAAGGTAGCGTCATAAGCTTCATCAAGCAGTGACAAATTAACCCCAAAACTACTGTTGGTTTGTTCTGTGCCGGCGATCGACTGAAAACACAGATCCACCGGAGCGCCGGAGTTGATTAAGTCGATCGTTGTAGTGATATGGCTGAGTACACAGGATTGCGTGGGGATTGCAAACTGTTCCCGTATGTTGTCGATCAGTTGCAGCAGGGTGTTCACCGCGGCAGGGCTATCTGTAGCCGGGTTAATGCCAATTACCGCATCCCCGCTGCCATATAACAAACCATCTATAATGCTTGCTGCAATACCCTTAGGGTCGTCTGTAGGATGATTGGGTTGCAATCTAGTAGAGAAATGTCCCTTCAGCCCTATGGTATTGCGAAACTGCGTCACTACCTTACTTTTTTTTGCCACAGCAATCAGGTCCTGGTTGCGCATTAATTTTGAAACAGCCGAGGCCATTTCTGGTGTGATACCCATTTTTATCTGGCTGAGGGTACTTGCATCCACTGCATCACTTAGCAACCAGTCTCTAAATTCACCAGTTGTTAGGTGGCTGATTCTTTCAAAAGCCTGCTTATCGTGATTATCTATGATCAGTCGGCTAATCTCATCGGCTTCGTATGGTACAACTGCTTCGTTTAAAAAAGTCCTAAGGGGGACATCTGCCAGCGTAATCTGCGCGGCAACACGCTCTTCATAACTCAGCGTGCCAATTCCTGCGAGGATATCACCACTCCTCAGGGGAGAGGCTTTTGCCATCAAATCCTTCAGGTCTTTGAATTGATAAACGCGTTGCCGGACGGTATGCTGATAACTCATAACGGTGATGTTAGTATAGGATTCTGTTCTTTGCTCATCATTAAATCATTCTCAACCCTATGTTTATGTTTTCCGGTGACGATGAAAACAAGTGTAGCTATGCCTAGTCCTGCAAAAAATATTAGACTGATTATCAAATTGTAATAGATGATTGCAAACAGGCAAATGGCGCATAGTGAAAGGGCAATTGCCGGAAATACGGGGTAAAAGGGAGAGCGAAAGGGACGGTTCAATTCAGGTTCTTTTTTTCGAAGCAGGAATAAGCTAACCATGCTCATCATATACATCACAATGGCGCCCAATACGGAGAGGATAATGATCTGGCTAACCGTTCCCGAATACAGGGCAATGGTACTTATCAAACCTCCAAAGAGTATTGCCCAGTGCGGCGTTTTAAATCGGCGGTTGATTTTCGATAGCAGGGAGGGTAAATAACCACTTCTTGCCATCGCAAATAATTGCCTGGAATAGGCGAGGATCGTCCCGTGGAAAGACGCGATCAACCCAAAAAGTCCGATGCTTGCAAAAAGGGTGGTTAGCGTGTTATCCTTCCCAAGCACCAGGGAAATCGCTTCAGGAAGGGGATAATCGATATTGCTTAGTTTCCTCCAATCCGTTATTCCCCCAGTAAGGATCATTACCCCAAGCGCCAGGAACATCAGTGTTGCCAGACCTGACAAATAACCTTTTGGGATGTTCTTTTCCGGTTCTTCCACTTCTTCGGCTACCATAGCCACGCCTTCAATAGCGAGGTAAAACCAAACTGCATAGGGTAGTGCAGCAAAAATTCCCGTCCATCCAAATGGCATGGGGTTAGTCATGAAATTGCTTAGCGTAAAATGCGGGGCGATGATTCCCATGAATAGCAACAATTCCGCTACAGCGAGTATAGTCATGAAAACAGAGAAGTTTGCAGATTCTTTTACTCCCGATATATTGACCAGAATAAAAACTAAGTTAAAAAATAAGGCCGACTGCAAGGCTGGCAGTGAAGGATAGAGAAAATGAAGATAGCTGCCCAGGGCGAAAGCAATAGCGGGTGTAGCCAGTAAAAAGTCTACCAGAGTGGCATACCCTGCCACTAATCCACCAAATGGCCCCATTGCCCGATAACTATAGGCGAACGCTCCACCTGCATGCGGAATCGATGTTGTTAATTCCGTATAACTGAATATGAAAGTGACGTACATTAGCGTAACAATCAATGCAGCAATCAGAAAACCTATCGTTCCGGATACTCCCCATCCATAATTCCAGCCAAAATATTCTCCAGATATCACTAAGCCCACAGCAATTGCCCATAAGTGAATTGGTTTTAACGTTCTTTTTAAAGTTTGTGTGACCGATTGGCTCATATTCAGGAAGATAATTCGTTAAATACTGAAATATACCAATATTTAAATAAAAAAAGCCGTCATCAGAACATGAAATCTGATGACGGCTTTAGTAAACTGTATATTTTTCTAGCGTTTTCTGCCTATGCCCGCTTTTTTTATCTTTTCAATGATATGATTGGCAACTGCTTTTCCTTGTTTATTACCTTCATTGATACTATCAAGATAATGGATGCCTCCATATAAACGGGAGATTGAAGCTTCCTCCGCTGCCTGGTTGAAAGAAGTGAAGTCACGCGGACCAACACCGTAAGGAACCTCAGTATCATCTGTATATTTAAAATTATCACCCAAGAGGTAAGTGAGCATTGTTGCCGAAGCGTTTGAACCTACAGCATGTCCGCTGGTATATTCTGGAAACGGTGGGGTTTGTAATATTGGTTTCCAGTTCAGGTCAATGTACTTGTTAATATAAGTCTCCGGCCTGATGCGGTTACTTCTGTATTTTTCGTCCCAGCAGCTTAAAAAACCATCCATGAGGGCAATAGATTCCATGGTCACGACCAAAACCGACTGATTAAAACTTATGTTCAACTGTTTAGTGGCAAGACATGCAATATTCATCCAGTGGCCAGCGGGACTGATTTTTTTAAAACCTATCATCATATGGCCTGATGTTGTCACTGCAAAAGGATTACAATCCCAAAAGGAGGCAATCATGAGGTTTTCTTCCGACATATTGATATTGGCATCACGTACCTCTTTAGCCAGCTTATAGAAGGCACTGGTGCTGTCCTTGCTAAATTCGATGGGTGGCATAGGCTTAAACTGTGCCGCAGAGTCTATCACAAGTGGCTTTATCGTCTTCCAGTTAGGCTCTACGGGATCCAAATAAGCTGGCGGCGTTGGATACCAGTAACCGTCGCCTTTTTTAGGCGTATAACGCAAGCGGGTACTTAGTTTACCATAGTTATCGGTTTTAGCATAGGCTACTACCTGTGCTGTTACTTTTTTTGCCGCATCGATGGACTGATCAATTACGGCCTGACTGATCTTATCTTCTTTCAGTGCGGCCAGAAATTTATCCTGATCTTCCTGTACCATGTAACCTGAGGGCATGATAATCTTGATGGTTTCCAGCATTCCGTAGATAGCGGCAATACGGTAATCATAGTCTTTCTCAGGTGAAACCAGGTTTGCCGGAAAATTATGAACGAACGCCGCTGGTGCCGGAACTTTTTTATCACTCTGGGATACGATTTGATAGGCCGTTAGCATCGCATAAGAATAAAAACGTGCCGCTACCGGTGGGGGTACTACGTCGTGAATCATCACCATGTTCATGGCATTTACCGCCGTGCCTAAATCCAGATAGGCCGGCAGTGGTTTAACTGGTTTTGCTGCCAGGCTAATACTGTATATGGCAGTGAAAAATAAGAGTATAAGTTTTTTCATTTGATGTTTAGGGTACTTTATAAAACTCAATCGGTTCATTGGAAATTCCAACTACCAGGTAGTTTACATTTTTGATTTTTATTTCTACCGCAGACTTCACATCGCCTTTGATTGACAAACCACTATCCGACTGGCTTACATAATTAAATGCTCCTTTTCCGTCACCAGTTAACAGACAGCCATAGTTAGCATCCAGGTTGCCTAATTTTAACCTGTTGTCTGCATGGTTGCCTAAAAATAGTAAGTCTGTTTTTCCATCACGGTTAAAGTCTTTAGCGATGATGTTAGTCACCATAGAAAAGTCGGCCTGAAGTGGAAGTTTCGTGGCGGTGAACTTTCCGCCTTTATTTAGGAAGCAAGTGGTTAATAACGTATTTGCCGTGATTTTTTTTGCTTTGGCTAACTGCTCAGGGGTAAAAATTTCCTTCATAGTCGCATCTGCATAGGCTTTATATGATCCAAACTTTTTACGCATTGGATAGATCTGATCATTGATTTCATCCCTGCTTACAAAAGGATAGCTCGTTCCCTGCACGTAGAAGTTTAGGAAAGGATCGATGTTTCCATTCCCGTCAAAATCATCGTAAAACATTTCTGCAGGCTCCTGCACAGAAGCTTTTATTGGCGTGTTGCTTCCCAGGTTCCCTGCAATCAGGTCTAATGTTCCATCTCCGTCAACATCCGCCAGGGTCAATGTGTTCCAGAAACCACTTGCTGTCTGTGCAAAGTATTTTTCGGTCTGATCTTTAAATCCGGCAGTCGTATTACTGAAAACCACGATTGGCATCATTTCCCCACATAATATCAAATCCTTACGTCCGTCCTTATCCAGGTCAACCCATTGTGCATCGGTAACCATGCCAGTCGTGCTAAAAGGCACCTCGGCTATAGTGAATAAACCTTTTCCATCGTTTACCAGCAAAAAACTTGTTGGTGTAACCGGATATTTACCCGGAATCACCCGTCCGCCAATAAATAAATCAATATCCCCGTCGCCATCAAAATCACATGGGCGAACGCAAGACTTGCTATTTGCGTTCAACACTGGCAGGGGAGCAGCGGTAAAGCCACCTTTTCCATCATTCATAAAGAGCACATCCTGTAGCTCTTCGCTGTTTGGTTCATATAAGGAATAACCTCCCTTGGTGAGGTAAAGATCCGGAAATCCATCGCCATTGGCATCAAAAAATACAGCGGAAGAAACAGTTGAATGCTGTTCGCCACCCGGCAAGTCAATTGGTGTAAACTTCCCGTCTGCCTGTTGAATAAATATTTTTCCCGGAGACAGGTTATCTCCGTTTACAAACAAATCCTCCAGTCCGTCTTTATTTACATCAGCTTTAACAATCACCGGAGTGGTTTTGGATTGCATAAACGACATGATCAGCTGACGCTTAAAATCGTTGATCGGGTTTGCAGGGGCAGTATAATCAATAATTGGGGCCACCTTAGTAAAAACAACCGGTGCTGCCTTCGCTGATAGAGCTTTTTTGCTGTCTGTTTTTTCGGGCTGATAGTTAATCGTTAAACGCTGGTCTGCTTTAACATTCAGCATTAACTGCGATTTATTATCCGGCCAGATGATACGTACAGAATCTGCAACTTTATGCTCTCCCAGTCCAAAGTTCAGTGACGAAGAAACACTGGAGAGATATCCTCGTCCGGGATTTACTTCCTGGTATTGTTTTATGCCCTTTGCATATACACATACTTTTGCACCAATTGCATTTGTGTTTTTTGCTGTCCCTTTTAATTTAATACTTAAAAAGGATTGCTGTTTATTCTCCCTGCTGGTATTCTGGTAAATCGAAGCCTCATCGTTGATGTTGTTTACTACCAGATCCAGGTCGCCATCGTTGTCGAGGTCTACATATACCGCGCCGCTAGAAATTGTTGCATTTGTCATGCCCCAATCTTTCTGCTGATTGCTGAAAGTAAGGTCATGGTTATTTTTAAAAATGTAGTTAGGTAATTTTGTTGACGGCATCGCTTTAATCAGGTCCATTAGTAAAAATGGTTCACGTGCCATTGCCTTTTTTAGTTTGTAATCGCCCCAGTAACGCAGGAAATCCTTATTGGTATAATCGCGCAAGTAACCATTGGTGATGAAAATATCTTTATAGCCATCGTTATCAAAATCTGCAATAAGCGGGCACCAGCTCCAGTCCGTCGCCGATACCCGAGACACTTGTGCTATTTCACTAAAGGTTCCGTTGCCATTATTCAGCTGCAGCATATTGCGCATGTATTGTTTATATAGATCCTGTTTCAGCATTAGTTCGAAAGTCTCGTAATTCTCTTCAAGCTGCAGTGATTTCTGACGGTGATTATCTTCCGGAAGCATGTCCAAGGTAATCACGTCAGGAAATCCATCGTTGTTGAAATCGGCAATGTCTACCCCCATAGAAAAGTGAGACATGTGCCGGAACAGTTCTTTAGATTTTTCATTAAATGTGCCGTCGTGATTATTGATATACAAGTAATCAGGTTCGTTATAGTCGTTGGTCACATAGATATCCGGCCATCCATCCTGGTTAATATCGGCAATCGCCAAACCTAGCCCAAATGTAAGTGGGTTTTGAATGATGTTGGCTTTTTTGGAAACATCGGTAAAATGCCCTCCGTTATTTTCAAATAATTTGTTGCTTGCCAGCTCATCAGTTTCATTATGATATTTGGCAAACTCCATATTGTCAATTTTCTTTACATTGTGGTTGATGAGCATCATGTCGAGGTCGCCATCATGATCATAGTCAAAAAATGCAGCCTGGGTACTATAACCCGGATCATCAAGACCATATTCTGCAGCCTTCTCCGTAAAAGTCAGGTTTCCATTATTGATGAACAATTGGTTTCTGCGAACGTCTGCTTCTTTTTTGCCAGAGTAGCAGATATAGATATCGATTAAACCATCTCCGTTTACATCAGCCATCGTTACGCCAGTTTTCCAGCTATCATCACGGCCACCTAATTTCCCGGCGGACTTAGTGATGTCTTTAAACTTCATGTTACCCTGATTGAGGTACAACTTGTTTGGCGACATGTTCCCTGTAAAAAATAGATCTTCCAGTCCGTCATTATTAATATCACCAACAGCAACTCCGCCGCCATTATAAAAATACTCGTATGAAAGCACGTTAAGACTCTCACTCTCGTTGATTGCATTATTAAAATGGATATTGGTCTGCTGGGATGGCAGGATTTGAAACAATGGCTGCTGGGCAACCGCATTAAAGCTGCATAGGCATGCTGGAATAACCAGTAACCGGTACTTGGAAAATACCTTACTCAATAGGGTGATTTGGTTAATGAGCATTGGGGTTTGAGTTTAAGTTTTACCCTGTAAGTTATGAGTTTAGACTTTAAAAAAAAGTAAAAACTAAAATATTATAAATGAAAAAAGAGACAATAAATGTCTCTTTTTTCATCATGATAATGAGGTACTATTGCGCTACGTCCCAGTACATTCTAGAAGTGAAAGTATCACCGCCGGATAGTCTGGCAACGGCAGCATTGAAGTTAGCTGTGTTGCTTGAGCCTACGTTAAGTTTATACTGAATTCTTCTTGGAATAGTTCCGTTTGTGAACTGCCCGCTGTAAACTACCGGGGTTAACACAGGGAATCCTGATCTTCTCCAGTTAGTCCAGTTTTCATTGAAGTTGAACGTAGATGCTGTTTCAACCCAATATTCCATGTTGATCTGCTCTAGAGCAGTTCCTGGAAGTAATGGGTGAGCAGCAACATAAGCAGTAATTGCTGCTTCATCAACAGTTGCCACAGCAACTGCATTTAACTGTGCTAATGATCTCATGTTTGCAGCTAGTGCGTTAGCATAGTGTGTTGCAGCATCACCAGTAGCCCAGCCTCTTGTAGCTGCTTCAGCTAATAATAGTTCCGTTTCACCATACGTTAACAGCATATTGATAGAGTTTCTATCATCGTAAACTGCAAATCTTGGACGTGAATACAATCCAACTGGTGCCGCAGCGTCACCAGTTGTTGCTGGGTTTGCTGGAGAAGTACCAGGATAACCTGGTGCTCTAGAAACATCAGTCGCACCACCGTTCAGGTCGTAGCCATTTGGCAAACCTTTCTGTAGGCTAGCAGTGGTAATACCTGGCGCTTGATTTTCAGTGGCTTTTTTTCCAGTGCCTGTTGATACTTCTGCAATTGCACTAATACGTGGATCCGCAGAAAGTGCCATGAAGTCGATCAAAGTTTTTGACCAGCGAACTTCTCTAAAGTCATCATTTACTAATAATGCTGCTGCATTACTGCTACCATTTCCGTTTGCATTGTCTGGTTGTACTTTAGCATTATCAGTGATATCAGCCATTGTTCCGCCTTGAAATGCTTTTTCGGCATATGTTTTCGCAGTTGCAGGATCGACTTTTGTTAAACGCATCGCTAATCTTAACATTAGTGAATAACCTAATTTTTTCCATTTCGGGATATCTCCTGAATAGAATAGGTCAGATGATGGTTTAGCCTTTGTTGCGTCAAGCGCTGCAGTTGCTGTTTCTAATTCGCTCAGCATCGAGGCATAAATTGATTTTTGCGTATCGTATACCGGCGTAACAAGGCCTTCTTTGGCCAGTCCGGCTTCAGAATAGGGCACGTCACCGTAAGCGTCTGTTACCCGTGATAAAGTCAACACTTTCATGATGGTTCCTACGTTGTCCAGGTTGCTTTGTGCAGCATTACCTTTAACCAGGTTTTTCATTTCGAAAACAAGCGTTGCAGCACCATAGCTTGTATCCCAAACCCTTCCGTTGTATCCCTGACCACTTCCTCTGAAAACATATTTGTCTCCATTACCGTAATAATCATAAGTAGATGCTAAAGCTTGTGACCACATACTCTGGAACAACAATTGGTCATATCCTGTATTGGAGAACTTAATCTGCGACTGAGCTAAAAGGAAATTTGCATTAAATAACTCTGCAGTAGTCTTATTCGGATCCGTATTGATCTCAGTAAAATCTTTCGTGCAACTTGCTAAGAAAGAACTAGCTATCAATAATGAGCTATATATGAATCGTTTTTTCATGTCTGTTACTTTTTAAATTTGATGTTTAAATTGAACCCGTAAGTTCTTGTGAATGGTAAACTTGTTCCCTCGATTCCTGCATAACGGATATCAGTAGAGAAAGTCGACTCAGGGTCAATGTTATCAGTATGTTTCATGATTGTCCACAGGTTACGTCCAACCAATGATAAAGTAATTGCACTGAAAGGAGATCTTCCTAACTGTTCTTTACCGAAGGTATAACCTAATGAAACCTGACGAAGTTTAATGAAGCTACCATCAAGAACGTTTAGCGCAGAAATGTTTCTTGCTAAACCTTGGTAGTAATCTTCTGCTCTTACATTAGTAGTGTTTGGCGTGCCATCAGCATTAACACCAACTCCCACAACTCCAGTCTCTCTACCTTCTAAGGTCAGTTTGTTCAGTCCACGGAAGATACTGTAGTAGTTTGTTCCTGACAATACTTTGTTACCAAAACGGTAGTCAGTCAACACTGATAGACTAACTTTTTTATAGGTAAAGTTGTTGGTAAAACCACCATAGATTTTAGGGACTGTAGAACCCATTGGCGTAAGCGCACCTCTTTGTGGCAAACCATTTGCGTAAACTATGTTTCCTGAAGCATCACGTAGATAGTCGTAAGCCATTACTTGTGGTCCTGGTAATCCAGCTACTAACGCAAGGTTAGCATTCATTGGACGGTAGGTTCCAAAAGTTTGATCTGCATTGGCATCACCATCTGTTTTAAGGATTTTGTTCTGTACATAAGTAAAGTTGAACGATGGAGCCCAGGTAAAGTCAGTAGAACGGACTGCTGTGCCGCCGATCTCGATCTCCACACCTCTGTTTTGGGTAGAACCTGTAGCGATAAACCTGCTAGTATAACCAGTAGAGATATCAATAGATGAACTAATGATCTCATTGTTAGTTTTACGCGCAAAGTATGATACGTCTAAATTTAATCTTCCTTGTAGGAATTTCAATTCTGTACCTACCTCAAACTCTCTTAAAGTAAACGGTTTCAAGTTTAAGTTTGGCAATCCTTCAGCGAATCCACCAGCACTCACACCATTGATAGCGTTATTTACTGTATAGTAAATCTGTGTTCCATAAGCATCTTTTGGCTCACCGCTAGTCTGTGCATATGATACGCGTACTTTACCAAAATCCAAACCTGGTACTTTAGCTAATTCGGTGAAGTTGAAGCTACCAGATACTGATGGCGAGAAAATACCGTTATTGCCGTCTCTTAATGTAGAGTAAACATCATATCTTCCTGTGGTACTAATTGTAAGGTAACTTTTGAAGTTGAAATCTGCTGTGTAATATGCAGAGTTCGTTTGTGTCTTACCATAAGTATATGTACTATTTCTGCTTCCAAAGTTGGTCAAACTGTAGAAATTAGGAATAATGAATCCATTCTGACCTTCAATTCTATACGTATCATTGCTGTTTTTACGGATGTTACCCCCAGCGCTAAGATCAAAATTCAAAAGGTCTTTAACGATATCATGTTTAACACCTAAGAGTACATCGGTGTTTAACTCTGTAACCTGACCAGTTGTTTGATACATTGAACCATTGTTACTCAGATAACCAGTTCCAGTTGGCTCAATTCTCAATGCAGTATTATTACTGTTGTCATATCCTAATCTTGCTTGTGCGTAGATCCAGTCATTAAAATCGTATTTTGCGTTCACAGACGAGATGAAACGTTTTCTACCCAGGTTGGTCACAAATTTCTCTGCTGCAAAATATGGGTTGGTTACATAAGTATCATTAGTGAAAGTCAATTCTCTTCCGTTAACATCAAAGCCCGGAGCAAGAATAGACTGTGCCTGATTGGCAGCTAAATAAGTAACGTTATTTGGGTTTCCTGGTCCATCACTTAACGCCGCCTTGTTTTTAGCAGCCTCATCGATATAGTTAACGATAACATTCACGTTCAATTTTTTAGTGATCTGCTGTGAACCGTTAAAGTTGAAGGTTTTTCTATTTAAACCGCTATTTGGAACAATTGAATTTGCCTGCATATTGGCAGCGGAAAAACGGAATGCACCATTTTCATTTCCGCCATCTACCGAAACAGTATTAGTGTAAGTATGACCTGTTCTGTAAAACTTGATATAATTGTCATCCGTTTTAGAATAAGCATACGTATTCCCGTTATAAGCAACCACTTGTGATCCGTCCAATTTCGCTCCCCAGCCCAGGCTACCCGTTGCCAAAGCAGCAGCAGCGTTAGCTGGCTTTACGCCAAACTCTCCTTGTCCATATACATCCTGAAAATCAGTATTGTCTACAGCTTTGTCCATCTGGAAGTTAGTGCTGTATTCAACACCAATACCCGAATTCTTTTTACCACCTTTTGTAGTGATTAAGATTACACCACCTGATGCACGGGTTCCGTATAATGCAGATGCTGACTGACCTTTCAATACCGTCATTGTTTCGATATCATCCGGGTTGATGTTGGAAATACCATCACCGAAATCGGCACCGCCCCACTCGTTAGACTGACCGCGTTGTGTGTTATCCATTGGTACACCGTTGATAACGAACAATGGTCCATTTCCACCAAAACTCGTTACACCCCTTAGTAAGATCCTTGCTGATGAACCAGGTCCACCGCTGTTACCGTTTACACTTAAACCTGCCACACGGCCTGTTAAAGATGTTGCAACGTTAGTTTCTTTAGCGATGTTCAGGTCGTCACCTTTAACTGTTGTTAAAGCATAACCCACTTTACGTGAATCTTTTTTGATACCTAAAGCCGTAACAACGACCTCATTAAGGTCTGCACTGTTTGGTGCTAATCTGATCGTTACAGTAGTTTTTCCTGCTACAGGAACCTCTTGTGAAAGGTATCCGATATAAGAAATTACTAATGTCGCATTTTCAGGAACAGTCAGTGTGAAATTACCGTTCGCATCGGTTACTGATCCTTTTGAACCGTCTTTAGTTTTAACCGAAACACCAATCATTGGCTGGCCTGTTTCGTCTAATACCTTACCGGAAATTTTAATATCCGCGAATTTTTTATTTAGTGAAGTAACTGTTGCTTTATAGTCTATTGGTTTAAATGTTGCTTTATAGGCATTGATTGTAGCTGAAGCATCCAGATTAAGAAGCAATAAGGACGCGAAGGCAAAATTTGCAGCTAAACGAAGCTTGGGAGAGCCCTGTTTAACCTTTGCACCCTGCAGGTTATTATTGGTTTTCATACTTTTTTTGTTGTTTAGTTGTGGAGTGTTAGTCTGCTTGTGACACAGACGTATGTTTTCTAAGATCAGCGTCTTAGATGTAACCATCTTCTATAGATATATTACAAGGGTGAAGTAGCATTATTTCATACAAAAAGGGTTTAGGTTGTAAATAATTGTTAATTGCAATATTTTCATTGTGAAATCCTGTTAAACCGATTTTGCAACACCGGAATGCCTTGTTTTTTGCAGATTTCTTACTTAGTTACTATTTTTCAGATAAAAAACGGAGTGATTCGTTAGGGTTAAGGCTTAAGTTTATTGGTTTAGGTTAATAAAGGTCTGTATTGCTTGTATTTAAATCAGTGGTCTAAAATAACTTTTTATTTTAAAAAATGTATATTGTTTTTAAATTTTTTAAAAAGTCTATCATTTATTTGGTGGAACGTCCTTTTTATAATATATAATACGATAATTTCGAGAATTACGATGGATTTGTTAATAACGCACTCAGAAACGATAAAATGTTTATTTTACGGCAATTTGCTCACTGTTGCTGAAGTTAGTGCCTTTACCGGAAAAAGTATCCCCCATGCCATGAAAGTGCTGGATCAGCTCAAAAATGCTCGTCTGGTTGTAGAAAAAGGACTGGCGGATTCCAGTGGTGGCCGTAAACCGCTCACCTATTCGCTTTGTCCGGATACTCACCATTTGGTATCGGTAGCGATGGATCAATTCAGCATTCAAATGGTAATCGTCGATATGAATAATAATTTCATCACTGAAGTTGCCCGTTATGAGTTTGCTATCAATGCAGGCACTCCGCATCAATTATTAGGTTATCTCTCTTCTTTTATAAAGAATAACACAGGTAAAAAATCTAAGGTTATCAGTATAGGATTAACAATGCCGGGTTTTATTGATACCGTCAAAGGCATAAACCATAGCTACCTCACGCTCCAGGAACAGTCTTTAGTAGACTTTCTGCAGCAGCACCTTGGCCTGCCGGTATTTTTAGATAATGATTCTACTGCTATCGCCCTCGCAGAACAAAAATTTGGTTTCGATCCCAAATTAAAAAATGTGATGGTACTTAACCTTGGCTGGGGTATTGGCCTGGGGATGATATTGAACAATAAGATATTCAGAGGTACTAACGGTCTTGCCGGAGAATTCAGCCACATTCCGCTTTTCAAAAATGGCAAACGCTGTAATTGTGGTAAAAGGGGATGCCTGGAAACAGAAGCCTCACTTATCGCAGTTACCACAATTGCCAAAGAAGGCCTGGAGCAGGGACAAGCGTCTGGTTTGATCAACTATGCAGATATCGATGCAGATGCGATCCTCAATGAGGCCATCAATGGCGATGCCTACGCGATGCAGCTGATTGCTGAAGCTGCTTACCATGTTGGGGAGGGGCTAGCCATCCTTATTCACTTGATGAATCCCGAAACTATCGTACTAAGCGGGAAGGGGAGTATAGCCGGAGGCCTCTGGTTAAACCCTATTCAGAATGCTATCAACGAACATTGTATCCCTCTGCTAACTCGTTTTACCGATGTCAGGGTATCTGTTCTTGGTGCAAATGCCCAGCTGGTTGGCAGCGCGGCGCTGGTGGTAGAGAATTTCGGAAAACCTTTGAAAGCCCGACTTGCTGCTATGGAAAGCAAAAGCAAGAACAAAGCTACACATGGATCCCCATTGCCCGTTGCCGGTATGCAGTCGGCGTGATCCCCGTCTTTTCCTTAAATAACTTGGAGAAGTAAAAGCTCGATTCAAAATTTAGCGTATAGGCGATTTCCTTAACTGACAGGTTCGGGTCGGCTAGCAAGGTTCTGGCCTTTTCAATTTTTAATTGAATGCAATACTGTCCCGGCGATAAGCCCGTATAACTTTTAAATATCTTTCTGAACCAGGAATAGCCAACCTGCAGTTCCTCGGCCGCCTGTTCTGGAGAATAGTTATTGTCGGTATTGGACCTGAAAAGGAGCCTTGCTTTATTTACCAGTGCCTCACGATCTTCATTTTCTACCTGATTGTGCTTTACTATTGCGTGTAAATGACCCAGCAAGTGTAATGCAGCTCCGGCGATCAAAGGTTGGTAGCCGCTCCTCTCACTTTTTGTTTTTTCTATAATGGTATCAAATAAATGAGCAATGCTTTCATTGAAACCGATATAAAGACAGGGCTCTTCAGGCTTAAAAAATCCATTTTTTACCAGGTTGTCGATGATTTCACCACTAAGGCCTACCCAGTATTCATCCCAGCCGGTTTCTTCATTTGGCTTGTACCGATGCCGCTCTCCAGGGAAGAGGATGAGAACCGTTCCCGCTTTTATCTGCCGGTAAGCACAGCTGTCAGACTCAAATACACCTGTGCCGCTGGTGATATAAAGGATTTGGTATTCATCTAAAATCCGGCCGGTTTGCCAGTTGAAATAATAAGGTCTTGGATGACTTACAATAGGATAGGTTTCGCAAGGCTCTGTCCTCACACAACCGGTATTTAACACGCTAAGACCCCATTTTATATCTTCAGCACTTAAAGGCAGGTATTTATAATAATTGGTCATTTGATACACTATTTGGTTAGAAGCAATTGACGGAAATAAATTTACAAAGAATTTATGGATGATGTCTAATTGTCAAAATATATAACCTAAATATCAAAACCTACAACAGGCTTCGGCTAGGAAGTGATAAATTAGCTTATACCAAATATAAAAATATGACATCACTACTCAAGCCAATCCCCTGTCAGAAATTTCTCCATCCCGCTATTCCACTTAAAAAACAAATGATCTTTTCGGAGCAGGACAGTTAAGTACAGTTAACTCAATTGCATGCTTTATACTTGTTTTTCATTCTAACCAGATATTATATACTATGCAAATTATTTTTGGAGTCATATTCCATTTTATCGGAGGTTTCGCTTCCGGAAGTTTCTATATTCCTTATAAAAAAGTTAAAGGCTGGGCCTGGGAAACCTACTGGATCGTGGGAGGGTTATTCTCCTGGCTGATCGTTCCACCGCTGGCTGCATACCTCACTATTCCGGGTTTCACCGAAATCATTGGCCATACCAGTGGCGCTATATTAGGTTTAACTTACTTTTTTGGACTGTTATGGGGGATCGGGGGACTCACCTATGGTCTCGGTGTGCGCTATCTTGGCGTTTCCCTGGGTAGCTCTATTATCCTGGGGCTAAGCTCCGTCTTCGGCGCCTTACTGCCATCTATCTACTACGATTTTAATCCTAAAGAAGGTAAGGATAGCTTTAGCCATATCATTAGCAGCAGCTGGGGACAAATGGTCCTCGTCGGACTCCTCGTTTGCGTGATCGGTATCATCCTCTGCGGAAGGGCCGGATCCATGAAAGAAAAAGACCTGGCCAGACAGCAGCCAACAAAAGATAGTGCAGAATTTAAAATCGGACTCGGACTTGTCGTAGCCATCATCTCTGGTATTCTAAGCGCCTGCTTTGCTTTCGGCATTGATGCCGGAAAAGACATGGCACATGAAGCAAACCTGATCTGGAAAGCGGCACATCCGGGTCAGGGAGAGTTTTTATACCAGAATAATGTTACCTACATCATTATCCTCTGGGGAGGCTTAACTACCAATCTTTTCTGGTGCATGCTGCTCAATGCCCGCAACAAAACTTTCAAAGATTACAGCAATAAACAAACCCCCTTACTTTCCAACTATATTTTCTCTGCCCTGGCAGGCACCACCTGGTTTCTGCAGTTTTTCTTTTACGGAATGGGGGAGAGTAAGCTGGGTAACGGTGCCAGCTCATGGATTCTGCACATGGCCTTCATTATCCTTGTAGCCAATGTATGGGGACTGGTTTTAAAAGAATGGTCGGCAGTCAGCAAGAAAACGTTCAGAACTGTGCTGGCCGGTATCATATTCATCATCATTTCCATCCTCATTGTCGGGTATGGCAATTCACTCAAATAGTAACATCTAAAAACATCAATCATATGTCTGTAGAAAGAGACCTTTTTAAGCACGTAAGTTATTTATGGGACGAACATGAAGCTGCGAAACTCGAAGGAGATGAAGTAGCATTATTATTATATCGCTCGAATCTGCTCGGAGCAGACCTGCGCCTCACCAACTATGGGGGAGGAAATACATCATGCAAGGCTGATGCCGTGGACCCGTTGACCGGTAAAACGGCCGAAGTAATGTGGATCAAAGGTTCGGGAGGGGATATTGGCACGCTAACACGCAGCGGACTGGCAGCTTTGTATGTAGAACGCCTGCGCAGTCTCAAAAATATATATAGAGGAATAGATCAGGAAGATGAAATGGTGGAGCTGTTTAACCATTGTATATTTGACCTTAATTCCAAAGCACCATCTATTGATACTCCCCTGCACGGTTTTCTGCCATTTAAACATATAGACCATTTACATCCCGATGCCGCGATTGCCATTGCAGCAGCCAAAGACGGTAAAAAAATCACCCAGGATTTGTTTGACGGAACCATTGGCTGGGTGGACTGGCAAAAGCCTGGTTTCGACCTTGGCTTGCAATTGAAACAGTGTCTCGATGAAAACCCGGGAATCAGGGGAATTATGCTCGGCTCTCACGGACTATTTACCTGGGGAGATACCGCATATGAAAGTTATGTGAACACCCTCGAGGTGATTGAAATCTGTGCCAATTACCTTGAAGAAAATTATGGTAAAAAGGGGCCGGTGTTCGGCGGAGAAAAAGTAAGCAGTCCGGAGCAATCTTCGAGAACCGCACAAGCGGCATTACTGGCACCTATACTTCGTGGTTTCTGTTCCAGTGAGCGCCACATGGTAGGACATTTTACCGATGATCCCCGCGTGCTGGAGTTCATCAATTCCAACGATCTCGATAGGCTTGCCCCCCTTGGCACCAGCTGTCCCGATCACTTTTTACGCACCAAAATCAGTCCGCTGGTTTTGGATCTTGCTACCGATGAAGACCTATCTGACCCTGCAATAATCAAAGAAAAACTGGCGCCTGCATTTATGGCCTACCGTAACATGTACAGTGAATATTACGAGACCTGCAAACATGCAAACAGTCCGGCAATACGCGATGCCAACCCGGTAATCATCCTTTACCCGGGAATCGGGCTCTTTTCTTTTTCAAAGGATAAACAGACCACACGTGTTGCAGCAGAATTTTATACCAATGCCATCAACGTGATGAAAGGCGCCGAGGCGATTTCCGAATATACCTCTCTGCCCCGTCAGGAGGCATTTAACATTGAATACTGGCTGCTTGAAGAGGCTAAATTGCAGAGAATGCCTAAGCCCAAAGCGCTGAGCGGCAAAATCGCATTGGTTACTGGCAGTGCCGGAGGCATAGGTAAAGCCATCGCAAAGAAATTTGTAGACGAAGGAGCAGTAGTTGTGATCAATGACAATGATGCCGGAAGGCTGGAAAGCGCAGACCAGGAATTCAAAAAGCAATATGGTAAAGACGCCTATACAACTGCTGTCCTGGACGTAACTAGTGCCACAGATATTGCTAAAGCTTTTGAAAAGGCTGCGCTGGCCTTTGGCGGTGTTGATATTGTGGTGAACTGTGCAGGTCTTTCCATCTCTAAACCTATCGAGGAACATACCGATAAGGATTGGGATCTATTATATGATGTGCTGGTTAAAGGTCAGTTTAAAGTTACACAAGAAGCTGTAGCTGTAATGCGAAAGCAAGCTACAGGCGGCGATATTCTCAACATTGTCAGTAAAAATGCACTGGTTTCAGGTCCCAATAATGCGGGTTATGGTTCTGCAAAAGCTGCTCAGCTCCACCTTAGCCGGTTAAATGCTGCTGAACTTGGCGGTGATAAGATCCGTGTCAATGTAGTTAACCCTGATGCCGTCATCTCAGATAGCAAAATATGGGAGGGCGACTGGGCGGCCGGCCGTGCAAAAGCCTATGGGGTAAAAGTGGAAGAACTTCCGGCCTTTTATGCAAAACGCACGCTGCTGGATAAAATCATCCTGCCAGAAGATATTGCCAATGCCTGTTTTGTATTTGTTGGTGGTGCACTCAATAAATCTACCGGCAATGTGTTAAATGTTGATGGCGGGGTAGCTATGGCATTCGTGAGATAATAAATAAGGTTGTATTTAAGACATAGAACATGGAAATAGAAAAATATAAGATAGACGCACACAATGAAAAATCAGGCAGTAGCCATCAGAAAAGATTTGCCTTTGCTGCCGCTGAACATAACAATATAGAAGAGATCATCACGAAGCTTATCAAGTTTCAAATTGCGATTCCAAGCTGGGCACTCGGCACCGGCGGTACACGTTTCGGTCGTTTCTCGGGCGGAGGAGAACCCCGCAGTCTCGAAGAAAAGATCGAAGATATCGGCCTCTTGCATAAACTGAATCAATCAAGCGGTGCTATCTCACTCCACATCCCCTGGGATATCCCGCAAGACTATGATGCCATCAAATCCCTTGCAGCACATCACGGACTGCGTTTCGACGCGATGAACTCCAATACTTTTCAGGATCAGGCAGATCAGCAACATAGCTATAAGTTTGGTTCCCTGCAGCATGTAGATAAAGCGGTGCGCCAGCAGGCGATAGATCATAACATCGAAGTAATCCGCCAGGGAGCAGCCCTGGGCTCCAACGCGCTGACGGTGTGGCTGGCAGATGGCTCATGTTTCCCCGGACAGCTGAACTTCCGCAAGGCTTTCCAGAATACTTTCGAGAGTCTGCAGGAAATCTATGCCGCTTTGCCTGAGGATTGGAAGGTATTTGTAGAGTATAAAGCTTTTGAACCTAACTTTTACTCTACCACTGTAGGGGATTGGGGGCAATCGCTCTTGTATGCCAATAAACTTGGTCCCAAAGCCTATACCTTAGTAGACCTGGGTCACCATTTGCCAAATGCAAACATAGAGCAGATTGTTTCGCTACTTCTTATGGAAGGTAAACTTGGTGGTTTCCATTTCAACGACTCTAAATACGGGGACGATGACCTTACTGCCGGAAGTATGAAACCTTACCAGCTGTTCCTGATCTTTAACGAACTGGTTGAGGGGATGGATGCTAAAGGCATTGACCATGCTACCGGACTGGGATGGATGATCGATGCCTCACACAATGTCAAAGACCCAATGGAAGATCTGCTCCAGTCTGTAGAAGCCATCATGTTATCCTACACTCAGGCTTTACTGGTAGACCGTGCCGCACTCAGTGCCGCCCAGCAGGAAAATGATGTGGTACGCTGTCAGGAAATCCTGCAGGATGCCTTCCGTACAGATGTTAGGGCCATCGTTCAGGAGGCCCGTTTACGAACTGGCGGAGCCGCCAACCCGGTGCAATTGTACCGCAACTTAAAAATCAGGGAAAAGCTGATTGCGAACAGGGGATTGAAAACCGTAGCCACAGGATTATAATGCGGGCGGTACCAGTAATTGTAGTTTTCGACGTCGGGAAGACCAATAAAAAGATCTTCCTGTTCGACGAGAACTACAAGATCGTATTTGAACGCTCCGCCCGCTTTATAGAAACCTATGATGAGGATGGCGATCCCTGTGAAAATCTGGAGAGTTTAAGGTTGTCTATTTTTGACTCGCTGCGGGAAGTGCTCAAACGCAAGGAGTTTGAAATCAGGGCCATTAATTTCTCCACCTATGGGGCGAGCTTTGTATATATTGATGAATATGGGAAGCCATTGGCACCTTTATATAATTACCTCAAAACCTACCCTGAAGCGCTCAAAAGAAAATTCTACCAGAAATATGGAGGAGAGCAGGCTATATCTGCGGCTACGGCATCGCCCATACTCGATAGCCTGAATTCGGGGATGCAGCTTTATAGGATCAAAAAAGAAAAGCCTGACCTGTACAAACAAATCAAGTATGCGCTGCACCTCCCGCAATACCTGAGTTACCTGGTTTCCGGCGCGGAATATTCAGACCTTACCAGCCTCGGTTGCCATACTCAGCTATGGGATTTTACTAAAAACGACTACCATGACTGGGTGAAAAAGGAAGGCCTCGATCAAAAACTGGCCCCTATTGTGGATGGTGAAGAAGTGTTCCCTTCAGAATTTCCGGGCAACCAATATAAGGTAGGCGTGGGATTACACGACAGTTCCGCTGCGTTGATCCCTTACCTGATTAATTTCCACGATCCATTTGTATTGATCTCTACCGGCACCTGGTGTATTACGCTCAATCCCTTCAATGCCTCGCCGCTTACTGCCGAAGAACTGGAACAGGATTGTCTTTCTTATATGCAATACAAAGGAAGACCTGTTAAAGCATCACGAATATTTGCCGGCTATGAACATGACCAGCAGGTAAAACGTATTGCCTCGCACTTTAATCAGAGTGCCGGGCGTTATAAAACAATGAAGTACGATGCGGGGATCATAGATGAGCTGTTAAAGGAGATGGAAGAGCGTAACGAACCACCGGCAAACTGTACCAAAGTTTCTGCATTTGGCGCGCGCGACCTCAATACTTTTTCTTCAGATAAAATAGCTTATCACCAGTTTATTCTGGATATTGCGCGGCAACAAATGGCATCTTCGAAATTAGTAATGGGAGATAGTCGGGTTAAACGTATTTTTGTAGACGGCGGTTTTAGTAAAAATGCTATTTATATGAATCTATTGGCGCGGATGTTCCCCGAAATGGAAGTTTTTGCGGCCTCAATGGCCCAGGCTACAGCTATAGGCACAGCCCTGTCGATACATAAAAGCTGGAATACAAAGCCGATGCCTAACGATATTATTGAATTGAAGTTTTATGCTTCCAACAACGATCTAGCTATATAATGAAAGTCGGACTATTTATTCCTTGTTATGTCGACCAGTTTTATCCCAATGCAGGTATAGCAACATACCAGTTATTGGTAAAACTTGGTGTCGATGTAACTTATCCTACCGGGCAAACCTGCTGTGGCCAGCCAATGGCCAACTCGGGATTTGAACACCTCACCAAGGACTGTAACAGCCTCTTTATTGATAATTTCGCAGAATTCGACTATGTCGTGTCTCCTTCGGGAAGCTGCGTGTTGCACATCAAAGATCATTTACATGATGAACATAAAGAGGAAAAAGCTGCCGGAATCAGGAAAAAGGTTTATGAACTGGTCGAGTTTATGGTAGATGTACTGAAAGTAAAAAACCTGACGGCAAAGTTCCCACATAAAGTGGGATTGCATCAAAGTTGTCACGGACAAAGAGGGTTATTTCTCACACAGATGACAGAGCTGGTTGCCCCTTATTATTCTAAACCCCAGCAACTGCTCTCGCAGGTAGAAGGCCTGGAACTCATTCCGCTCAGCAGACAGGATGAATGCTGCGGCTTTGGCGGTACTTTCTGCGTGGTAGAAGAAGCCGTATCGGTAAAAATGGGTAAAGACCGGGTGAAAGACCACCTCAGTCATGGTGCAGAATACATTACCGGGGCAGATATGTCTTGCCTGATGCACATGGAAGGAATCCTCAAACGTGGAAACAGTAAGGTGAAGGTACTGCATATCGCAGAAATATTAAATGCAGAATAAAGAGGCGATGGACGAAGCAATTAAAACACATCCCGAGTTATCAGCTATCTTCAATGAAGATGAGCAGCGTGTGGACTGGCATGATGAAACCCTCTGGTGGATCAGGCAAAAAAGAGATAAATCGGCGCATAGCATTCCCGAATGGGAACAATTAAGAGCTACGGCCTCACAGATAAAAAATAATGTATTGTCTGATCTGGCTAATTACCTCATCAGCTTTGAAGAAAAAGCAATTGCAAACGGTATCACCGTCCATTGGGCGGCAGATGCTGCGGAGCATAACCGCATTGTTCATGGTATACTAAAAGATAATGGTATCACCCAGATGGTGAAAAGTAAATCCATGCTCACCGAAGAATGCCATTTAAATGAATACCTGGAAAAGCAGGGACTGGATGTGATCGACTCAGATCTGGGAGAACGTATTGTACAGCTGGCAAAAGAACCGCCAAGCCATATCGTGCTTCCATGTATCCATAAAAAGAAAGAAGAGATAGGCGATCTGTTCCACGTCCACCTAGGTGTACCCGCCGGAACTTCCGATCCGCAGGTTTTAACCGAAACAGCCAGACAGCACCTTCGTGAAACCTTCCTCACCAGAAAGGCGGCACTGACAGGCGTCAATTTCGCTATTGCCGAAACCGGTGAGTTTGTGGTATGTACCAATGAGGGCAATGCCGATATGGGTGCACATTTGGCTGATGTACACATCGCTTGTATGGGCATGGAAAAGATTATCCCTGAACGTAAACACCTGGGAGTGTTTCTGCGCCTCTTAACCAGAAGCGCTACCGGACAGCCGATTACTACCTACTCGAGCCATTTTAAAAAACCGAGAAAGGGACAGCAGATGCACCTTGTGATTGTAGACAATGGACGCAGCATCCAGATGGGACGTGAGGATTTCAGAGCGTCGCTAAAATGTATCCGCTGCGGTGCCTGTATGAATACCTGCCCTGTTTACCGCAGGAGTGGGGGACATAGCTACCATAATGCAATCTCTGGTCCTATAGGTGCTATTCTTGCCCCTAACCTGGATATGAAAAAACATGCAGACCTGCCTTTTGCATCTACACTTTGTGGCTCTTGCTCCAATGTCTGTCCTGTTAAAATAGATATCCATCAGCAATTGTATAAATGGAGGCAGGTGATCGTGCAGGAAGGTTATGCCGATCCGACGAAAAAGATTGGTATGAAAATCATGAATTTCACGCTTTCTTCGCCGGCTTTATACCGTACTGCCGGAAAAGCGGGTCGCTGGGTACTAAAATATGCGCCATTTACGGTAAATAACAGCATGAACCTTTGGTTTAAACAAAGGGATATGCCTACGCCGCCTGCAGAGTCTTTTGGCGAATGGTATAAAAAGAATGTTAAGAAGAAATAATTAAGGCAAGGCCTTACAACAGAATAATGAGCAGAGATCAAATATTAGCCGCTTTACAGCAAAATCAACCTGAACTTACGCCTTTGCCAGATACACTTTCTTTTCCAAGGGACGAAAGTCTGGACCTGAAAGAAAAATTTATCACCATGGCAGAAGGGATAGGCAGTAAAGTATATAACATTGCGTCTTTCGACGAGATTGCGCCCTTGATTAAAGCCAGTTTTCCAGATGCAAAACGTATTTTAACGGTCGTGCCGGAACTAGTGTCTGCAGAAATTCCTGCTTTTGAGCTTCATGAAGATCCCCATACCTATGAGGATGTAGATGTTGCCATTTTCAAACCACGCATTGCAGTGGCCGAGAATTCTGCGCTTTGGATCACAGAAGACCTAATGGGAGTGAGGGCATTGCCTTTTATCACACAGCATATTATGATGGTTGTAGATAGGAACACGCTGGTACCTGATATGCATGCCGCTTATGAGCAAATTGGTCTGGCAGATTATGGTTTCAGCACTTTTATTTCGGGACCATCCAAAACCGCAGATATCGAACAATCATTGGTACTCGGCGCCCATGGCCCCAGAAGCATGACTATATTTTTATATAACTAAACCCGTGGTGGATTAATAAAACTGCGGTAGATTAAAGAGGTTGCAGTTTACCAACTGTATAAACAAGACTTAAACAAAATGGCCTTTGAGATTTTCTCAAAGGCCATTTTGTATTATGAAAGATTATTCCCCTCGTTTACGTTGATTATCACGATTGGAGGTTTGATCGGAACGTTGCCCGCCTCCATTTGTAATTCCCTGATGTTTTTTATCGCTCCGCACCTCATGATGCAATCTGTCTGATGTAGGGCTTCCCTGTTCTTTCGGATTGTTTTTTTGATCTTGAGTTTTCATAATTATATAATTTAATTTAACAATGATGAAGCATAAAGGGCTAAACCCTTCTGCCTTAACTTATATATGATGATACAACAAGGTTCACTGAGATTATGTTTTGATAAAAAATAAAAACCCCCGACGCCATTAGGCAATCGGGGGTTTTTTTCCATAGGTAATGGATGATCTTTTTTAGAATTTCACGCCTACACCAATAGAGTATACCTGATTTCTGAATTCTGGTGTGTTGGTTGTTCCGTTCTCATTGTTTTTCTGGAAGTCTAATGCGTAACGGGCATGGATATCGAACTTATCATTTACATCATACCTGAAACCAATTACACCACCAACCAAACTTTTCTTAAATCTGTCTGATTCTTCATCGATTGTTTGTTCCACACTTCCAAAGTCATTCTCAAACTTATTTTTCGTATTTAATAAGAAGGACACTTGTGGACCAGCAACGATATTAAAGCTGCTACCTAATCTAAAACTCGCTAGAATTGGCACATCAATAAAGCTTGTGGTTTGTTTAAATGTTCCAAGACTTGTAGTGTTTTTATATCCTTTTTGTGAATACAAAAGCTCCGGGGTAAACTGCAGACCTGCAATCAAAGGGATTTCTACTGTAACACCCGCATTGAAACCTGTTTTGGTTTCCGTGTCAAAGTCATTATTCCCATCTCCCTGGATAATATCTGAGATGTTCAAACCTCCTTTAACACCAAATTTAATTCTATCCTGTGCGCTCGCTGCCGTAGCAACAAATAGGCCTATAGCCAAAATAAAAATCTTTTTCATAGTTATATGTTTATGTTTTGTATGTTGGGAAGGTCATTGAAATTAATGTGCCATTTTAATTAACCCAGACTCAATACCTGTCGGATTGCTAAATTATCGCTGATAATTGATCAGCCAGCCCAGTTTTGCTCAGGAGATCCAGCAATACCGTGAAATATGAAGCGTGTAACTTAAATGTATCAAATTTGATACAATACTGTGTTTAACTTCAGTCGAAAATACCTTCACAACAGATACCTCTACATAAAATTGGCCCGATTGTCGCTGTTTGGGCATTTTAATTAACTTTGGCCATCCAAATACCGTTTATACATGATCAAAAAGTATTTTTTCCTCATTACCCTTCTATTAGTAACTACAGTCTCTTCTATCCAGGCCCAACAAAAATCCTATATACAGTTATTAGATGAACCCAATGCATGGGTAGACTCTGTGTTTCATAAGATGAGGAGACGCCATAAAATTGCCCAGTTGTTTTTTGTAAGAGCACATACCGACAGGGGGCAGGCTTATGAGGATTCTGTAGGCGTGGTAATCAGGAAGGAACGTATCGGCGGACTTGTATTTTTCCAGGGAGGACCAGGAAGGCAGGCAATTCTGACCAATAAGTACCAGTCGCTGGCACGTGTTCCGTTGCTCATCGCCTCAGATGGGGAATGGGGATTGGGAATGCGTCTCGATAGCACTATCTCTTATCCTTATCAAATGGCCTTAGGGGCAATTCAAAATAAAGAGCTGATCTATAAAATGGGCCTTGAAGTGGCCAAAGATTTCAAAAGAATCGGTATGCACATGAATCTTGCACCCGATGTGGATATCAATAATAACCCCAAAAACCCGATCATCAATTACCGCTCTTTCGGTGAGAACAAATATAATGTAGCTATTAAAGGGGCGGCTTACCTAAAGGGGATGCAGGACGGCGGATTACTGGTTAGTATTAAACATTTTCCGGGTCACGGAGATACCGATGTAGATTCACACTACGACCTGCCACAGTTAAAATTCACCAAAGCGCGTTTGGATAGTCTGGAAATGTATCCTTTTAAACAGCTTATCGCTGCGGGAACCGCCGGAGTGATGGTAGCTCACATGAACATTCCGTCATTGGACAATACACCTAATCTTCCCTCTACCTTATCAAAACCTATCATCACAGGGATATTAAAAGAACAGCTGGGTTTCCGGGGACTGATTGTTTCTGATGCCATGGAAATGAAAGGTGTGGTTAAACATTTCAAAAATGGCGAGGCCGATGTATTGGGTGTAATTGCAGGGAACGACATATTGGAACTATCCGAAGACAGCAAACGTGCAGTAAAGCTGGTGCGTACGGCGATTAAAGAAGGCAGGATCAGCATGGACAGGATTGATGAAAGTGTGAAAAAGATCCTGCTGGCTAAATACTGGGCAGGTTTAAATGTTAAAGATACCGTCAACGAACATAATGTTCTGGAAGATGTAAACAGAACCGAAAGTATCGTCCTTGTGCAGGAATTAGCCAACGCTTCAATGACCTTGTTAAACGGCCCGGGAGCTATCAAAGCCTTGTCGACAACCAAAAAAACTGTGATCATCAGCATAGGAGAAACCGCAATTACTCCTTTCCAAAAAGAACTCAGGGGTTTCTATAAAAACTCTGCGGTATTTAACCTGGATAAAAACGCCAATGCCAATGCCATTGCCAAAGTGCTCAACACCATTCAGCCAGACGATCAGGTGATCATCGGAATCCATGATTCACGTTCGAGACCGGGAAATGGAATGGTGCTGAGCTCTGACCTCAAAATGTTCGTGAGAAATATGGCTGATAAAAATGCAGTATTTGCTTTATTTGCGAACCCTTATAACTTGGCGAGTCTGCCGGGCATTGAAAAAAGTAAATCGCTGATTGTTGCCTATCAGAAAGAATATTTTATGCAAAATGCTGCAGCTGCAGTAATTAAAAACCAATTGATCCCAACAGGAAAATTACCGGTGACAGTTAATCCGTTTTTTAAATACGGAGATGGTCAATAATATTCCTAACTTCATCTTATGCCTCATCTTCCCCTTAAAATATTACAAGCTTCTGCGGGTTCTGGAAAGACCTTTAGTCTTACTGCCCACTACCTAACACTTTTATTATCGGGGGATACAAAATATAGAGAAATTCTCGCGGTGACTTTTACCAATAAGGCCACCGAAGAGATGAAATCCAGAATCATGGAGGTGCTCAAGGGCTTTGCTACCGGCGATGAGGAAGTCAACGACTACCGCTCACTGGTGCTTGCCGCACATCCGGATCTTAATCCTGCAAGCCTGCAGGAGAAAGCAAAGAAGATTTATAAGCGGATTCTCCATGATTACAGCCGTTTTTCTGTCAGTACGATTGACGGTTTTGTACAAAAGGTAATTCGGGGTTTCGCTTTCGAGCTTGGTCTGGATTCAGGCTATGCCCTGGAAATGAACTTTGATAAGGTGAAGAATGATCTTGCCGATCGGCTCGACGCACAGTTGGATACCAACCCAAATTTATTGAAGTGGATTATCGACCTGGCACTGGACAGGATCAGCAACAATATTAGCTGGAACTACAGAACAGAGCTGACGGATCTTGCCGGAGAACTCTTCAAAGAGAGGTATCAGCCATTCGATAATGCGATACAATGCCTTGTTCAGGATAATGACCTTAATGATCTCTTTGGTAACTTCGGTAAAGATACCAAAAAGCATATTTCCTCTTTCGAAGAGATGGTGAACCAGCTGTCGGCAAAAGCGATGGAGTTATTTGAATCTTCGGGTATCAATCCTGATCAGCTCAAAGGGAAATCGCGCTCACCGCTAAATAACCTCAAAAAAATTGCTGCGGGCGACCATAGTAAGATGGACAGCCTTACAAAACTGATTGATGAACCAGACGAGTGGTTTAAACCCGGCTCTGATAATTCACTATACGAATCCTTAAACCCTATCATTCGCGAACTCAATACCAGTTATGCGGACCAGCTACCGGAATATATTTTAGCCCAGGCCTTTCAAAAAAACCTCTATTACCTGCGTTTGATGCAGGAAATGGCCGTATTGCTTAAGGCTTACCGCGAAGAAAGCGGCAACTTGCTGATCAGCGATGCGCAAAACCTATTGAAGGGTATTACCGGCGAGGATGATGATAATCCCGCCTTTATCTGGGAAAAAACTGGCAGCCGCTATAAACATTTTTTGTTCGACGAGTTTCAGGACACTTCTTCCAACCAATGGGGCAATTTTAAACCCCTGCTAAAAAATGCAATGGCCGAAGCAAACGGTCAGCTTATCGACCACTTAATTGTGGGTGATGTGAAACAGTCTATTTACCGGTGGCGTAACGGCGACTGGAACATCCTGCACCAGCAGGCGAAACAGGATATTGGCTCTAACTATGTAACAGACGCCAACCTCGAAGAGAATTACCGCAGTACCAAAAAAATCATCGAATTTAATAACATCCTGTTTAAATCGCTGCCGTTGCTCATGCAGCATAATATCAATGATACTATCGCCGAACAAGCGGGAAATGCAGAACTTACGCAGTGGTGGGCAGAAAAAGGGTTTGATCAGATCATTACCGCTGTATATGCAGAATCGCAACAAAAGATAACCCCGAGAACTCCCGAAGGAGGGACAATCGACTTCAATGTGATTAAGACTGATGCGGAGGGCACAGCTTTAACCTCTTCAGGTTTCAGGACCGAAGCCTTACGCAGGATGGTGGAAACATTGCAACGTTTGCTGATAACCGAAAAGCGATATGAGGCAGGAGATGCCTGTGTGCTCGTGCGCTCCAATTCGGAAGCTGTTGCCGTGGTAGATGCCCTGCTCGAAAATAATATCAATGTTATCTCCGGCGAAGCACTGCTGATCCAGAATAATATTGCCGTAAGGATTCTGATAGACACCCTTAAAGTGATGGCGGGTTTATCAGAAAATACTGCCCTGTACAAAGCAAATTGTATCAGTTTATATGCGCAATTGCGAGAAGTTGATCTCGATCCTGCGGATTTATTTGATCTGAAAGGGAAAAATCTGGAAAGCCTGGCACACATCCTTCCCCCATTACTATGCAGTGAATGGAGAAGCTGGATGCAGCAACCCTTACCAGAACTACTCGAAAAACTGATGGAAGCTTATGGTTTGCACCATGCTGACCATGCAACACACCTGCCTTATTTATTCGCGCTGAGAGATCTTACCGGAAATATAGGTCGCCAGGGTGAAAAAGGCATCACCTCCTTTCTAAAATACTGGGATGAGGAAGGAAGCAGAAAAACGCTGCCCTCATCAGAAAGTACCGATGCGGTACAGGTGATTACAATACACAAGTCTAAGGGTTTAGCCTTTAAGGTAGTGATGATTCCTTTTTGCAATTGGGATATCAATGGTAAAACCAATTCAATCTTCTGGGTGCCTGCCGCAAATACACCGTATCATCAGCTGCAGCGTATTCCTTTAAAATATAACTCCAGCCTCGGTAAATCTTCCGTGGCCATACCTTATTACGAGGAGTTGTTATACAATAATATGGATGCGCTGAATATGTTATATGTGGCCACCACCAGAACGAAAGAATATTTATACATCAGCAGTCTGGGTAAAAAGGCAGACAGCATCAGCACAATCGGCGATTTGCTAATCAAGATCTTTGAAGGCTCGCTTTCCGAAGATGGCCAGTTTCTGGATGATGAAGAAGTAGTACGGAAGAGCTCAAGTCGCAAAAACGCTGAAAATCTGCCGGAGACGATCGACCTGAAAGAATATCCGGTATCTAACCGGCTTACCGCAGTTTTTAACAGCGACCTGAAAAGGAAAGAGCTGGACATGCTGGGCAGCAATACCGCCGGCAGGGAAGGAAGTATTCTTCACGAAGTGCTGGCAAGGGCAGCCGACGCAGATGAAATTGAGTTTGTGCTGCTGGATATGCTAAACGAAGGCTTTTTCAGAGAAGAAGAGCTGGAAGCATTTCAGCTACAGGCATTCAACGTATTGCAACATGCCGAATTGCAGCAATTGCTCAATAGCAGTACAGAAACAGTGAACGAAAAAAGTATTATCGACCGCTCAGGGAAAAGTTACCGGCCGGATAAAGTGCTGTTCTCTTCAGAGGGCGTCATCGTTATCGATTATAAGTTTACCCAAAAGGAGAGTCCTGCGCACATCAGGCAGGTTCATGGCTATAGATCATTATTGCAGGAAATGGGTTATCCAAAAGTAGCTACTTATTTATTTTATGCCCGAAGCGGCGAATTGAAACTCGTATAACATGGTACCATTTTTAAAAGTAGTTGCGGATGATTTAGTGGCAAGGCTGGGTAAGGACTTGCATCATGCCGCAGTGGTATTCAATAATAAAAGACCAGTAGCCTACCTGCAAAACCATTTGGCACAAACTATTGGCAAGCCTTTCTGGAGCCCTTCCTTTTATACCATACAAGAATTTTTCGCCCTGTCTACTGATTTACAGGTGGCTGATGGTTTTACCCAATTTTTCACGCTTTTCCAGCAGTATAACGAGCTGCTTAAAGAAGAAGGGTCAAAACCCATTAAACCAGATGTTTTTTATCCGGTTGCCAGGATCATCCTAAGCGATTTTGCGCAGATTGATAACGATCTGGTGGATGCTGATCTCCTGTTTCAGGAACTGGAAGATATAGCGGTGATTGAAAAGGAATTTCAGCACCTGACAGAAGAACAACAGGGATTTTTGCAACAATTCTGGACCTCCTTTTCTTCAGGAAGACAAAAAAACCACCAGGAGCAGTTCATCAGAATGTGGCGAAGAATGCCAGAACTCTACCGCAGATTCCATCAGGCTTTAGCCGAAAAAGGACTCACCTCGATGGCACATGTTTACCGCAAACTGGCGACTGGGGAGGCGAGTAAACCTGATTTTATCGATGATTTTGGCAAAGGTAAATTAGTATTTGTAGGCTTCAATGCCTTAAGCAATGCTGAAGCACTCATCTTTAAACGCTGGAATAAAGAAGAAAAAGCACTGTTCTATTTCGATACTGACAGTTATTATATGCACGATGAGACCCAGGAGGCGGGTCTGTTCCTGAGAAAGAACATTCAAAAGCTGCAACTGCCCAATGCACTCGGCGAAAGTCAGGATTTAATCAGGGCAGGGAAAAAGGAAATCAAAGTTTACAAGACCCAGGGGCAAACTGCACAGGCGAAAATTCTCCAGAAGGAGCTGCAGCAGGATTATCCGATGCTGGACGCACTGGATAATGCCGGGAAAATTGCGCTGATCCTTGCTGATGAAAGCTTATTGCTGCCGGTACTCCAAACAATTCCGACACATTATACCAATGAAGAAGGCACATCAGCAGTCAATCTAAACATTACAATGGGTTATCCGCTTCTGGCTACTTCCATATTTGGTTTGGCTGATATCTGGCTCAGCGTGCAGTCGCAGTTGTTTGCCGGCAAAAAGGAAACCGTGTACCATAAGGATGTAGAGGCTTTTTTGTCGCACCCATTAATTGGCCTAGCCCCCGAAATCCGCAGTGAACTGCAAAAGGAAATGCTCGACAATCAGTATATTGAGGTGGAGCAGGATATCTTACAAAAGGCCGGTCCGCTGGCAACGCTGTTTTTTAAACGACGAGACCGCGGTGCCCTGGCCATTAGCTCCATGCTGGAAATCTTTCAGTTGATTCTGGAACAGCAACTCAGCGAAAAGACGCTTAAACAAACAGAAGCAGACTTATTTATTGCTACCATTAAAGAATTGAACAGGCTTCATGATACGCTGAATGCTTATCAGGCTGAATTGCCGCTGCCCTTTGTACTATCGCTGATGCAAAAAGCAATTCAGGGCATTGCCGTGCCACTGAGCGGTGAACCCCTCGAGGGTGTGCAGGTGATGGGACTGCTGGAAAGCAGGGGCCTTGATTTTGACCATGTCTATATTCTGGGGGTCACTGAAGGGATTTTGCCTCAGATCAGTGTTTCGCCAAGCTTCATCCCTGATAGTATCCGCCGGGCCTATGGTTTACCTGTAATAGAGAACCAGGATGCAATTTCCGCATATATGTTCTACAGGCTCTTACAGCGTTCACGTAAGGTAAGTCTGGTTTACAACGGACAGGGTGATGAAAACAACTCTGGTGAACCCAGTCGTTTTCTACGGCAGCTTGAATTTGAAAGCGGCTATACCTTTAAATATTACGATCAGTCGCAAACGATCGCAACGAGCCATCACAGCCGCTCTGATATCAAAAAAGAAGGCGACATACTTGGTCGTTTAAACCGTTATCTCGATAAACAGGATCCTTCCGTACGAATTTCGGCCACTGCATTAACCACCTATATGAACTGTGCAGTACAGTTTTTCTATAAATATGTGGCCAAGATTGAAGAGCCGAAAGAGCTTACCGAAAACCTAGAAGCCAATAACATCGGTTCGATGCTGCACTTTGTCCTTGAAAGATTTTATAAAGAGCTAAAGCAGGAGAGCCCATACGTAACTAAAGAACGGATTGCAGTTCATAGAAAACAGCTAGACAGACTGTGTAAAATTGCCTTTTCGCAGATTATGGTTGATGATGAATTCAAAACACTCAACCATAACGGGATGCAGCAGGTGGTACTGGCCATCGTGGCCGAATACGCCAATGTAATTCTGGACCATGATGAAATTCAGGCACCCTTTTCTATCCTGGAGTTGGAAGGGAAGGACCAGATAGATTTCAGGATTACGGTGAATGGAGAGGAAAGGACGCTGACGTTGCATGGAATCATCGACCGTGTGGATCAGCGAAACGGAACTACTCGAGTTGTAGATTATAAAACAGGTAGGGATGAATTAAAGTACGGCTCCCTGGAGGATATGTTTAACCCGGATACCGTAAAACCGAACAAGGCGCTCATACAAACTTTGTTTTATACCTATGTATATGAACAGTCCAGGGGTATATCCGGAATGGAACCTAACTTATACCTGATCAGGAAAATGCGTAAAGATGGAACCCTGTTTCACACGGACAGCCGGAGCAGGGTTTATCTTCAGGAAGAGCACCTTGGGGCATTGAAAGATGATTTTAGCCTATTGCTGCGCCAAAAACTGGAAGAATTGTTCAGTCCGGCAGTTCCTTTCATTCATACCAATGTGGCCGATAACTGCAAATATTGTCCGTATTTATCGCTTTGTGGCAATTAAAGTCTTTCCAAATCGCCGTTTTGCCATATTTTCCACTGAATTAACCACTTAACATGGAGGTGTTAAAACAAACTTTATTATTAGAATACAATGGTTATATTTGCCACAGTTAACATTTGAATATACAATGAGAGAGATTCAATTTAGAGAAGCTTTGCGTGAAGCTTTGAGCGAAGAAATGCGTAAGAATGAAAACATTTTTATGATGGGCGAAGAAGTTGCGCAATATAATGGTGCTTATAAGGTAAGTCAGGGTATGCTTGATGAGTTTGGCGACAAACGTATCATCGATACTCCAATTGCTGAGCTTGGTTTTACCGGAATCGGTATTGGCGCTGCAATGAATGGATTAATTCCAATCATAGAGTTTATGACATTCAACTTCTCGTTGGTTGCAATCGATCAGATTATCAATGGTGCTGCTAAGATTTTATCTATGAGCGGTGGTCAGTTCTCTATCCCGGCAGTATTTCGTGGCCCAACAGGAAACGCAGGTCAGTTAGGTGCACAACACTCTCAGAATTTTGAGAACTGGTATGCAAACTGCCCGGGTTTAAAAGTGGTAATCCCTTCTACACCTTACGAGGCAAAAGGATTATTAAAACAAGCGATTATTGATCCGGATCCAGTTATCTTCATGGAATCTGAAGTAATGTACGGTGATAAAGGTGAAGTTCCAGAAGGTGAATATTACCTTCCAATCGGAAAAGCCAACATCACTAAAGAAGGATCTGATGTAACTATCGTAACTTTTGGAAAGATGCTTACACGTGTAGTTAACCCTGCAGTGGAAGAGCTGACAAAAGAAGGAATCAATGTTGAAGTAATCGATTTACGTACTGTACGTCCTATTGATTATGCTACTATCATTGAATCTGTAAAGAAAACTAACCGTTTGGTTATTGTTGAAGAAGCATGGCCATTAGCCTCTATCTCTTCTGAGATTGCCTTCCACGTACAGAAAAATGCTTTTGATCATTTAGATGCACCGGTATTGCGTATCACTTGTGCAGATGTACCGCTTCCATATGCACCTACATTGATCGCTGCCAGCTTACCTAACGCAGAACGCGTAATCAAAGCGGTGAAAGAAGTAATGTACGTAGCAAAATAGTTATTAAGACACTCAATTATATGATCCCGTTGGCTAAACCCTGCGGGATTTTTTTTTACATACCGATTTCAAAATGAGTAATCATTCAAAAATTATTGCTGCGGAATTAGCAGTAGCAGAAAAGCAGATTATTGCCACTATAGGCCTTCTGGACGAGGGGGCTACCGTTCCTTTTATTTCCCGCTACCGTAAAGAACTTACCGGAAGTCTGGACGAAGTTCAGGTAGCAGCAATCCGCGATCGTTTTCAGCAACTCAGAGAACTGGATAAACGCCGCGAAGCGATATTGAAAAGCCTGGAGTCGCTGGGTAAACTTACGCCGGAACTGGAAGCGCAAATCAATAGTGCAGACCAGATCACCGTTTTAGAAGATATTTACCTCCCTTACAAACCGAAAAGAAAGACCCGTGCCTCCGAAGCACGGAGGAAAGGACTGGAGCCGTTGGCACTGGCCATCTTTGCCCAGGGGAAACTCAACCCTGATGAAGAAGCTGAAAAGTTTCTGAATACAGAATTGGGCATTACCTCTGCCGAAGCGGCACTCGCCGGAGCAAGGGATATTATCGCCGAGATGATCAGCGAAAATGCCGAAGTACGTACCGACATGAGGAAGTATTACCAGCAGAAAGCGGTGATTAAATCTGTAGTGGTAAAAGGTAAAGAAGAGGATGGTATTAAATACAAAGATTATTTTGAGTGGGAAGAACCGGTAAAGTCTGCTCCTTCACATCGTATCCTGGCCATGCGCCGTGGAGAAAACGAATCGATCCTTAAGCTGGAAGCCCTGCCGGAAGAAGAAGGTGCGATTGAAATCCTTAACCGGCATTTTATCCAGGCCAACAATTCCTCGGCAAAACAGGTTGAACTGGCGTTGCAGGATAGTTATAAACGCCTGCTGGGCCCATCTATGGAAACAGAGCTCCGCTTGTTATCTAAACAGCGGGCCGATGAAGAGGCGATCCGTGTTTTTGCAGAAAACGCAAGGCAGCTGTTGTTGGCAGCACCGATGGGGCAGAAAAATGTACTGGCAATTGACCCTGGGTTCCGCACCGGCTGTAAAGTTGTGTGTCTGGACAGACAAGGTAAATTATTGGAAAACACAGCTATCTACCCGCATACCGGACAGGGAAATGTGAAAAATGCTGCAGATACTGTTGTTAAATTATGTGCCAAATATGAGGTGGAGGCCATTGCTATCGGTAATGGTACTGCAGGAAGAGAAACAGAAGTATTTATCAGGGGGCTTAATCTGCCAAATGTATTGGTAGTAATGGTCAACGAGAGTGGAGCATCTATCTATTCGGCCTCTGAAGTAGCACGTGAAGAATTTCCCACGCAGGATATCACTGTCAGAGGTGCGGTTTCTATCGGGCGGAGGCTAATGGATCCTTTGGCAGAACTGGTGAAAATTGACCCGAAATCTATTGGTGTGGGTCAGTATCAGCACGATGTTGATCAGGCTAAATTGCAGCAGTCGCTGGATGATACTGTAATCAGCTGCGTGAATGCTGTAGGTGTGGATTTAAATACGGCTTCAAAGCAGGTTCTTGCTTATGTATCCGGTTTGGGGCCGCAGTTGGCACAGAATATTGTGAACTACCGCAATGAGCATGGAGCATTCAAAAATAGGGAAAGCCTGAAAAAAGTTGCCAGGTTAGGTGATAAAGCCTATGAACAAGCTGCAGGTTTCTTGAGAATCAGAGATGCAGCGGCTATTTTGGATGGCAGTGGCGTGCATCCCGAGCGTTATGCTTTGGTGAACCAGATGGCTAAAGATCTCGGACATTCAGTAAACGAACTGCTTAAAGATGTGCAGTTGCAGAAACAAATCAAATTACAGCAATATGTGAGTCCCGAAGTAGGTTTGCCTACCTTAAACGATATCATGGCCGAGCTTGCAAAACCAGGTAGGGATCCCAGGGAGCAGTTCGAGGCGTTCAGTTTTACTGAAGGTGTAAATGAAATCGCTGATTTGAAAGTAGGGATGAAATTATCTGGTATTGTGACCAATATTACCAATTTTGGTGCATTTGTAGATATCGGCGTACACCAGGACGGTTTGGTTCATACCAGTCAGCTGGCCGATAAATTTGTTGCCAATCCCAATGACGTAGTCAAAGTAAGTCAGCAGGTAGAAGTGACCGTAAAGGAAGTGGACATCGTGCGCAAAAGGATTTCCCTTTCGATGAAAAGTGAGAACGCGCCGAAACAGGGGAACAGCAGCAGATCAGAAAGACCTGCAGGCTTCAAAAAACCCGATTACAATAAATCAGCTACAGCTAACAGACCGCAATCAGGTCAGCAGCGTAATCAGGCGCCCAAGCAAAAACAAGAGCCGGAAGGCGATTTGCAGATGAAGCTTGCAGCTTTAAAAAATAAGTTCAAGTAATTTTCTTTCAGGAGGATTTTACAAGAGTTTTCGGTTAGGATTTTCCCATAAGCGCCTTGCTTATGGGAAAAATCCCATCAGGAAACTCTTTTTTCGTAGCTGGAGGTCTGAGAAAGTCTCTGCTAGTCCTTGTTCATCCGAACAATTCTCGGCAGAAACTTACCTTGCACACCAACCAGTTCTTTCTGTGCATTCATAACCATATCAATATCCTTATAGGCCAAAGGATTCTCCTCTACGCTACCGCCAATCAACGTCACCCCGGCCTTAGCCAGCAATTGTCTGAGTGCCGATGCTGTGGTATTTTGTTTAGCTTTCATTCTGCTCATGGCTCTTCCGGCACCATGAGATGCGGAAGATAAAGCATTGGCATTACCTTTTCCCATAACCAGGTATGCTGCGGTTGTCATGCTTCCGGGAATGATGCCCATTTCTCCCGCATGTGCCGGCGTTGCCCCTTTACGATGTACAATTTGATGTGTCCCATCAGGCATTTGCTCTTTCCAGGCAAAATTATGGTGGTTTTCAATGTTGGAAAGCGCCTCGAGGCCGAGCGATTTCAACAAGCTTCGGTGAATCGTGTCGTGACAAGCCTTGGCATAGTCCCCGGCAAGGTTCATCGCTATCCAGTATTCCTGCCCTGCTTCAGTATTCAAGTCCAGCCATGCTAATTTTTGTACGGCTGCAGGTAATTTGCACCTGTCCATTGCAATTTTGGTATAGTAGTTAGCAATGTTTGCACCCAGGCCCCGGCTACCCGAATGCGATAATAAGGCCACATATTTCTTCGCAGGAAGATGTAAGGAGTTATTTTCATAAAGTTCTATTTCTCCAAATTCTACGAAATGGTTTCCTCCTCCGGAAGTACCCAGCTGCCGCGCTGCTTTACCTTGCAACTTCCTCAACAGTTCTGTTTCATTGAATAGCGGACTGTCGATTATCTCATGATAATGCTGCACATTCAAAGTTCCTTCCATGCCAAAATGTGTATGGTCCCTTAGTGCAACTTTCATCTGGTGACTGTAACGTTTGAAGAAGCTGTCACTTTCATCAATTATAGATAATGACATTCTGCATCCTATGTCTACGCCAATTGCATAGGGGATAACCTGGTTACTGGTAGCCAACACGCCGCCTATTGGCAAACCGTAGCCAGTATGCGCGTCTGGCATCAGCGCACCCTGTGTCACCACCGGAAGCGACATGGCCAGCTCCATTTGTTTAATAGTCCCTTCATCTATCTGTTTGCCGCCAATAGTTTTTAGGGGTCCTGTTTGTTCAAGTAGGGTAAAGGACTTAAAATCTGGCTCGGCTATTCTCTCTATAAAGGTGCTGGCAATTTTGCCTAAATGTTCATTGTTGATATAAGCTTCCGGATCGTTTTTGATATTGATCAATAACTCAGTAACCTGAGCTGTAGAATGATATTTAAAATGTTTGGAAATGATATTAATGACTAAACTTCTGGCTTTATCATTTGTGTAGCCTAGTTTATTTAGTTCTTTTGTTTTTATAATGCGCATTGCGATTAAAATTTTGCTTGTTGCCGCGCAAAAAATAGCTGTAGTTTTTACGGCAGCGTTATTTGAAATGAATTTTTTTCCTGAGGACAGGTAAATTCAAATGAGCTAAAAAAGGATAAACCCCTAAAGTTGTTGGCTGAATTACCCGTAGACAAGGCAAACGCGCAGATTAGACTAGTCTAATCTTATCATCCGGAAATTATAAATGATAGGTTGAACGTTGGCCTGATTTAGGCAATGAGCGAAAGGGGCGATATGTTGAAACGTTCTGTCATGATTCCTATTTATTTGATGATTGATACCATAAGGAATTGGAACAAAGGTATTAAAAATGTTTTATAAAATTAATTCCTAAATTTTGTAAAGTGATTTCAGCGCACATTACTCAATCCTTATAAATTTTCAGTAATCATAATTCAACCGTACACTGTATGGCTTTAGCTCGGTTGTTCCTTACAAATATATTAGTTTTCCCTTACCTATTACTTAGGGTTGGTTTACCAAAAGGGTAAGCCAACCGGTAAACCAACCCTAACCAGGGGGTAAAGCAACCGTAAGTCATTCCCCTTCTAGAATGCTTGCATAATGCTTTCAGACGATTGTCTGATTCTTTGGTCTAAAGTTATGAGATTTTTTTACCGGGAATAAAATTCAGTTAGTCGAGCTAACCACTCTTTGGTCTTTGACTAGCATCTGATTGTTCATTGAATGGGGTCTGATCCTAATTATTGGACAATCGCCGAAGCATCAGCCAGAAATCACTATTGGGTTGCACTATCCCATCACTATCCATTCATTATTATTGCTATGGTATTCAGGTATCCGATTGTTAGTTAAACAGTAGTGGATTAATGATGAACAATTGATTAGAAAATATTCGCAGGGTTTATTGATTGTTGGCAGGGGTGAGAACAGTCTTTGAGGAATGGTGGCGAAAATAGTGCTTCATTAAGTTAAAAGTCCATCCAGTCTTTTTTGTTTGAAGACGAGTTGTTAGCGCACCGCGAAGGCTGCGGAAACCTTCGGTATAAGGAGAGTCTCACTATTGCATCCCAATGATATCGCCATGGTATCCTAGGTCATCGCGATGGGGTTGAGCTATCATCACTTGGAAATGCCGATCGCGCTACCGTTTTGTATTAATTTTTCCACTTGAAAATGAGTGTATTACACTTTTCTGTGTCGCCGACAACAATTCTTTCTCTCGAATTGTTTGGTGGGCTGATAATTTTTCCTACTTTTGCATCCCGCTTCGGAGGAAGGGAAACAGTGAGAGTGATAAAGAGAAGAGATTTTTGAAAGGTTGTAAAAGCAGGAATGAAGTTAAGCTGCTGATATTTTTAAAAGGATTTAAGTCCTTGAAAAAATAAAAAATAAAAAGCTTGACAAATCAAAAAACATTTCTACCTTTGCAGTCCCAACGAAAAAGGGAAACGC
>Ga0308163_10000813_pt1 | contig 43167 bp, 37 predicted proteins | sample PhyTR1_FD_201037 | JGI IMG/M metagenome (GOLD analysis project Ga0308163, IMG submission 201037) | Phyllosphere microbial communities from UC Gill Tract Community Farm, Albany, California, United States - DLSLT.R1 | ecosystem: Host-associated > Plants > Phyllosphere > Unclassified | place: USA... | reverse complement strand
CCCCCCTGGTAAGGGCCGATAATATCAAGGCCGGACTGCCCGTTAACCCTGAACCAACTGATCGCCCATTTGGTGTGATTGATAGCCTCAATGGTGCCACCACCGCCGCCCTGATATTCCGCCTGGGCACTCTGCTGGCCACATCCCGCCAGCAGCAATATGCCGCACAGCACGCTGGATATTCTTAATCTCATTACGCTCTTCCTTTAATTATGGCTTCCGTTTTAGTGTTCAAAATCATTGAAGTGTGGATAGCTTACGAGACTTGCAAAGCAAGATATATGACGCAAATATGGTGAAAAATTGTCATGTGAAATGGCCTTAAAACTTGGCTAAAAGTGGGGGAAACCTGCATTTAGTTTCATATGCCCAAAGAGCAATATATAGCAGCTAGCTTGGGGCAAGCAACATCATAGATAACCATTAGGTTATGATTTATATAAGAATTTTCTTGTTATTTAACCTAAGAATCTGAAATGGGTAACAAAAATGAAAGACAAATTCTTGGAAAAGAAGCGTTGTAGACCATGCGCTAATCATTAGCCATTTATCCGGCGCTTACACTATTCAGAATTAGTGGTGGATGTAATGTTTTTGCTAATGGAATACACACGCCTAACAGTACCGCCAATATCAGGATACGGTACTCTTATGCCGATCCACGCTCAATCAGCAGCGGCGGCAGGATGATATGCTGGACTGCACTGGTTGGGTCGGCCATCTTTTGCAGCAGGCGCTGTGCCGCGCTGCGGCCGATTTCCCGTGCCGAGCTGGAGACAAAGCTCAGCGGAGGATCGGTCAGCTGCGCTTCCGGCACGTCACCAAAACCTACCAGCGCCATCTGCTGGCCGTAAAAGCTGTTGACCCCGCCGCTGCCAATGGTGCGCCCGCTGCGCTGGATGCCGAAATAGCAGCCGAGCGCCACCGAGGCGTTATGGCAGAGAATTGCGCTAAGGGTGGGATACTGCTGGATCAGCTGTTGCGTCAGCGCGGCGACATCACGCTGCTGCGCGCCGCACTCGATAATCCATTCGCTACGAAACGGCAGGCCGTACTGCATCAGCGTCGAGCAGTAGCCGCCGATACGTTCGGCGCGCGTTAAGGAGGAGCCGGAACCGCCAAGCCAGGCAATGCAGCGGTGGCCGCGCTTGATAAGATAGTCGGTGGCGATTTTGGCCGCCTGCTGATTATCCGGGCGCACGGAGTCGATGTGATCAAGATTGCTGGCGCGCGAGGCGCAGATCAGCGTGATATTCAGCTCCTGCGCTTTTTGCAGCAGCCCGGCTGCATTCTCAATGCCGCCGCCTAAGACAATCCCCTCCACGCCCTGCTCCACCAGCGAGTCGAAGCAGCGCTCTACGTGCTGCCCCTGCGCGCCGCTCTGGGTGAGAAACAACACTTTGCCCTGCTGCTCCAGCGCTTCGCTCAGTCCGCCGGTCATCTCGGCGTAAAACGGCTGGCAGATGTCGCGCACGATCAGCCCGACCACTCCACTGCTGCCGCCGCGCAGCATTGTCGCCGAGCGGTTACGCACAAAGCCCAGCGCTTCCGAAGCCCGGTTGACTCGCTCAATCGTCGCGGACGAAATGCGACCTTTCCCTGACAGTACCAGCGAAACCGTGGTGACCGACACCCCAGCCTCGGCGGCGACATCATGAATGGTAATTTTTTTCTGCGACATAGCGTTCCTGACTGCCGGGTTTGCACCCCGTTGAAAAATCACGATAAAGCATAGGTTAAACGTTACACCCGGATTGTGGCAGAGAAAACCACACCGAGCGAGAACTGTGTGATCGGCAACGCATTAATATTAGGTAAAACGTTTTATCTTATTTTACCTCAGCAGCGGCTGAGTTCGAATTCGCCAGGAGAGCGCATGTCGTCCGTTAAACAAAAAATTACTCTGTGGGAGTTTTTCCAGAGTCTGGGAAAAACCTTTATGCTGCCCGTCGCCCTGCTGTCATTCTGCGGGATCATGCTGGGGATAGGTAGCTCATTAAGCAGTCACGACGTGATCACCCTGATCCCGTTCCTCGGTAATCCCCTGCTGCAGCTGGTGTTTACCTGGATGAGCAAGGTGGGATCGTTCGCCTTCAGCTTCCTGCCGGTGATGTTCGCCATCGCCATCCCGCTGGGCATGGCGCGTGAAAATAAAGGCGTTGCGGCTTTCTCCGGCTTTGTCGGCTTCGCGGTCATGAACCTGGCGGTTAACTTTTGGCTGACCGCCAAAGGTATTCTACCCACCAGCGATGCTGCCGTGCTGAAGGCCAATAATATCCAGAGCATTCTCGGCATTCAGTCGATCGATACCGGTATCCTCGGGGCGGTGATCGTCGGGATTATCGTGTTTTATCTGCATGAACGCTTCCATACCATCCGCCTGCCGGATGCGCTGGCATTTTTCGGCGGCACGCGCTTTGTCCCGATTATCACCACGCTGGTGATGGGGCTGGCCGGGCTGGCGATCCCGCTGATCTGGCCGTGGTTCGCGAAAGCGATTGCCGGGCTGGGCTGGGTGATCAACAGCGCCGGTGACTTTGGACCGATGATATTTGGTACCGGGGAGCGCCTGCTGCTGCCGTTCGGCCTGCAGCACATCCTGGTGGCGATTATTCGCTTTACCGATGCGGGCGGCACCATGGACGTCTGCGGTCACAGCGTCAGCGGCGCGCTGACCATCTTCCAGGCGCAGCTCTCCTGCCCGACTTCCGGCGGCTTCTCCGAAAGCGCCACCCGCTTCCTGTCGCAGGGCAAAATGCCGGCATTCCTTGGCGGCCTGCCTGGCGCTGCGCTGGCGATGTACCACTGCGCCCGTCCTGAAAATCGTCACAAAATTAAAGGCCTGCTGATCTCCGGCGTGGTGGCCTGCGTGGTGGGCGGCACCACCGAACCGCTGGAGTTCCTGTTCCTGTTCGTCGCGCCTTTCCTCTATCTGATCCACGCCGTGCTGACCGGGTTGGGCTTCACCGTAATGGCGGTACTGGGCGTCACCATTGGTAATACCGACGGCAACGTGATCGACTTTGTGGTGTTCGGCATTCTGCACGGGCTGTCAACAAAATGGTACTGGGTGCCGGTGGTGGCTGCGGTTTGGTTTGCGGGTTACTATCTGATCTTCCGCTTCGCCATTACCCGCTTCAATATCAAGACCCCGGGCCGTGAGATCGACACCACACTCGGCGAGAAAATGAGCCGCGGTCCGGTGGGCAAATCGGGCTACAACACCCCGGCCATCCTTGCCGCGCTGGGGGGCATCGACAATATCACCTCGCTGGATAACTGCCTGACGCGCCTGCGCCTGTCGGTAAAGGATATGAGCCTGGTGGATGACGCGGCGCTGAAGGCCAACCGGGTGATTGGCGTGGTGCACCTCAATCAGCATAATTTGCAGGTGGTGATAGGCCCGCAGGTACAGTCGGTAAAAGATGAGATCGCCACGCTGATGCCGCAAACCTCAGCCTGACTTGATAACGGGGTGCCTGGCACCCCTCCTTTTTTGCACCTGGGTTATTGAGGCCGCTATGTCAGACACTCAACAGTTCAATTTTGACCGGATAGTCGATCGCCACGGCAGCTGGTGTACCCAGTGGGATTTTGTCGCCGACCGCTTCGGCCACGACGATTTACTGCCCTTCACCATCTCCGATATGGATATCCCCACCGCGCCGGCGGTGATCGAGGCGTTGCAGCAGCGCGTGTCGCACGGCGTGCTCGGCTACAGCCGCTGGCAGCATGACGATTTTCTCGGTGCCATCAGCCGCTGGTATCAGCAGCGTTTTGAGGTCAGCGTGGATCGCCAGCAGATTGTTTATGGCCCTTCGGTGATCTATATGGTGGCGCAGATGCTGCGCCGCTGGTCACAGCCCGGCGACGGCGTGGTGATCCACACGCCCGCTTACGATGCCTTTTATAAAGTGATCGAAGGCAATCAGCGCCGGGTGATGGCGCTGCCGCTCAGCCAGCGTGACGGTGAATGGCAGTGCGATATGGCGGCGCTGGAGGCGTTGCTGGCCAGTCCGCAGTGCAAAATCCTGCTGCTGTGCAGCCCGCATAATCCCACCGGTAAAGTGTGGCGCCGTGCGGAGCTGCAGCAGATGGCCGCGCTGTGTGCCCGCTATCAGGTGCGCGTTATCAGCGACGAGATCCATATGGACATGGTCATGGACCAAAGCCGCCATATCCCCTGGAGCTGCGTCGGCCGCGGGCAGTGGGCGCTGTTCACCTCGGCGTCCAAAAGCTTCAATATTCCGGCATTAACCGGGGCTTACGGTTTTATCAGCGATGAAGAAGACCGCGCAGCGTGGTTCCAGGCATTAAAAAATGCCGACGGCCTCTCTTCCCCCGCTATCCTGGCGGTGGCCGCCCATATCGCCGCCTATCAGCACGGCGCGGCGTGGCTGGATGCGCTGCGCGACTATCTGCGCGCCAACCTGCAGCATGTTGCCCAGCGCCTCAACGCGGCGTTTCCCACGCTTCACTGGCAGCCACCGCAGGCAACCTACCTGGCGTGGATTGACCTCAATCCGCTGGGCATTGACGATGGCGAACTGCAGCGCGAGCTGATTGAGCAGCAGAAGGTGGCGATCATGCCGGGCAGTACCTACGGTGAAAGCGGGCGCGGCTGGCTGCGCTTCAACGTTGGCTGCCCGCGCAGCAAGGTGGATGACGGGCTGGATCGCCTGATCGCCGCCCTGCACAACTGCCTGAAAACGCGCGCTTAGCCGCCCTCTTTGCGCAGATAAGCAACGACCAGCAGCGCCGTTGCGCATTTTGCTGGCGTTGTTGCGCAAAGAGTTTTTATAATGCTCTGCACTTTACGATAACAACAGAGAGTGCCGACATGATCGATTCCCAGCTTCCCCTCACCGATATCCATCGCCATCTTGACGGCAATATTCGCGCCCAAACCATTCTCGATTTAGGCCGCGAGTTTAATCTTACTCTCCCTGCCACCACTCTGGAGCTGCTGCGCCCGCACGTGCAGGTGATTGAAGCGGAGCCGGACCTGGTGAGCTTCCTCAACAAGCTCGACTGGGGCGTAAAGGTGCTGGGCTCGCTCGATGCCTGCCGCCGCGTGGCGCTGGAAAACGTCGAGGACGCGGCGCGCGCCGGGATCCACTATGCCGAGCTGCGCTTCTCGCCGGGCTATATGGCGATGACCCACAACCTGCCGGTGGCGGGCGTGGTGGAAGCGGTGATCGACGGCATCAAGGCGGGCTGCGGCAAGCACAACATCGACGTGCGCCTGATTGGCATTATGAGCCGCACCTTCGGTGAAGAAGCCTGCCTGCGCGAGCTTGACGGCCTGCTGGCGCACCGCGACAGCATTACCGCGCTCGACCTGGCGGGTGATGAGCTGGGCTTCCCGGGCAGCCAGTTCCTCAGCCACTTTAACCGCGCGCGTGACGCCGGGCTGCGCATTACCGTGCATGCCGGTGAAGCCGCCGGACCGGAAAGCATCTGGCAGGCGATCCGCGAGCTGGGCGCAGAGCGTATTGGTCACGGAGTAAAAGCGGTGCAGGACCCGGCGCTGATGGAGTTCCTCGCGCAGCACGGGATTGGCATTGAGTCGTGCCTGACCTCCAATATCCAGACCAGCACCGTGGCCTCGCTGGCACAGCATCCGCTGAAGGCCTTCCTCGACCACGGCATCCTCGCCACCATCAATACCGACGATCCGGCGGTTCAGGGGATTGAGATCGGCCACGAATACGAAATTGCCGCCCCGGCAGCAGGTTTGAGCAGGGAGCAGATGCGCGTGGCGCAGGAGAATGGCCTGAAGATTGCATTCCTCAGCGATGCCGAGAAAGCCGCAGTGCGGGCGCGTGCCGCAGCGTAATTAATGACGCGGGTCGACCGGAAAAAATGGTCTCCATCACGGCCGGTGCCAATCCTTAACACGGGTCGACCGGAAAAAATGGTCTTTATCACGGCCGGTGCCAATCCTTAACACGGGTCGACCGGAAAAAATGGTCGACCCCTACGGTAGGGGCCGACCTTGTTTTTCGGTCGGCCCTTTTCACAGCGGAATACTATTTCAACGACAGGGTCTGGCGCTTCTCGGCGGACTGTAAGCCCAGCTCGATCAGCTCCATCACCTGAATCGCCTCTTCCGCCTGCACCGGGTTTTCACCCACGCCGTTAATCGCATCGCGAATGCCCGCATAGTAAGCCGGATAGTTGCCAGGAATAGTCAGCAGGCTCTTCTCGACCATTGCATCGCCTTCGGCCAGCGTCAGTACGCCGTCGCGCATATCGTAGCCCCAGTCTTCCTGCGGCGGGCGCGCCCCGGCTTTCAGCGCATCCTCCTGCGGATCCAGGCCAAACTTCACAAAGCTGCCTTTGGTACCGTGTACCTGATAGCGCGCCGATTCGGCGGCCACCAGCATGCTGCCGTGCAGCACTACGCGGCGCTGTGGATAGGTCAGCGTGCAGTGGAAGTAGTCGGTAGTTTGCGCACCCGGGCGCAGCTCGGCGGCATCGAGAGTAATCGCCACCGGGGAGCCAAACAGCTGCAGCGCCTGGTCAATCACGTGCGGTCCCAAATCGTACCAGATGCCGCTGCCCGCACCTTTCTGCTCGCGCCAGCGCTGCTGCACGGTCGGGCGGAAGCGGTCAAAGTGGGACTCAAAGTAGCGTACATCGCCCAGCGTGCCGTCGGCCAGCAGCGCTTTCACGGTAAGGAAATCACTGTCCCAGCGTCGGTTGTGGAACACCGACAACAGCAGCCCTTTGGCTTTTGCCAGCGCGTCCAGCTCGCGCGCCTGTGACAGTGTCACGGTAAACGGTTTGTCGACAACCACATGTTTTCCGGCGTTCAGCGCGGCTTTGGCCAGCGGGAAGTGGGTATCGTTTGGGGTGGGAATGACAATCAGCTGCAGAGTTGGGTCATCGAACAGTGCCTGAGGGTCGGACACCACCTGCACCGACGGCCAGTCCGCATGAACTTTGCCGGCATCGCTGCTGGAAACGGCGGCCAGCTCCATCTCAGCGGTGCCAGAGATTAGGGGTGCATGGAAGGTTTTGCTGGCGAAGCCGTAGCCCACCAGACCAACACGAATTTTATCACTCATTAGTATCCCTCTCGTAGTTACCCCGTTGATTTAAGTCGATCGACGGGGCAACCACAAGGAGGATTTGCCCGAAAAGCTATTCATTGGCACGGCGCGGTAAGTGCCAGGTCTCCTGGGCGACCAGCGCATCGTGTGCATCCAGGCTGCGGCGGCGGAAATCACTGGGGCTGACGCCCGCACGCTTGCGGAACACGCGCGAAAAGTAGAGCTGATCGTCATAGCCCACTTCGCGCCCGATGCTGGCGATCGGTTCCTGGGTAGTTTGCAGCAGCAGCTTGGCGCGGATCACCCGCTGATCCTCTCGCCAGCGCAGCAGGTTGACCCCCATCTGCTCGCGGAACAGGTGCGCCAGCCGCGACGGTGACAGGCAGACATGCTTCGCCACCTCTTCAATTTTCACCTCCGCCGCCAGGTTGTTGGTGACGTACTGGCAGGCTTCGACCACGCGCGCATCGCGGATCTGCTGATGGCTGCGCGGATCTTCCTGCACCGCCCGCAGCAGCAGGCGCTCCAGCAGATTCATCGCCAGCTCCTCGGCAAAGCGCCGCCCGGAGTTGTGGGTGTGTTCGATATTGGCGAACAGGCGGTCAAACTCGCCGCGCAGCGACTCCGGCAGGCGCAGGCGCCCCACGCCCTGCGCTTCATCCTGCCACTCCAGCCAGTCGCTCCAGTAGGCGCGCGGGCGGAAATAGACCCAGCGGTGATACCAGCTGTCGCTGTCAGGCAAACGGCCGTAATAGTGCGGGGTTTTCGGCTGAAACAGCAGCAGGTCGCCCGGTTCGCAGTCAAACGCCGCCTCGCCGTCACACACCCGGCCACGCCCTTTAATCGTCAGGTTGAGAATGTAGCCCTTCATGCCGTGCGGGCGATCGATAAAGAAATCGAGCGGCCCGTCGGCGTTGATGGGGGTCAGCCCGGCCACCAGCCAGGCGCTAAACGGATACCCCGGAAGCAGCGGGTTGGATTGCGCCACCGGCGCCAGACGATGATACATAACCCCTCCTGTCAGGCCGCTTTGGCTTTTTGTTTGTAACGGTCAAAAATCACCGCCGCTAACAATATCAGACCGCGCACCACGTACTGTGAGAAAGGCGAGATATTGAGTAAATTCATCGCATTCTCAACCGTTCCGAGGATTAACACCCCGGCAACCACATAGGAAATCTTACCAATCCCCCCCTTCAGCGACACGCCACCGAGCACGCAGGCAGAAATCACAATCAGCTCATAGCCGAGCGAGGTCATTGGCTGGCCGCTGGTCATGCGCGAGGCGAGGATAATGCCCGCCGCCGCCGACACCAGCCCGGAGAGGATAAAGATGATAATGCGCGTGCGCACCACCGGCACCCCGGCCAGCCTTGCCGCTTCTTCATTACCGCCAATCGCCAGCGTATTGCGGCCAAAGGTGGTTTTGTTCAGCAGGAAACCGAACAGCACCAGAGTAACTATCGTCAGCCACACCGGCGCAGGAATGCCCAGCCAGCTGGCGTAGCCGAGCGCGAAGAAGCGCTCGTCTTCGATACCGACCGCCTTACCGTCGGAGAAGATATACGCCAGCCCGCGCACAATCTGCATGGTCGCCAGCGTGGTGATCAGGGCGTTAATTTTCAGTTTAGCAATGACAAAGCCGTTGATCAGGCCGCAGGCGACGCCGAGCAGTAGCCCCGCCGCCACGCCGATCCACAGGCTTTCGGTCATATTGATCACCACCGCGCACACCACCCCGGCACAGGCAATCACCGAGGCGACCGACAGGTCAAAATCACCGGACGCGAGGCAGAACAGCATGCCGCAGGCCACCATACCGGACATCGACATTGCCAGGCCGAGGCCTTTCATGTTGATCAGGCTGCCGAAGTTCGGCACAAACACCGTGCAGGCGATAAACAGCGCGGCAAACACCACCAGCATGCCGAAGTTGTCCCAGATGCGCCAAAGGCTGAAGCGTGATGGGGCGGCTGGCGTCCCGGTTGAGGTTGTCGTAGACATCGGTTTCTCCTGCATTTCAGGCCACCTGGGTGGCAGGTTTAGCGGTTTTTGGCATCGCCAGACTTAAGGTCAGCGCTTCCGTTGCGTCGTTGTGGTCCAGCTCCCCGGCGATTTCGCCTTCGCGCATCACCAGGATCCGGTCGGCCAGCCCCATCACTTCCGGCAGATCGCTGGAGGCAAACAGCACCGCAATCCCCTGCCCGGCCAGCGCGTAAATCAGCTGATAGATCTCATTTTTTGCTCCGACATCAATGCCGCGCGTTGGCTCGTCGAGCAGGATCACTTTCATCTCTTCCGACAGCCAGCGGCCAAGGATGGCCTTCTGCTGATTGCCACCCGACAGGTTCATAATCAGCTGGTCAGCCGACGGGGTTTTGATATTCAGCGAGCGAATATGCGCCCCGGCGTTTTTCGCTTCCCAACCTTTGTTGATCAGGCAGCCGGCGGTAAGGTTGTTGCGCCGGGCGCTGATGTTGATGTTGTCGCGCACCGAATGCACCGGGATGATGCCGTCGGCCTTGCGGTCTTCCGGGCAGAGCATGATCCCGGCACGAATGGCCTCAATCGGCTCACGCAGATTGAGCACCTCGCCATCGAGGCGCAGCTCGCCGCTGATTAGACGCGTGGCGCCGAACAGCCCTTTCATCAGTTCGCTGCGCCCGGCGCCGACCAGGCCGAACAGCCCGACGATCTCCCCGGCTCGCACGCTGAACGACACCGCGCTGCGCACGCCTTTGGCCTGGACATTGTCGAGCTGCAGGCGCACTGCACCGTGCGCACGCGGGCGGTAGCCGTAGATATCGCCGATTTCACGCCCGACCATCGCCTGCACCAGCAGGTCGTTGGTGGTGGTTTGCATATCGGTGAAGGTGCGCACGTAGCGGCCATCTTTAAATACGGTGATTGCATCGCTAAGGGCGAAAATCTCCTCCATGCGGTGCGAGACGTACAGCACCACTTTGCCATCGGCGCGCAGCTGGCGGATGACGCGGAACAGCTGGTCGATTTCCCGCGCCGACAGTGAGCTGGTCGGTTCGTCAAAGGCGATCACTTTGGCGTTGCGCGCCAGCGCTTTGGCAATTTCCACCATCTGCCACTGGCCGAGCGACAGGTATTTCAGCGGCAGATCCGGGTCGATATCCATGCCGAGAGTTTTTAGCTGGCGCGCGGCTTCGGCACGCAGCTTCGCGCGGTTAACCAGCCCGCCGCGCTGCGGCAGCTGGCCTAAGAAGATGTTTTCTGCCACCGACATTTCCGGCACCAGATGCAGTTCCTGATAGATAATCGCTACCCCGGCATTCAGCGCATCGGTGGTGTGCTGGAAGTTAGCCGGCTGGCCTTGAATGCGGATCTCTCCACTGCTGGCCTGATAGCTGCCGCTGAGGATCTTCAACAGCGTCGATTTACCCGCGCCGTTCTCGCCCATCAGGGCATGCACTTCCCCGGCATAGCAGTCAAAACTGATATCCTGCAGCGCTTTTACGCCGGGAAAGGTTTTGCCTATGCCGTGAAAGCTCAGATAAGCGGGTTGCGTGGTCATAGTGTCTCCTCCTGCACGTTGAGCGTTTGCAGCGGGCGGACCGAAAAAGAGGGTCCGCCCCTACAGCATTCTGAGCCGCTGAAGCCGAACTTTTGGTTTCGATCGGCCCGCGGTTCGCCCCATCACCCTGGATGAACCGTAGGGGTCGGGCATGCCCGACCCGGTGTCACTGATTACATCAGCCCTTTCTTCGCCAGTTCGGCTTTGAAGTTATCGCGGGTAATCAGTACCACGTCGGTCACTTCGGTGAACTTGGCAGGCTCGGTGCCGTTGGTCACCCAGTCATGCAGCATCTTGATACTGCGGTAGCCGTGCACGTCCGGGCTTGGCAGCAGAGAGCCGTAGAAGCCGGTCGCGGCACCTTTCGACAGTTCGCTTACCGCATCCACGCCGTTAATCCCGATGCCAATGACGTCGGCCGCCTTAAAGCCCTGACCTTCGGTGGCGCGCACGCCGCCCAGCACGGTGTTGTCGTTCATACCAACGATCAGCCAGTGCTTCACCTCCGGATGCTGCACCAGCAGGGAGTTACCGGCATCAAACGCGCCGGGAATATCGTTGGATTTGGTTGGGATCTGATAAATCTGTTTTTCCGGGAATCCAGCAGCCTTCAGCGCATCCATCGACCCGCCGGTGCGGCGACGGGCGGTATCCAGCTCGTTGGCGGTGATCGCCATTACCGCAGTCTCTTTCGCATCCCAGCCGCGTTTCTGCATCTCTTTGTACAGCTCCTGCCCCTGGCGCTCGCCGATTTTGGTTGCGGCCATCATCACCAGCGGCACGCTATCCATCGGTTTACCTTTGGCGGTGACGAACTGGTCATCAACGGCGATCACCTTCAGGTCATAGCTGCGCGCTTTCGCGACAATGGCGGAGCCCAGTTTTGGGTCCGGCGTACAAATAACGAACCCTTTCGCGCCGCTGGCGGCCAGGCTGTCGATGGCGTTCAGGGTTTTCTCACCGTCCGGCACGGCGATTTTAATCACCTCAAAGCCCATCTCTTTACCGGCCTTATCGGCGAATTTCCATTCAGTCTGGAACCACGGCTCTTCCGGCTGCTTCACCAGAAAACCGAGTTTCATGGTCTCCGCCATAGCGGATTGTGACATAACGGCGGCGAGGCCAATCGCGGCCAGCGCTTGAGTGAATTTGTGCATGAGGCTCTCCGGCTCAGTGCCCGCTTTACGCGGGTTTGTGTAAACGGTAACAATCGGATGTTCATAAATTTAAAAGCTGCTATTCAATACCTTACCTGAGCACTGACGGCGTAACAGTGACGGTAGTGCGCTAGTTTTACCCGCATGCAAGGGAAAATTTGTAGAGCGCTATCACACCCTGAAATTACAGTCGTTTTGTCCATCTATTCAGCCAGTTTAACCGTCACGCAACATTTGAAGCCCATCACATAACCCCCGCTGATGGCAGAAAAGTGCATATTTGCAGCCAGCCGCACCTAACGTGATTGCCGCGAGCTTTCCAGGATAGAGGGACATGAAAAAAGCCTGTTCTGAAAATAACGGAGAACAACTATGCATAAGGGTGCGATTACCCTCGGTCTGGATTTTGGCAGCGATTCGGTGCGGGCACTGGCAGTGGAGTGCGCCAGCGGACGCGAGCTGTTTAAGCAGGTCGTGGCCTACCCACGCTGGAAGGCCGGGCACTACTGTATGCCGGCGCACAACCAGTTCCGCCATCACCCACAGGACTATATTGACGCGCTGGAGCAGGCTATACGTGACGTTGTCACGCAGATGACGCCCGAGCAGCGCCAGAGTGTGGTGGGCATCGGCGTCGATTCTACCGGCTCCACCCCTGCGCCAATCGATCGCCAAGGCCGGGTGCTGGCGCTGCGCCCGGAGTTTGCTGATAACCCTAACGCCATGTTCGTGCTGTGGAAGGACCACACCGCCATTGAAGAGGCCGAGGCGATTACCCGGCTGTGCCACAGCGGCGAATATCAGGACTATTCACGCTTTATCGGCGGCATTTACTCCTCTGAATGGTTCTGGGCCAAAATCCTGCACGTCAGCCGCAGCGATGCGGCAGTGCGTGAGGCGGCAGTCTCCTGGGTGGAGCTGTGCGACTGGGTACCGGCGCTGCTGAGCGGCACCACTGCCCCGGCAGAGCTGAAGCGCGGGCGCTGCGCCGCCGGGCATAAATCGCTGTGGCACCCGCTATGGCAGGGTTTACCGGACGCGCAGTTTCTTAACGCGCTCGACCCGCTGCTGACCCGCGACCTCGATCACCCGCTGTTTCACGATACCTTCACTGCCGAGCTCCCCGTGGGCGTGCTGAGCGCAGAATGGGCCGAACGGCTCGGCCTGCCTGGCAGTGTCACTATTTCCGGCGGTGCGTTTGACTGCCATATGGGCGCGGTTGGGGCCGGGGCACAGCCCTACACGCTGGTGAAAGTGATCGGTACCTCGACCTGCGACATCCTGATCGCCGATGCTGAGCGCGTCGCCGACCGGGCAATCAAAGGTATCTGCGGCCAGGTCGACGGCAGCGTGATGCCGGGAATGATCGGGCTGGAGGCCGGGCAGTCGGCGTTTGGCGATATGTATGCCTGGTTCAGCCGCCTGTTGAGCTGGCCGCTGGTGCAGGCCGCTCAGCAACAGCCTGAACTCAGACCGCAGCTGGAAGCGATGCAAAACGATCTGCTGCAGCAGCTCACCGCGGCCTGGGCCGCCGACCCGCAGCTTGACCATCTGCCGGTGGTGCTTGACTGGTTTAACGGCCGCCGCACGCCGTTCGCCAACCAGCGCCTGAAAGGGGTGATTACCGACCTGAATCTCGGCACCGATGCGCCCACGCTGTTCGGCGGTTTTATCGCCGCCACCGCCTTTGGCGCCCGCGCCATTATGGAGTGCTTTGAACAGCAGGATATCCCGGTGCAGCAGGTGCTGGCACTGGGCGGCATTGCGCGCAAATCGCCGGTCATCATGCAGGTGTGCTGCGATGTGATGAACCGCCCGCTGGATATCGTCGCCTCCGACGAGTGCTGTGCGCTCGGCGCGGCGATTTTTGCCGCCGTCGCCGCCGGCGTTTATCCCGACATTCCGAGCGCGCAGGCCCAGATGGCCAGCCCGCTGGCGCAGACCCTGCAGCCCGATCCGCAGCGCGTGGCCCGTTTCCAGCAGCTTTATCAGCGTTACCTTCAGTGGTGTGAATGCGCTGAGCCGCAGTTTGCCCCATCAACCTCTTCGTCAGCTAGTTAAGGAACCGTTTTATGACACAGTTAAACGCCCAGAGCGTATGGTTTGTGATTGGTACGCAGCATCTGTACGGTGCGGAAACCCTGCGCCAGGTGGAGCAGCACGGCCAGCAGGTGGTCGAGGGCCTGAATCGTGCCGGGATTCTGCCCTTTACACTCCAGCTCAAGCCGCTGGTAAAAACCCCCGATGAAGCGCTGGCCCTGTGCCGCGAGGCCAATCACGATCTTGGCTGCTTAGGGATCGTTACCTGGCTGCACACCTTCTCCCCGGCCAAGATGTGGATTGGCGGGCTGAGCGTGCTGAATAAGCCACTGCTGCAGCTGCATACCCAGTTCAACGCGGAAATCCCGTGGGACAGCATGGATATGGACTTTATGAACCTGAACCAGACCGCGCACGGCGGCCGCGAGTTCGGTTTTATCGGCGCGCGCATGCGCCTGCCGCATCAGGTGGTGACCGGCCACTGGCAGGATCGAACCACCCAGCAGCGTATCGGCCAGTGGATGCGCGGTGCCGCCGCGCTGCAGGCCAGCCAGCAGCTGAAGGTGGCGCGCTTTGGCGACAATATGCGCGAAGTGGCGGTAACCGAGGGTGATAAAGTCGCGGCGCAGATCCAGTTTGGCTACGCAGTGAATGGCTGGGGCGTTGGCGATTTGGTTGAGGTGATCAACCAGGTGAGCGACGGCGACGTCAGCACGCTGATTGACGAATACGAGAGCCAGTATGAATTTTCCGCTGCGGCGGCGATCGGCGGCGATAAGCGGCAAAACGTGCTGGATGCGGCGCGGATAGAGCTGGGGATTAAACGCTTCCTTGATGCCGAGGGCTGCCGCGCCTTCACCACTAACTTCCAGACGCTGCACGGCATGACGCAGCTGCCGGGGCTGGCGGTGCAGCGCCTGATGCAGCAGGGCTACGGCTTCGCCGGAGAAGGCGACTGGAAAACCGCCGCCCTGCTGCACATCTTCAAAGTCATGGCGGGCAGCCAGCCGGGCGGGACGTCCTTTATGGAGGATTACACCTACCACTTCGCGCCGGGTAACGACCTGGTGCTCGGTTCACATATGCTGGAAGTGTGCCCGACCATCGCGCGTGAAGCTAAACCGCTGCTCGACGTGCAGCCGCTGGGCATCGGCGGCAAGGCTGACCCGGCGCGCCTGATCTTCTCGGCACCTGCCGGGCGTGCGGTAAATGCCAGCGTGATTGATATGGGCGACCGCTTCCGCCTGCTGGTCAACGTGGTGGATACCATTGAACAGCCGCAGGCGCTGCCTAAGCTGCCGGTGGCGCGTGCGCTGTGGCGTGCGCAGCCGTCGCTGGCTACCGCGTCAGAGGCGTGGATCCTCGGCGGCGGCGCGCACCACACGGTGTTCAGCCAGGCGCTGACGGTGGAGGATATGCGTCTGTATGCCGAGCTGAACGGCATCGAGGCGCTGGTGATTGACGAAGAGACCACGCTGCACGGCTTCCGCGATGCACTGCGCTGGAACGAGGCGTATTACCGTCTGAATCAGCGGTAATCCTGCAGGCAGGAAACAACAAGGGCGGCCCCATAAACAGGTCCGCCCTTTTATTTTGCACCTTCCGGCTGACCGGAAAAGAGGGTCAGCCGCTACAACGTCCGGTTAACCGAGGAGATGATTTTCACCTTCCGGCTGACCGAAAAAGAGGGTCAGCCGCTACAGGGTCCGGGTAGGTCAGCCGCTACAGGATCTGTAGGGGTCGACCATTTTTTCAGGTCGACCCGTTTCCCACCGTTTCAGGATATCAATCGTTTCACCGGCGCATTCTGCTGGCGATCCCACATCACGGTGAGCAGGCGTTGCAGGGCGATAAAGGCGAACAGCAGGACGCCGATGGCGATCTTGGTCCACCACGAGCTGAGCGTACCGTCGAAGTTAATCCATGTCTGGATCAGCCCCTGAATCAGCACGCCGAACAGCGTCCCCAGCACGGTGCCAACGCCGCCGGAGAGCAGCGTGCCGCCAATCACCACCGAGGCAATGGCATCCAGCTCCACGCCCATCCCCGCCAGCGCATAGCCCGCCGAGGTGTAGATTGAAAAGACGATGCCCGCCAGCGTTGCCAGGCCGGATGAGAGCATATAAATGCGCACCGTGGTGCTGCGCGTCGAAATGCCCATCAGCTGCGCCGAGGTGGCGTTGCCGCCAATGGCATACACCTGATTACCGAAGCGGCTGCGGTGCGCCAGCAGGATGCCAAAGGCCACCACCACCAGCATGATCACCGCCAGCAGGCTGAGCCGCCCGCCGCCGGGAATTTTCCACGCCATCGACGACAGCGTGGCATACAGCGGATGGTCGATCGGCAGCGAGCTTTCCGCCACCAGATAGCTGCTGCCGCGCAGGAAGAACATCCCCGCCAGGGTGATAATAAACGCCGGGATTTTCAGCGCGTCGATCAGCCAGCCCATAAAGGCGCCAAACGCCGAGCCCATCACCATCACCAGCGCAAACGCCAGCCACGGATCGAGGTGGAAATCACCAATCGCGCGGGCGAGAAACACCCCGGTAAAGGCGATCACCGCGCCGACCGACAGATCGATACCGCCGGAGAGGATCACAAAAGTCATCCCAACCGCAATAATGCCGAGGAAGGCGTTATCGGTAAGGATATTGGCGATCACCCGCGTTGAGGCGAAGCCGGGAAACTGACTGAGGCAGAACAGGTAGCCCGCTACAAATACCAGCAGGGTAATCATTAACGGCAGATGACGTTTAATCACGGCGGCGCCCTCGTTTAAACAGTTGAATAAAGCGCGGCGACTGCAGCAGCAGCACCACCATCACCACCACCGCTTTGACCACCTGGTTCAGCTCCGGCGGGAAGCCGGAGAGCAAAATCCCGGTGTTCATCGCCTGTATAATCAGCGCGCCAATCAGCGACAGCAGCAGATTAAAGCGGCCGCCCATCAGCGACGCCCCGCCAATCACCACCGCCAGAATCGCATCCAGCTCCAGCCACAGCCCGGCGTTGTTGGCATCGGCACCGCGAATATCCGCCGCGACGATCAGCCCGGCCACTGCCGCGCACAGGCCGCTCAGCAGATAGGTACTCATCACGACCAGCCAGCCGTTCACCCCGGCATTGCGCGCGGCGCGCAGGTTGATGCCGACGGCCTCGATAAACATCCCCAGCGCGGTTTTGCGCGTCAGCAGCCAGACCAGCAGCGCCAGCGCCAGGGTGATCCACATCGGCACCGGAAACAGCAGCAGCGTGCCGCTGCCAAGCTGCGCCAGCGAGTCGCTGTTAAAAGTGACTATCTGCCCCTGGGTGATCAGCTGCGCGATGCCGCGCCCCGCCACCATCAGGATCAGCGTGGCGACAAACGGCTGGATCTTCAGCAGCGCCACCAGCACGCCGTTCCACAGGCCGCACAGCAGGCCGCTGCCCAGCGTCACCAGAATAATCACCGGCAGGCTGTGCCCGGCCACGGTCAGCGTCGCCGCCGTGGCTCCGGCTATCGCCATCACCGCCCCGACCGACAGATCTATCCCGCCGGTGGCGATCACCAGCGTCATCCCTATCGCCAGAATCGCCACCGGCGCAGCGCGGTTAAGGATATCTATCGGGCTGCCGAACAGCCGACCATCCTGCACGTGAATAGCAAAGAAGTTATTGGCCACGAGGCTGTCGATCAGCAGCACCAGCAGCAGCGCGCCAATCTGCGGCAGGCCCGGCGGCAGTTTACGTTTCAGCATCGGCGGTTTCCCCGTCAATAAGTGGGAATCAGGCATGTTGCTCCCCTCCCGCCGCAATGGCGTTAACAATGGAGGCAACGGAGAGCTGCTCCAGCGGAATCTCCGCCACCTGCTGGCGATCGCGAAGGATCAGCACGCGGTCGGCGTAGCCCACCAGCTCTTCCAGCTCGGAGGAGATCACCAGCAGCGCCAGGCCGTCGGCACACAGGGTCTCAATCAGGCGGATGATTTCGGCGTGGGCGCCAACATCAATGCCGCGCGTCGGTTCATCAAGGATCAGAAACTGCGGTTTGGTCACCAGCCAGCGCGACAGCAGTACTTTCTGCTGATTGCCGCCGGAGAGCAGCTCAACCGGCTGATCGGCGTCCGGAGTGCGAATGCCAAGGCTCTTGATATAGCGGTCGGCCACCTGCTGCTGTTCGCGGCGTGGGATGGGCCGCAGCCAGCCGCGCTGCGCCTGCAGAGCCAGAATGATATTTTCCCGCACCGAAGCGGCACCGATAATACCGTCGGTTTTGCGGTCTTCCGGGCAGAAGCCCATGCCGAGGCGAGACGCCTGCGCCGGGGAGCGAATGGTTTTGGCTTTACCCTTGATAAAGGCGCTGCCGCTGTCGGCACGCTTAATGCCGAACAGCAGCTCGGCGGTTTCGGTACGCCCGGATCCCAGCAGGCCAGCCAGCCCGACCGCTTCGCCCGGGCGCACGCTCAGGCTGAACGGCTCGATGGTGCCTTTCTTGCCGTAATTTTTAAATTCCACCACCGGCTGATGACTTTTCAGCGTGCTGCCCGCGCGCTGCAGCGCGGTTTCCAGCAGCTCGCGGCCGAGCATCAGTTTGATCAGCTCAATCTGCGGCAGGGAATGGGTATCGCGCGTGGCAATAAACTGCCCGTTGCGCAGCACCGTAATGCGGTCGGTGACGCGGTAAACCTGGTCGAGAAAGTGGGTGACAAACACCAGGCTCATCCCCTTTGCCTTCAGCTGTCTCATCAGCGTGAACAGCATCTCGACTTCGCTGGCGTCCAGGCTGGCGGTGGGTTCATCGAGGATCAGCACCTGAGCGGAGAGATCCACGGCGCGGCAGATAGCAATGATCTGCTGCATTGCCACCGAGTACTGACCCAGCGGGCGGGTGACATCCAGCTCGAAGCCGTAGTCGTTAAGTAATTTCACCGCGCGCTGGTTTAGCGTTTTACGGTCTATCAGGCCAAAACGTTTCGGTTCACGCCCGATAAACAGATTATCGGCAACCGACATATTCGGCAGCAGGTTCACTTCCTGATACACCGTGCCGATGCCCAGCTGCTGTGCCTCGGCGGTATTGCGCGGATTGATCGGGTTGCCGGAGAGGGTAATGGTGCCAGCATCGCGCTGATAAACGCCGGTCAGCACTTTAATCAGGGTCGATTTCCCGGCCCCGTTTTCCCCCAGCAGCGCCATGATTTCACCGGGACGCAGGTCGAAAGAGACATTATCCAGCGCCCGCACGCCGGGAAAGGACTTACTGACGCCGCTAATGGCAAGCAGCGGCGGTGGAGAGGAGTCGATGGTCATACGCGTGCCTCACGCCATGAAAAAAGCCGCCCTCAAGGGCGGCCCGGGGATCAGTAACCCATACCTTTTTTCTTATCCAGCTGGGCCTGGGCATCAGCAGGAAGGAAAAGTTTCGATTCGGTTTTGATGATCTTCGGCGGCATGGTGCCGTCTTTTTTAAGTTTTTCCAGCGCGTCGAAAGCCGGGCCGGCCATATTTGGCGTCAGCTCAACGTTGGCATTGGCTTCACCTGCCAGCATCGCTTTATAAATATCCGGCACGCCGTCAATGGAGCCGGTGAGAATATCTTTACCCGGTTTCAGACCGGCCTCTTTAATCGCCTGAATGGCACCGATAGCCATATCATCGTTATGGGCGTAAACCATGCAGATGTTTTTACCGTTGTTCTCTGCCTTGATGAAACTCTCCATCACCTCTTTACCCTTGCTGCGGGTAAAATCGCCGGACTGCGAACGGATCACTTTAATATTTGGCGTGTTGGCAATCGCTTCAGCGAAGCCCTTCTTACGGTCAATCGCCACGCTGGCGCCGACGGTACCCTGTAGCTCAACCACGTTACACGGCTTGCCCGCCTGCTGCTTCACCAGCCAGTCGCCGATGAGCTTACCTTCATAGACGTTGTCGGCGGTGACCACCGCCTGATACAGCGATTTGTCTTTCACCACGATGGCGCGGTCCAGCAGAAATACCGGGATTTTGGCGTCTTTCGCTTCTTCAAGCACCGGCTCCCAGCCGGTCTGGACTACCGGAGCAATGAAGATGGCATCCACGCCCTGGGCGATAAACGAACGCACTGCCTTGATCTGGTTCTCCTGTTTTTGCTGCCCGTCGGCGATTTTCAGCGTGATACCGCGCTTTTGCGCTTCACTTTTCGCCACGCTGGTCTCTGCGGCTCGCCAGCCCGATTCCGAGCCAACCTGAGAGAAACCAACAGTCATGGATTCAGCCAGCGCCGGAGCCGCCAGGCTGGCACTGATGAGGGTGGATAAGAGTAAACGCTTCCACATGATCATTTTTCCTCTGATGGGATTTTATCGAATAGGGTTAAGAGCCACTTAAGCCTGTACTATTCACCAAAAAACATTTTCGACAATGCTCACAAAACGCAACAAAACAAATGGCTTACGCCAACCCCGCGCCCCAGGCCTTAGCGGGCCGATATGGAAAAATCACGCAGTGGGCGCCAAATTGAGGTTAAATAACTGTAATAAACAGAAGCGTTTGCGCCGCAATCATTTGGAAGCGATTACAATACCGCGTGCAGTTCTGTCGCCGCCGTGCGGTGCGGTTGCGACGCCGGGTAAAGTGTGGATTTGTGAGCTGTTACACAGTTTGCGAATTTCGGCAAAACGCTGGCCTGCAGTCGGGCGATGTGAGTCGGTGACAGGATGTGGATAGCGGCGCGCAATAAAATGAACTTAAATACCACTAAATCAATAAGCAGTATAAAAATTCCTAGAAAACTCTTAAAAAATCAATTACAGCGCTAAATATCGTCATCATTAGTCTGAATTTATCTCTTTGGTCACGAACTTTCTGGACTCTTTTTTGCCAAATAATATACTTATCACTCACTATTCCGTTCGCAAATGGCCAATATGACCGCTCAAGACTATTTGTTAAAATTTCGCAAAGTTAATTCCCTGGAAACTCTGGAAAAACTCTTCGACCATCTCAACTATTCCCTTAATGATGATGGTGAAATTATTCAGATGTACCGCGCCGCCGATCATCGCCGTGCAGAGCTGGTTTCCGGCGGTCGCCTGTTTGACCTTGGACGCGTGCCAAAAACCGTCTGGCACTACGTGGTTTAAGGTTCCAATACGTTCTGGTTAATGACCTGGCGCATGAAGTTCCGTATAATCCTTTTCTGATATGAGGTGTATCCTGACGGTGCACCTTTTGCCTTGATGGCAGAGTTTGCTGACTGGATAAGGATGAATAAGTGGCTGTTGATTCTAAATCGCGCCTGGCAGGCTGGCTGCTGGTGCCGCTGGCATGGCTGATCGTGACCTTGCTGACCAGCGCGCTGGTGATGGCAATGTATTTAAGCGCCCTGCTCGACCCGGCGATGCGTAACGCGCTGTTCAGCCATGAAAGCAACGCATTGTGGCAGTGGGGAGCCTCGCTGCTGACCTCTACCGTAGTCTGGTGCTACAGTGCCTGGGTGACGTGGATTTTCTGTCAACGCTCGCGTCGGCTGCCGCGCCACTACATTTTGTGGCTGCTACTCACCGTGCTGCTGGCCGTGAAGACTTTTGCCTTCTCTCCGGTGGCCGACGGTGCGGCAATTCGGACTTTACTGATCGCCCTGCTGGCGGCGGCGGTACTGGTGCCTTATTTCAAACGTTCTCAACGCGTTAAGAGCACTTTCATCGAACCGTGATGGTGAAATAAACGTCAAGAATTTAATCCTGAGTGCGCTGGCGTGTGACACCGGTCGCGCAACGGTTGTGATGGCGTAGCCAATATCCGATAATGTGCTGCTTTTGACTTTTCTTCAGGCGTAATAATGACCGAATACCTGCTTCTCTTTATTGGCACAGTGCTGGTGAATAACTTCGTCCTGGTGAAGTTTCTCGGCCTCTGTCCCTTCATGGGCGTTTCCAAAAAACTGGAAACGGCAATTGGCATGGGACTCGCCACCACCTTTGTTATTACCCTGGCCTCTATCTGTGCATGGCTGGTCAATCACCTGATCCTGCTGCCGCTCGATCTGGTCTATCTGCGTACCATGGCCTATATCCTGGTGATTGCCGTGGTCGTGCAGTTCACCGAAATGGTGGTGCGTAAAACCAGCCCTGACCTTTACCGCCTGCTGGGTATCTTCCTGCCGCTGATCACCACCAACTGTGCGGTGCTCGGCGTGCCGCTGCTCAGCGTCAACCTGAATCACACCTTCCTGCAGGCCGCGCTGTTCGGCTTCAGCGCCTCTATCGGCTTCTCGCTGGTGATGGTGCTGTTCGCCGGGATCCGCGAGCGCCTGGTGCTGGCCGATGTGCCCGCGCCGTTTAAGGGTTCATCTATTGCACTGGTGACCGCCGGCCTGATGGCGCTGGCGTTTATGGGCTTTACCGGACTGGTGAAGTTCTGATGAGTGCGATTTGGATTGCTGTGCTGGTTCTCAGCGCACTTAGCCTGGTGTTGGGCGGTCTGCTGGGCTACGCCTCGCGCCGCTTCGAAGTGGAAGAAGACCCGATTGTCGAACAGATAGACGCTATTTTGCCGCAGAGCCAGTGCGGCCAGTGCGGCTATCCCGGCTGCCGTCCGTATGCCGACGCGGTGGGGAATAACGGCGAACTGATCAACAAATGCGCGCCCGGCGGTGAGCAGACCATGCTGAAACTGGCGGCGCTGCTTAACGTTGATCCGCAGCCGCTGGGCGAAGAAGCCGCGCTTGAGCCGGAACGCAAAGTGGCGTGGATTGATGAAGCCAACTGCATCGGCTGCACCAAGTGCATTCAGGCCTGCCCGGTGGATGCGATTGTCGGCGCCACCCGCGCGATGCACACCGTGCTGAGCGATGTCTGTACCGGCTGCGACCTGTGCGTTGCTCCCTGCCCGACCGACTGCATTGAAATGCGTCCGGTAGCTACCACCACTGCCAACTGGAAATGGGATCTGCAAACCATTCCGGTGCGGGTGATCACTGTAGAAAGTCATGCTTAATCTGCTCAACTACTTTAAAAAAGATCGGCTCTGGGACTTCGAAGGTGGCATTCATCCACCGGAGATGAAGACCCAGTCGAACGGCACGCCGCTGCGCCAGCTGCCGCTGCCCGCCCAGTTTATACTGCCGCTGAAACAGCATATCGGTAACGAAGGCGAGATCTGCGTGCGCCCCGGCGACGCTGTACTGCGCGGCCAGGCGCTGACCTTTGGCAATGGCCGTATGCTGCCGATCCACGCGCCCAGCTCCGGCACCGTGAGCAAAATCGCCCCGCATATGACCGCGCATCCCTCAGCGCTGGCGGAGATGTGCATCTTTATCACTCCGGACGGCGAAGACCGCTGGATTGATAAGCAGACGCTGAGCGACTATCGCAGCCTTGACCGCCAGGAAGTGGTGCGCCGCGTGCATCAGGCTGGCGTTGCCGGGCTGGGCGGCGCGGGCTTCCCCACCGCCACCAAGCTGAAGGGCGGGCTGCGCGGGGTCAATACCCTGATTATCAACGCCGCCGAGTGCGAACCCTATATCACCGCCGACGATCGCCTGATGCAGGACTGCGCCGCAGAAGTGCTGGAAGGCTGCCGCATTCTGGCGTGGACGCTGCAGGCGGAGCGCACCCTGATCGGCATTGAAGATAATAAACCGGAAGCGATTGCCGCGCTGAAAGCCGCGCTGGGCAGCGCGCGCGATATGGAGATCCGCGTGATCCCCACTAAATATCCGTCCGGCGGTGCCAAACAGCTGACTAAAATTCTCACCGGCAAAGAGGTGCCGCACGGCGGGCGCTCCACCGATATCGGCGTGCTGATGCAGAACGTCGGCACCGCCTATGCCGTTAAGCGCGCAATTATTGACGGCGAGCCGCTGACTGAACGCGTGATCACCCTGACCGGTGAGTCGGTGCGCCAGCCTGGCAACGTCTGGGGCCGCCTCGGCACGCCGATCAGCCATCTGCTGCATCACGCCGATTTCGCACCGGGTGCCGAACAGATGGTGGTCATGGGTGGCCCGCTGATGGGCTTTACCCTGCCGACGCTGGATGTGCCGGTGGTGAAAATCACCAACTGTATTCTCGCGCCCGCCGCCTCTGAGATGGGGCAGAACGAACCGGAACAGGGCTGCATCCGCTGCAGCGCCTGCGCCGACGCCTGCCCGGCCGCCCTGCTGCCGCAGCAGCTTTACTGGTACAGCCGCGGCGGCGATCACGACAAAGCGCGCGAGCATAATATCGCCGACTGCATTGAGTGCGGCGCCTGTGCTTACGTCTGCCCGAGTAATATCCCGCTGGTGCAGTATTACCGCCAGGAGAAGGCCGAGATTCAGGCTATCGATCTGGAAGCCGAGCGCACCGCACTGGCCAAGGCGCGTTTTGAAGCGCGCCAACAGCGGCTGGAGCGAGAAAAGGCGGCGCGTGAAGCGAAGCACCAGCAGGCCAAACGCAGCGTTGCGACCACCGACGCCGATGCGCTTAACGCCGCGCGCGAACGCGTGAAGGCGAAGCAGGCCGCCGCTGCCGCACCGCTCGATGACGATGCGGCGGCAGCACAGCGCGCAGCACGCCAGGCGGAAGCCCGCGCGCGCCAGGCTGAGCAACAGGCCAGCAGCGAACCGGTGACGCGCCAGGCAGCCGACCCGCGCAAAGCCGCCGTTGAAGCCGCGATTGCCCGCGCCAAAGCGAAGAAAGCCGAAGCCAGCGCGGCCATCGCTGAGCCGCCGGCAGCCGCCGATACGCCGCCAGCCGCTGACCCGCGTAAAGCGGCGGTGGAAGCGGCTATCGCTCGTGCCAAAGCGAAGAAAGCCGCGCAGGCCGCCGTTGCTGAACCGCAACCGGCTGCGGCAGAACAACCGGCACCCGCCGCTGACCCGCGCAAGGCGGCCATCGAAGCCGCTATCGCCCGCGCCAAGGCGAAGAAAGCTGCGCAGGCCGCCGTTGCTGAACCGGAACCGGCTGCGGCAGAACAACCGGCACCCGCCGCTGACCCGCGCAAGGCGGCAATAGAGGCCGCTATCGCCCGTGCCAAGGCGAAAAAAGCCGCGCAGGCCGCCGAAGCTCTGCCAGAAGTCACCCCTGAACAACCCGAACCCCGTCAGGAAGAGGCGCCCGCCGCCTCCCCTGAGGATGCACGTAAAGCGGCGGTGGCAGCGGCCATTGCACGCGTGAAAGCGCGTAATTCGCAGCAGCCGTCGACGCAAGAGGATTAAATGGCATTTCGTATTGCAAGCTCGCCCTATACTCATAACCGCCGCAGCACCAGCACCATTATGCTGCTGGTGCTGCTGGCAGCCGTACCCGGCATGGCCGTGCAGTGCTGGTACTTTGGCTGGGGTAACCTGATCCAGGTGCTGATCGCGGCGGCTGCCGCTATCGCGGCTGAAGCGGCAATCCTGCGGTTGCGCAAGCTGCCGCTGGCGGAGACGCTGAAGGATAACTCCGCGCTGCTGACCGCCCTGCTGCTCGGCATCAGCATCCCGCCGCTGGCGCCGTGGTGGCTGATTGTTATCGGCACGCTGTTTGCGGTGGTTATCTCCAAGCATCTTTACGGCGGCCTCGGCCAGAACCCGTTTAACCCGGCGATGGTTGGCTACGTGGTGCTGCTGATCTCCTTCCCGGTGCAGATGACCAGCTGGCTACCGCCGGACGTGCTGCAGGCCATCAGCCCGACCTTTGGCGACACCCTGAGTATGATCTTCCATTTCCATACGCTTGACGGCCACAGCATGCAGCAGCTGCAGGTGGGGATCGACGGCATCAGCCAGGCTACGCCGCTCGACACCTTTAAAACCGGGCTGCGCGCCGGCCATTCGGCAGAAGAAGTGCGCGCCATGCCGATTTACGGCGGCGTGCTGGCCGGCCTGGGCTGGCAGTGGGTCAACGTGGCGTTCCTGGCCGGGGGCATTTTCCTGCTGTGGACGCGCAGCATCCGCTGGCATATCCCGGTGAGCTTTATCGCCTCGCTGGCGTTCTGCGCCACGCTCGGCTGGCTGCTGTCACCGGACAGCCTGGTATCTCCGCTGGTGCATCTGTTCTCCGGGGCCACCATGCTGGGCGCATTCTTTATCGCCACCGACCCGGTGACCGCCTCCACCACCAATAAAGGCCGCCTGCTGTACGGCGTGCTGATTGGCCTGCTGGTGTGGCTGATCCGCAGCTTTGGCGGCTATCCGGACGGCGTGGCATTTGCCGTGCTGCTGGCGAATATCTGCGTGCCGCTGATTGACTACTACACGCAGCCGCGCGTATACGGACACCGTAAGGGTAAATGATGCTGGACGCGATTCGTAAAAACGGCGTAACGCTGGCGGTGTTTGCCGCTATCACCACCGGCCTGACGGCGGTGATTAATGCGGTAACCAAGCCGACTATTGAACATCAGACCGCCGTACAGCAGAAGATCCTGCTGGACCAGGTGGTGCCGCCCGAGCTGTATGATAATAAAATTCAGCAGGAGTGTTACGTTGTCACTGATCCGGCACTGGGCAACGGCAGCCCGCACCACCTCTATCTGGCGCGCAAGGGTGATAAACCCGTGGCAGCGGCGGTGGAAACTACCGCGCCTGACGGCTACTCTGGCAATATTCAGCTGATTGTCGGCGCCAGCTTTGACGGCACGGTGTACGGCACCCGCGTGGTGGAACATCATGAAACACCGGGTCTTGGCGACAAAATCGAGCTGCGAATTTCTGACTGGATCATGAGCTTTAACGGCAAAAAAGTGACCGGCGCGGATGACAGCCATTTCGCGGTGAAGAAAGACGGTGGCGACTTCGACCAGTTTACCGGCGCAACGATTACGCCGCGTGCGGTGGTCAATGCGGTGAAGCGCACAACGTTGTATATTGAAACCTTACCGGGGCAACTGTCCTCGTTGCCATCCTGTGGAGACGCCAATGAGTGAAGCAAAAACCCTGCTGGTCGGCGGGCTGTGGAAGAATAACTCCGCGCTGGTGCAGCTGCTGGGCCTCTGCCCGCTGCTGGCCGTGACTTCGACCGCTACCAACGCCCTCGGCCTTGGCCTGGCTACTACCCTGGTGCTGACCTGTACCAATAGCGCGATTTCTCTGTCGCGCCGCTGGGTGCCTTCTGAAATCCGTATTCCGATTTACGTGATGATTATCGCGGCGGTGGTGAGCTGCGTGCAGATGCTGATCAATGCTTATGCCTACGGCCTGTATCAGTCGTTGGGGATTTTTATCCCGCTGATCGTCACCAACTGTATTGTGGTCGGCCGCGCCGAAGCGGTGGCGTCCAAAAGCCGCGTCGGGCTGGCTGCGCTGGACGGGATGGCGATTGGCCTCGGCGCCACCAGCGTGATGGTGGTGCTGGGCTCTATCCGTGAAATTATCGGTAACGGCACCATCTTTAACGGCGCAGACCAGCTGCTTGGCCCGTGGGCAAAGGCGATGCGCATTGAAGTGGTGCATTTCGACTCACCAATGCTGCTGGCGATGCTGCCGCCGGGCGCGTTTATCGGCCTCGGCATGCTGCTGGCGGCAAAATATCTCATCGACAATAAAATGAAGCAGCGCGCCGCGCTGAAAGCAGAACAGGAGAGTGCTGCTATGCCGGAAGGAAAAACTGCGCAGTGAACAAGGATAAGCGTCACGAGATTCTGGTGCGGCTGCGGGACAATAACCCGCACCCCACCACCGAACTGAACTTCACTTCCCCGTTTGAACTACTGATTGCGGTGCTGCTCTCCGCGCAGGCCACCGACGTCAGCGTAAACAAAGCGATGGCCAAACTCTACCCGGTAGCTAATACGCCTGCGGCGATTCTGGCACTTGGCGTAGACGGGGTGAAGGAGTACATCAAAACCATCGGCCTGTTTAACAGCAAGGCCGAGAACGTGATCAAAACCTGCCGCATTCTGGTCGAGCAGCACGGCGGAGAAGTGCCGGAGAGCCGCGAGGCGCTGGAAGCGCTGCCGGGCGTCGGGCGCAAAACCGCTAACGTGGTGCTGAACACCGCCTTTGGCTGGCCAACCATCGCCGTCGATACCCATATTTTCCGCGTCTGCAACCGCACGCGCTTTGCGCCGGGTAACAACGTGGAACAGGTGGAAGAGAAGCTGCTGAAGGTGGTGCCGAAGGAGTTTAAGGTCGACTGCCACCACTGGTTTATCCTGCACGGTCGCTACACCTGCATTGCGCGTAAACCGCGCTGCGGCTCCTGCCTGATTGAAGATTTATGCGAGTTCCGCGAGAAAACGGAAGTATAAAAAAACCCGCCGCTGGCGGGTTTTTTGTTTTAGCAACGCGACCGCAGGGGATGAGACTGGCCGCAGTGAAGTGGGATTATGACGCCTTCACGCCCTAAAGAAATTCCTAAAATCAGTGAGTTTGTTAGGGGTAAAACATAAATACATCTACTATTTATTGGCACTAAAAATATTCCTATTACTATGAAAAGGAAGCGTTAATGCCAGTAAACAGTCCGTCTTTAACTAAAGTTGATTTTATCATTGTTATCGATACCAGCGTCTCGATGAAGGATGAAGCCACCTCACTGAGTGAAGCGCTGAGCGCGGCAATGGAACAGGCGCGCACCGCCTGTCCTTCTGATTTAAGAGTGGAATTTTTAGGCATTGAAGGCACATTCAGCGGCACCAAATTTACCCGCACGGTGCGCAGCTATCTCTCAAAATTAGGGGTAGCCGCCGACCGGCTTAAGGGTCGTAAAGCCGGTTCACTACCCGGCGGAGCCCCGCACGAAGATGTCGCCAGAGCCGTCGAGGATCTTGCTCAACACTTTGACTGGCGCGACGGCAGTGAAAGAAACCTCTTAGTTCTGGGTGACGAAAGCCTGGAAGGGGGAGATATGGTGCTCAACGACGAGAAAATTGCCGCCTGCGACAGCGCCATCGCAACCGCCATTGAGCGCCTTGTCAAAGTGCATACCTATCTCGGCACGCCTTATCACACCACTCCGTACCCTTCCGATGAAGACGAAAACGCCATGATCAGGGAATACCGCAGGCTGGCGCTGCGCACCGGAGGGGAAGATTACATCTATACGCGCGGGATTGCCGATTTTGAAACGCTGCTGAAAAATACGCTTTGTGCCAGTAAAGTGCCGCAGGAGGAGAGTATTGCCGATAAACAGTCTGAAGCGGATAAAAATGAGCAAAATCCTTCCGATAAGCAAGAAGACGCCACGGCATCGACTCCCGCTAAAACGGCCTCCCCCTGCCAGCCCTGCGCTGATAAAGGGAGCTCGGTATGTGCTAACCTGCCGGAAATTGTCAAAGCCGTGAACACCCTGGCGGATATTCTGCACCGGCTCACCGAAATCTGCGCGCCTGATTCCGATCACACCCCGACCCCGACCACTGATAAACCCTGCCGCTGCCACGAAAAGCCCGCCGCAGCGCAAGAGGACTCCCCGGCTCAGCCAGAGAGCGCAGACGTAAAGCCTGCTGAAGAAAGTGCAAAACCGCAGGAGGCTCGGCCGCTGTTGCCGACAGACAAAGAGTTAATCCATGCCATTGTGCTGCAGGACAACAACTGGTGGAGAGGCAATAAAGATGATAACGGGGATATCTGGGCACACAGCGCGCTCACCGGTGAAAGAGTCAAAAAGACCACCGACTCCGCGCAGCGCATGGGACAGAGTAACGCACTGACGACAGACGGTTACCACTACATGGTGGTCGATACCTCTACGGTCTATCGCGGCAATCCTGCAGTCAACGGCAAACTGGGCACTTATGAGGCCTGCAAATCGCTTAGCGGTGGTTATCCGTCGACCGATGGTTTTGCCTTCCGCCAGGATAACGTCGGCTTCTTTTTCCATGCCCGCAGCAATAAAATCAGCTGGTTCCGCCACGATCCTGCGAATGCATCACCTGCGCGTAATAGCTTGACCATTAAGCCGGGTGCGCAGGAACAGCGCATCGCCTTCGGCGCCGCCGAGGACCAGTGGATCTGCGATCTGGCCTTTGATGGTAACAACCGCGCCTGGCTTCTTGGCATCAATGGTGATTTATGGGTAGTCGATGACACCACCTCTGAAAAAGAGTGGAAAACACGCTACGTCAGCAAATTCCCGCAGCTCGATTTTGTGGCAGGACGCACCCGCTACATCGGCATCGCCTTCGATTCGGTTGGCAATGTTTATCTGGCCGGCGGGCAGCAGGAGAGCAATAACGGCTGCCGCCGCTTTATCGCTCGCTCCTCTATCAGCCACCCTGAGGTCGCCACTGTCATTTATCAGGGTGAAGCTAACTCTGCTTCGTATGGCGATTTGTCCTCCGCTTATTTCCCTGCGATCGCGCTTTAAATGAGGGATTCAGGATGACGGGCGTCATCCTGATTTTCTGCAACCCGCATCGGTACTGAAGCACCGGGCGCTGCAGCGAGAGTCGTTTTACTGCTGCTGCTGAAGTAAGAAATACCGCTTCTGCAGCTGCTCCAGCGCCATCTCAGCCTGACGGCGCTGAATATCCGACGGGTTAACCGAATAAAGACGCAGCTGCTCTTCTGCCGGGGTTGAACGGCTAAATGCCTGGGTGGCGTTGTACACCACCGATTTCAGCTCGCTGACGGTGATATATTTACCGCGCTGCCCGTCAAGGGCATTCAGCCTGGACGTCAGCTGCTGCAGCTGCTCCATCCCCTGCTGCCAGCCGCCCATTGCCTCCTCCGGAAGCGCCGTGGCTTTAAGCTGCTGCTGCCACTCGGCGGCCATTTTGCCGACCGCAGCATCCTGCGGTTTAAACGCCTGGGCCTGGCGCACCAGCCGCTGCCCGTAATCAAATGACCAGTCCGGTGACAGCGTTATAAGCCACGCCAGCTGCTGTTCGGTGTGCTCGCGGATTTTTTCCGGCTGATAGTTTTGCCGCTTCAGGCTGTCGACCTGCTCCCCGGTAAGCGGCAATGCCAGGGGTGAAAGCGTGGCGGCAAGATGATCTATCAGCTGATCGGGGCGTTGCACAAGCTGCCATCCCCCTATTCCCGCAGCGCCCACCACCAGCATAGTCATTACTCCGGCGGCAAACGGCTTCCAGCGGCTAGTCGGCGGCGGCGGCGTCATGACCTCGATGTTTGCCTCGGGCTGGGGCTGGGCGATATAGACCCATTTTACGGCCGAAGGCGTCATCTCCACAGCCGGGTCGGCTGCACGCTGGGCGCTGGCGGGCAGCACCGCACCTGACGGGGTGGCTGTCGCGCTGCCTGCCGCCGCATCGCTATTCTCCAGCCGCAGCGCGCTGCTGTGCATCAGCGCCGCCAGCGCGTCAAACTGGCTGAGATGGCGCAGCTCCAGCCGCTGCAACACCTCGTTCAGCCGGGTGAGCTGCTGCTCGGCGCGGTAAAGCTGGCTGAGATCGCTGTAGCCGATCGGCAGCGTGCGCATCATCTGCTGCACGCGGCGGCTGAGGCCGCTGAGGATCTCCACGCGCGCATGCACCTGCTGCGGCCACAGGTTGCCCCACTGGTGGCTGATTAACGCTTCGAGGATGGCCAGACCTTCGTTCAGGCCAGCAAGGCCGCCCAGCTGGGTGCGCGCGAGGGTGTACCAGGCCGCCGTTTGCAGCTCGACGCCGTTATGTTCAAACAGCGCGAGGCTGAGTTTTTCCACGTAGTGCCAGTTCACGTCCGGGCGCGCCGGGTGGGACAGCTTGCCCAGCTCGTCGCGCAGCGCCGCGTAGTCCGGCAGCGTGCGTGGGTCGCCGCCGGTTTTCAGGTAACGTTCAGATATATTCATAAAAAGTTTCGATAATTATCAGAGAGGGGCGCCGCTGACTACAGCGAGGCGCGGGCGTCGAGGTACTGCTGCTGTTTCATGTGGCGGATCAGCACTTTGCCTTCCGGCATAAATTCGGTGCCGTAGCGCACCAGACCGATGCCTTTCAGCTCGGCATCAATGGCGTAGCGCAGCTCGCCGGGAATGCTCTGCGGCAGCATATCGACCTTAATACTGCTGAGGCGCGGCTCGTAGCGCAGCAGCACGCCGGACAGCGTGGTCATCAGCTGGTGCGCGGTGCCGGGCATGCCCTGCAATATTTTGGTCATATCCGGCAGGCCGTAATCGGGCAGATGCGCCAGGGTTCCGGCGCGGCAGTTGAGGATGCGCTGCATGTTGTCGAGCACCGAGAGGATCACCTGGTTCTCTTCACTGACGTTGTGCAGATCCAGCCCGCCGGCAAAGTTGCCGTACAGCATTTCATACAGCGAGGGGGAGTTGTGGGAGTGTGGCATTAGTTGTCCTTAAGCTGTTGCAGGTTGCGTTGTCAGGCAGGTCGTTGCCAGAAACTGCGTACGGCTAACCCATTTTATTCGCATTCCATTCACTCATTTTTTGCGCAATGGCGAGCTGGGCCTGCTGATGACGCTCAGCGCGGATGCGTGCGCTTTCCCGTGCGGCAACCAGGCCCGGCTCATGACTGGCGGGCAGCATACTGCCCGGCGTGAGCACTTTAACCTGCCCGCTGGCCAGCTCGCGCACCTTTTGCACTTCCGTCACCCTCTCCTCACCGCTGCGCGACTCGACGATAAATAAGAGTGGCGGGTCCAGCTGCGGGGCGCCGACTGCTTTGCCTTCGACATAAATCAGCTGCACCTGCTTGTTGGCTTTGCTGCCGCAGTAGATCATGCGGTAGCGGAAATAGCCGCCCCAGGGTTCGCGCCCGCCCAGCGTGCTTTGCATAAACCAGGCGCGTGAGTCGTGGATCTGTTGGTCAAACAGTGCCAGTACCTGCGCCTCGGGCTCTTTACGAGTGCCGGTGCCGAGCCTGTCGCTGAACAGGCGCCCATAGTGGTAATCGCCCTCTTTGCGCATCTGCTCATACTCTTTGTTTTCATCATCGCCGTTGAGCAGATAGACCGGGTGCTTCAGCACGCCATCCAGTGCAACCTGGATGAATCTGCCTGCAGGGCTGCCATTGATATCGCGGAACCAGCTGCGGTAGTCGTGCTCAAACTCGCGTGCGGCTTCACGCAGCTGGTACTGGCCGTTGGTGGGATCATAATCGGGCGGCCCCTGCTCTATGGTGTCCTGCCAGCCGGGGCGATCCTTGCGCACCAGATCCAACTGGTTACGCCACGCTTTGACTTTCTTATCGTACTCGTGCTTTTCCTCTTCCAGCCCGGCGGCATCTTTTTGCGGCGCGTTAAGATAGAACGGCTGGGCCAGCAGGCTGTTGTGGGCAAAGCGCCCGATGCGCCAGGCGGTCATCCATGCCATCTGCTGTATAACTACGCTTTCCAGCGAGCTGGAAAGCGCTTGCGGCTGATAACCGTTTTGCTCCGCCGCCGGGATATCGGCTTCAAGCGCCACGGCGTCGAGTAGGGTTAGTTTGCGCCAGGCGTTGAAGCGATGGATTAAGATTGGTGCAACGTTAAATTCATTAAGTGAATCTTGTGACATTTTTCGCGACGGCCGGACTTGCTGAATCAATGGGGTGATCATATCTGGCCGCACCGCCAGAGGCGCCCCCGCTGCAAACGCGGCAGCATACAGATCGTGCAGGACAATCTGCGACAGCACTTCACCCACGCCCCCCGGTGATTTTCCCTGCTCGCCCGGCGGGTAACCACCGCCGATATCGGAGTGCATACCGGGGTAAACCACCTCCTGGGTTTGTGAGGGATAATGGCCTTCCGGGCGGCGTATCGAGTCCAGCGGAAAGCTCAGGCGCTGCTCGTGGGCGGCAATAAAATGGCGGCAGCACTTGATCAGGCCGGGAAAGCGGCCGGCGGGCGGCAGCTGCTGGGTGCCGCTGGCCCAGCCCATATGGCCGTCAAAACCGGGCGCAATGTGCGCAATGCCCACCGAGGGCACGGTATCCAGTACGCCAAGAAACTCAATGCTGAGCGGCAGGCCGAGCAGCTCCAGCTCCACTGCATCGCTCTCCGGGTCGACCAGCAGCTCCGACAGCCAGCTGACAAAGGTGCGTGCTTCCGCCGCGCCGCGTGAAAAGCCGTAGATAAAAAGCTTGATGGCGATGGGCTGCGGCCGCGCCTGCGTAACTCTGGCACGCAGCGGTGCCAGCAGCCCGTTGATGGCGCGGCGGCGGTTGGCATCGCCGCTCAGCGGCCAGTGGGCGCGCATCGCAGCAATCTGCTCGCGCGCCACGCTGTCGTCCAGCCCCTCACGGGTTGGCGTAATGGCGACCATCAGGGCATCCACCAGCCGCAGCAGCGCCCAGTTAATGCGGTCTTCACCGCCCGAGGCAAACATCAGGCCAGCGCCGCTGTAACTAAACTCATTAATTTTCGGGAATGGGGTGCCGACTCCCGGCATATAGTAGCGGAAATAACCACTATCAGCCCTTTCCAGGGTGGCATGAAACAGCTTAGCGATATTAGTGGGGTGCGGCGGTCTGGCAATATTGGTGTCGTTTTTTTCATTATTGCCGGTGCCGTCAAAAAACAGGCTGATATGCAGGCTGTTGCAGCAGGGAGGGAACATGCGCTTTCCCGTCAGCTTGATTAATTTTTCGTGGTACAGCCTCTCTTCCAACGTCTGTTTACGATAGTTAGCGGTAATCTGCTGCGGGGTCAGGATCAGTCGCCCACCCTCGGGGAACTCAGGAGGGGCAAAGCACGGCAGCGCGAGGCTTATTTTGGACATTGCGCAGGCTCCTTCATTTCTCTGGGTTCTTTTATCGGGTAATCTGGCGTGCCGTAGCCATCGCAGATGGTCGTAACCTTGACCTGATTGCAGGGCAGAAAATGTACCGTGATGCCACAACGTTTTTCACCATATTGAGGGATATCCACAACTGCACTGTGCTTTTGGAAACTAGCTTTCACTTCCTTTTCCCATTTAGAATATTTTACCTGATCCTCATACCCTGGGAATCGCGAGGCAGTTTCGGGATCCACTTCCCACTCAATATGAGCTTTTAATCCCGGCCTCCATTTATCAGGCAGCATGATGCAGCAATAGCCACCACCCTCTCCATACGAGCCCATATTCGGACCACCATAGCCATTTACATCCATATAGTTGATAACGTACGGCATATGATTAATTCCACGAATATCGCCAGCGGTATAACCCCCACCTCCAGCCCGGGAACAGCCTGAAACCAGCAAAACTAAAAATACAAACGACATCCATTTACGCATAGCTGAGTTCCTTATTTGTAGCGATGCGGAGCATGCCGCAGCGCGAGGCTTATTTTGGACATTGCGCGGGCTCCTTCATCTCCAGGGGTTCTTTAATCGGATAATTTGGCGTGCCGTAGCCATCGCAGATAGTAGTGACTTTGACCTGTTTGCACGGTAGAAAATGCACCGTGATACCGCATCGCTCTTCACCATATTGTGGAATATCCACTACCGCAGAGTGTTTTTGATAGTTAGCTTTGTGTCTGGCATAGGCTTCTTTTTCATATCCGAAGCCCTCTTTTTCCATCGGTATAGGTTCTTTTGGATTAGGATCCACTTCCCACTCCACATGGGCTTTTAATCCCGGGGTCCATTTTTCCGGCAGCATCACACAACAATATCCTCCCCCTAAACCCGGCGCGCGGTAGCCATTGACCTTAAACCAGTTGATGGTCTGGCCCGCGACATGGTTTTTTGCCCTTAAATCTCCCGCGGTATATTCATTATTTCCAGCCCGGGAACAGCCTGAAACCAGCAAAACTAAAAACACAAAAAACATCCATTTACGCATAACTGAGTTCCTTATTTGTAGCGATGCGGAGCATGCCGCACAGCGAGGCTTATTTTGGACATTGCGCAGGCTCCTTCATCTCCAGAGGTTCTTTAATCGGGTAATTTGGCGTGCCGTAGCCGTCGCAGATGGTCGTAACCTTGACCTGATTGCAGGGAAGAAAATGTACCGTGATACCGCAGCGCTTCTCTCCATATGGGGGGATATCCACTACCATACTATGCTTCTGAAAACTGGCTTTGACTTCTTTTTCCCATTTTTTATATTTAATCCTATCCTCATATCCTGGAAATTGTGATGCCGTACCGGGATCCATCTCCCACTCAATATGGGCTTTTAATTCCGGCGTCCATTTATCAGGAAGAAGAATGCAGCAGGTATTCCCTCTAACCCCGCCGCCATAACCATTCACCGTAAAATGATTTATCCCCTGCTGGGTATGGTTATATCCACGAATATCACCAGCGGTATAACCATCACCTCCGGCCCGGGAACAGCCTGAAACCAGAAAAACCACAAATACAAACAACATCCATTTACGCATAACAACGCTCCTTCTTTAGACGTTGGGGGGTAGACGAAACTTAAGAGCTATTTCGGACATTGTACTGGCTCCTTCATTTCTCTGGGTTCTTTTATCGGGTAATTTGGCGTGCCGTAGCCGTCGCAGATGGTAGTGACTTTAACCTGATTGCAGGGCAGGAAATGCACCGTGATACCACAGCGTTTTTCACCATATTGAGGGATATCCACTACCATAGAGTGTTTTTGGTAGCTAGCTGCGTGTTTGGCATAGGCCTGACGAAAAGCATCAGTTCCTAGTGGTGGCAACACAATATTAGGATTAATATCCACCTCCCACTCAATATGAGCTTTTAATCCCGACCTCCATTTATCAGGCAGCATAATGCAGCAATAGCCACCACCCTCTCCATACGAGCCCATATTCGGACCACCATAGCCATTCACATCCATGTGGTTGATAACGTAAGGCATATGATTAATCCCGCGAATATCGCCAGCGGTGTAACCACCCTGTCCGGCCCGGGAACAGCCTGAAACCAGAAAAACCACAAATACAAACAACATCCATTTGCGCATAACTGAATTCCTTATTTGTAGCGATGCGGAGCATGCCGCACAACGAGGATTATTTTGGACATTGCGCAGGCTCCTTCATCTCCAGAGGTTCTTTAATCGGGTAATTTGGCGTGCCGTAGCCATCGCAGATAGTGGTGACTTTAACCTGATTACAGGGCAGAAAATGCACCGTGATACCGCAGTATTTTCCAGCATATTTGGGTATACATCCTACTCATCATGAGCTTTCAACCCTGGCGTCCATTTATCCGGCAGCATGATGCAGAAACAGCCATCACCTTCATCATAGGATTCTATATTCGGCGAGCCATGACTATTCACCCCATATACTAACATAACCTGAATAGCATCAATAAATATTGTAGGTAAAGCGGGATTACCCTGCCATCGTGCGCTGGCACATTCAAGATATTATAATACGGACGCAGTGTTCTCCAGGAGAATAAAAAACCTCTTACAGTTAGATTCCGCCGTAATCACGCAAAGTAAATAAAGTGTAAGAATAAAGTCCCTATCGTGACTACGTAAGCTCCATGCAGAAGCGCTGCAATTCCCGCACCTTTATAAACCCCACCACTTTCTTTTCTGAAAAATATAAACAACGATGCTGATATAACAAAAATTACAAATGAGACGAACGCAGCAACACAATATATCACACTATCAACTACAGCTCTTCCCATATCTGGCCAAAAACCTTGATACTTAACCACTGAGTTTACTTTCAGTGCAAGAAATAAAATAATTGCACCAATAAAAAAACTCATCAGCAATTTCTTGCTGGCTTTATCACGCCCCACTCCCTCACCTGCACCATCTTTATTATCTCGTATCATAATTTATGTATCCACCATGAATTAAAGTTGAAAACGTACGATATATTAATAACCCCACAAATATCACCAGCGATATAACCATCTTCTTCATCCCGGGAACAGCCTGAAACCAGGAAAAAAACTAAAACTACAACCAACATCCATTTATGCACAATCGAGTTCCTCTCTTGTGAAGATGCAGTGCATGCCGCTGCGTGAGTTTTATTTCAGATGCCATGCCTGCGGGAAAGATTCTATTACTCCTTCTTAACAGGCAGCAGGCTCAGGCTGTTTTCGCTCGCTTCAAGCACGCGCGCACTATCCGGGTCCAGCGCTTCGCGCTCCAGCACCTGCTGCCAGCTGTTTTTCGCCAGGTCCGGCTGGCGGAACAGGCCCGCGACCGCGACAAACTGCGCTTCCGGCTCCATCGGCATATTAAGGTTAACCGCCCCGCCGGGAGTCAGCACCACGTCACGGCTGGCGAGAAGGTCGGCGCCCAGCAGCGTATCGCCATCGGTGGCTAACTGCTGGTAGACCAGCTTGTCGAAGGCTTTACGATCTTTCAGCTGATAAACGCGGATCACTACCGACTGCGGGCTGCTATGGTTTTCGCGCGTGTCGGTATTCAGTGCCTCACGTGCGGTAAAATCGAGGTGCAGCACCTTAATTTTTTTATAGAAAAGGGACGATACCGCCGAGCGGGTGCCGTCAGAGACGCTCTGCGTCAGTCCACATCCGCTCAGGCTTATTGCCAGCACGGGCAGCAGCCAGCGGGCAGATTTAGTCAAACTGATAGTTAACACGCTTATTTCCTTGTACGTGTGGGGTCGGTTGCAGGCCGCGATAGCTGCCAAGTTCGGTAGTAAAGGTTTGCGGGACGTCGTCGGGAATGTTTCCCGCCTCCACGCCCAGCACGCCGCTCATCCCCAGCCAGAACGGCGCTTCGCCAAGCGGCACCACGGGCAGCAGTGCAGTGCTGACGGTCAGGCGGATTTTGGCTTTGAAGCGCCAGCCGAGATAGACGCGCAGCATCACCAGGAAATCCTGATAAAGCTGCCCGTCCGGCTTCCAGCCCTGTGCTTCGCTCTCGCAGTCGGTCATCAGTTCAATCAGCAGCTGGCTGCTGGTATCCATCACTTCATCACCCAGCGGCGTATTGCCGTCCAGCAGGAAATCCTGCTCGCCGTAAAAGCCGAGCGGCTGGCTGATTTCAATCGGGCGCAGGCAGTACGGGCTGACCCGCGCCTGGGTTTGCGGCGCCAGCAGGCGCACCAGGGCCTGCACGCCCTCCTGAGTTTTTGCCGGCTGGCGCAGCACGCCGAGCAGCGCCAGAAAGCGCGAGACCGGAGTGGCGATATGGCTGGCGGTGCCGGGAATGCCCAGGCCCACCAGGCCCAGCAGCGACTGGGAGATGCTGTCCGTTCCGCCGCTCTCGAAGGTGGCCGGATAGGAGTATTTACGCCATATGCGGTAGAACTGCGTCAGGATGCGGTGGCTGAAGATATCGAGGAAATCCTGCAGCGCTTCGTGCCCTTCCCGCCGCTGGCTGATATCGTCGAGATAGGCGGTCGGCAGCGGAGAATCCACCCCGTAGACGCCCATAAAGGTGGTGCGCACTTTGGGTGCCGCCGTGGCATCGTCTTCGCTGTACTCCACGCTTTTCAGCTCGCTGGCGGGAAATCCCATCCCCGGCCATGGTGTAAAGCGTACCGCATCGTCCTGCGGGTGACTGGAGCTACCGAGCGGCGGCCTGTCCGGATGCTGTTTTTCCAGCAGCTGGCAGAAGCGGTAAAAGTTCATCCGCGTCAGCTCAGCCTCGATACGCGGGCTTAGCCGGGAATGCGGCGGTTGTGTTTCTCTTGCCATTCCAGGCGCTCTCCGGTGGGTTGCAGGATAATAACCAGGCGGTTAAACAGGTAGATGTCGGTGTACAGGGCAAAGAAGTGGCTGAGCATCTCGCCGAACAGGCAGATATCCCCGTGCCCGGCAAAGCCGTGGCTGTCGAGCGTTACTTCAATCTGCACGCCGCGCAGCAGGTAGCCCTGCTCAAAACGTTCGGTTTCACTGTGGCTGACGTCGACTATCGCCTCCAGGCGGCGGCGGTTCATTTCGCTGCCGGTCCACTCGTACAGCGCCAGCGTGCCGCGCAGCACCTCGGCATTGTCCATCATCGACAGGAAGTTGCTGCCGAGATGGCTGAGCACGCGCCAGTGGAAGCGGTCGCGGTCCGGCGGATAACAGGGCAGCGTCGGCGCACAGAGGTTGCGCACCCCCACGCTGGCCGAGCTGGATATCATCGCGGTATCCAGCACCGTGCTCTGCAGTGCCCGGCGCGGCAGCTGGCCATTGGTGCCGGTCAGGGTTAACGACAGGCTTTCGTCGCTGGGCACGCTGTGGTTATCAAAGGCTTCACCACCGAGGATAAGCCAGGTGTTATGCAGCCCGGAGGCACCGCGCCGCACGCGGGAGTGGTAATAATACTCCGGCGCTTCGTGGCGCATCATCCCGCCCTTGTGGCGGAAGCTGGAGAACGGCACGTAGGTGTGTTGGCCGGAAGACATCACCGAGTCGACGGAATAAATTTCGGTATGCCCGTCCTGCACGCGCATCGGGCGCAGCAGGTATTCGGTCTGCAGCGAGTTGAGCGTCAGCGGGTCGGACTCCAGCGGGAAGAGGTTAATCACCGGCGCACAGTGCAGCCGCAGGTGCTTCTCGCTGAAGGTAAAATCATGCTCCCAGCGCTGCGCCAGCACCACGTCGATTTCGAACCAGGGCAGCTCAGCAGGCAGGGCGATATGCTCCAGCCCGCGCAGGCCGGTGAACATAAACTTCTCGCGGAAGGTGAAGTACTCCAGCAGCAGCTGATAGCCGCTGAAGCTGCTGTTGCCCTTCGGCCACAGCCGGTCATCTTCACCAAATCCCAGCGCGGTGAAGCGCGCATCGAGCGGGCGGCGCTCCGGGTCACCCGGCAGGCGTAGCCAGATGCTGGCGCTATTCAGGGTAAAGGCTTCGTGCATTGCGCAGGCCAGCGGCGCATCGGCATTGAGATATATCGGGATCAGGCTGAGGTCAACCCTGCTCCAGTCGGCCAGGCTGCTGCAGGCAAAGCGCAGGCACACCACCGAGCGACCGTCCGGGTCGGTGGAGAGCGTGGCCCGCTCCAGCGCCAGCGGCTGCAGGCTGATCTCACGGGTGGTGGTATAGCGGCAGCGGGTCGCTTTCTCGCCGATTGGCCGTGACAGCACCTCAAAGCCCTTCGCGATAGCCATTTTCTCTTTCATCTCGCGCCAGTCGGGGCTGAACTCCACCACCGACATCGACGGAATGGTGCGCAGGTAGTGCGGCCACAGCAGCGTGACCAGCCCTTCCGTCAGCTCCGGAAGATCGTCGTCCAGCTTCTCGCGCAGGCGGCCCATCATAAAGGCGAAGCCTTCGAACAGGCGCTCAACGTAAGGGTCGCGCGCGCCGGACTTGTCCAGGTTCAGCAGCGCCGCCCGGTCCGGGTGGGCGCGGGCAAACTCTTCACCGGCTTCAAGCAGGTAGCGCATTTCAGCGTCGTAATAACGCAGGGTTAAGTCGTCCATAATAAAACCTGAATAAGGGGTGTATCGGAGGAAGTCATTAACTGCAAAGTACCGCCGCACGCGCCGGGTCAAGGCTGATTAAGCCACTCAGCAGTGCGTCCATTTCCGGCTGAATGCGGGTTTTGTCCGTTTCGCTGCGCGAGGCTTTGATGCGCAGCAGCTTTAACCGCCGCGCCCGCACCTCAAACAGCAGGCCCGGCGACCAGTGCTGTAGCGTCAGGGCCTGCGCGTTGCTGTCCAGTTCACCGAGCAGGTGGAACGCCAGATCGTGACGGGCGTACTGCTCCGCCACCCGCGCCATCAGCAGGCGCATCAGCCACTGGTCGCGCAGCGAAGTCATGCCCGGGCGCGACTGTAACCAGCCAAACGCGGCTTCAATGCCGTCGCTGTCGGCCAGCGCCAGCAGCTCCGGCTCCAGCAGCAGCACCTCTTCATCACTGTGCGATGCCGCTGTCACCGCCTCCGCCCCCCAGCCGCCCGGGTTATCCATCACCTGCTGATTGATCCAGTTCAGCGTCACTTCATCAGCAAACGGCGTGCCGTCGTTGAATGCCAGCGCCTCCAGCCCCGGCAGCCGCGACAGCAGCCCTTTGACACCGCGGCAGAGGATATCGGCACGCACGGTGTCGGCGTCCAGCTTCGCCAGCGCCTGCCAGGTGTACCACTGTAAGTCGAGCCACAGGTGGTTGACGCCCTGGGCATACAGGCTGTCGGCCTGCTCCAGCAGCTCCATCCAGCTCTGCTGCAGGTAAAGGCGCTTGAGGTGAGCACGGTGATCCGGCTTCGGCGGTGCGAGGCGGGTACGTCCGCTGGCATCAAGCGGCGGCAGCTCGGTCAGCGTATCCCAGCGAATGCTTTTCATCAGGTGATGCCCGGCCAGCCAGCCGCCGGGCTGGTCGCGCAGGTAGCCCGCCAGCATTTTCGCCTGGTCGAGCAGATCGCGGCCGGAACTTACGGCGGTCATCAGCGGGGCGGCGGCAGAGGGTGCAGCCACGGGCGCAGCGTCATCGCGGCTGGTCTGCGGCACCATGCTGCCCGCCCCGCCGCTCTGCGCAAGGCGAGTTTCCAGCGCCAGGCACAGCCCTGTGAGCTGCGGACGATGTTCTTCGGCAAACGACTGCATCGCCTGCTGCGCCAGTAACAGTGCGCTGGTGATGCGCTGCATCACCGCCAGGTCCACTTCCGGGTAGAGCGACAGGCTGTCGAGCACGCGCCCGCTGCCGAGCCACTCCAGCGCGGACTTGCGGCTGCGCTCGCGCTGCGGGTGCAGCTGCACGCCGAAGCGCTGCAGCATCGCGGCCAGCAGCTCCAGCCCCTCTGCCAGCCCGGCCTCGCCGTCCTGATGCAGCCGCGCCCAGATGTAAAAGGTCACCACGCGCAGATCCTTGCTGACCGTGGTCAGCAGCTTTTCCGCCAGCTGGCAGATCAGTGCGGTGTCAATGCCTGAGAGCTTGTTGACCTCTTCGCGAATGCGCTGGAAGTCATCATCATAGCCGGGCTCGTCTCCCGTTGGCTGCGGCTCACTCAGCGGCAGCAGCCAGGCGTTCCAGTCATCTGCCCGCGCCTGCGCCAGCGGGATCAGCGCACCTTCTTCAGCGCGGCAGGCGGTGACTAAGTTTTGTAAGATTGTCATTCAGATTCTCCCTCAGGGACGGGTGGCTCATCATTGCCCGCAAGCGCCTGCGCCGCCTGCGCGGCATCAACGCTGAATATCTCCTGCGGCAGGGTAAAATTACGCAGCTGCAGCAGCTGTAACGGGCCGCTGCCGAGCTGTGAGCGCAGTACCCACTGCAGGGTGCTGCCGTCCGGCGTGCTGAAGCTCATCATCCACTCGCCACGGTCGAGCTGGCGGCGTTTGCCCTGCTCCAGCCAGCGGATAAGCCCCCAGGTGCCGCTGTAGTCGCCAAACAGCCTGGCTCCCGCGCTGGCGGTGCTCCAGGTCAGCAGGGTTCCGGGCTTGAAGGTGTCGCCCGGCCAGCGGAAGGTCTGCCACTGCGCCATCTGGTTGAAGTACTTCTGCTGCTGGCCGTCGATGGTCAGCTGGGTCTGCACCACCCCCGGCGTCGGGCGCGCCTGCAGCTCAAAGCTGATGCCCTGGCTGCCGTCGGTGAACAGCACGTCCGACAGCTGGCTGAGCTGGTTGAGCGCTTTGACAAACGCCGGGTTAAAGGTCAGCCCCTGGCTGTTGGTGCGGTCCGCCACCCACTGGCTGCCCTCCTTGTGCAGCACGCCGCCCAGCTCCGCGCTGAGGAAGCGCTCAATGCGCCCGCTGTCCTTGCGC
>Ga0308163_10000812_pt1 | contig 43174 bp, 44 predicted proteins | sample PhyTR1_FD_201037 | JGI IMG/M metagenome (GOLD analysis project Ga0308163, IMG submission 201037) | Phyllosphere microbial communities from UC Gill Tract Community Farm, Albany, California, United States - DLSLT.R1 | ecosystem: Host-associated > Plants > Phyllosphere > Unclassified | place: USA... | reverse complement strand
CGCATATCAAATATTTGACAGAACGACAAGCAGAAGTCTTAAAAAGTGTTTTTTCAAGAGAAATAATTGATTACGAAATAGAATTACCAAGAGGAAGAAAGGAAAAGCATAGAGGACTTTTAACAGATAAAGAACTTGAGCGAATATTAATGGAGATTATTCCTTACAAAAAACTTAATACATCGTTTGAATATTCTGCTGAATAAAAACGAACGGCTAACAAAGGTTTTGCGCTAGTGGGAGCGAAACTGCAAAAGTCAATAGCCATTCTCAGGTTCAACTTTTGTATAAAATGAAGTTTTGCACTTCGATTTCCGCCACTTCTCCAACCCGAAACCCGTTATCTGACATTATAAAAAAATGCAATGAAGACAGAACTTAATAGAATTTATTTTAAAGGAAACCCATATCCAAATGGACATAAGATTTCAAAATTTATTTGGAGTGGGAGGATAGATGAAAATCAAAATATTTGGTTTGATTTTCACTTAGAATCAGATAAATATTATGCAGAAGACGAAAGCGACGATATAGAAGAGCCTGAATCTGACTGGAAAGCAAAAATTGTTTGGGGTAACTATCACAGTTGCAAAATTTCTTCTACCTATTGGAGCGAAGAAAACAAAGGGATAAAATTGAGTAAGAATTTTGGAAAGTTAAATTTTGATCATTGCATAAAAAACGAATTTGTAGTTGATGAAATTCCTCTTGATGAAGATTATGATTACGAAGATTTGGCTTTCGATATTTATTTGTTGGGACACGACAGCTGTGCCAATCATAAAATAAAATTTGAAGCAACTGATATTGGTTATGATATTGAATGGTCAGGAAAAATTGCACTGACGTATGGTGGAGATTACAAATTTGATTATGACTTTAAGGCAAACATTAATAATGTAAAATTTGACGGTTTTCACTACCCTAAATCTTGGACTTTAGAAAAAGCAAAAGAAGTTTTTCTTAAAAATATTGAAGATTTTGAGAACTATGAGTTTATTGATTTGAATCCAAAAAGCAATAAAAGAGAATACAAATTTGTCCGAAAAGAAAAATAATATTTGTTAACAAAAGTTTACAGCAGGCGAAACAAAGTGCAAAACTCAAGTGCCGTTTTCGATTGAACATTAGTTAAATAGATTTTTGTGCTTCGATTTCCAGTCTTTGGCAAGCATCAAAATATTAGTGCAAATTTTCTGAGAGAACGCAACCAACCAAAATTATAGACACAATGATGATAGTAAAATTTACAGAAATAAAACACTTATTAAAAACGGGTGTTAACTTTTTGTCGTGTATGAAAATGATGCAATTTTAGACAATCTATCTCTTGATAATTATATTGAAGATAAATTTATTGAAGGCTATATTTTCAAACAAAACCTTGAAGTAACCAATCAGATTACGGCTTTAGATACCGATTATTCGCCATTTTTATTGGTATTAGGTAATGTAAAATCTGCACAAGTAACATTAGCCGGAAACGATTTTTACATTGGTGGAAATTTGGAATGCAATACACTTTGGGGAATTTACAACCACGGTTCATTAATGGTTAAAGGACATCTGACAACACAACTTTTATACTCAGATGAATTTAATTTTGAATTTGGTGCAATATCCGCAATTGCATTTATCACTGGCGATGAAAGAGCAATATACAAGGATGCGAATGGGCTTGGATTGGTTCTTATGACAAAAACGCATCGACTGAATCAAATTTTCAATGATTATGGTCTGGAACTTTGCAATAACGGGCTTTTTGAATACTTCACAACCGCCACCGAAAATCCGCATCCAATACTTAAAACCGAGTTCGATTTTTATCAGAATTTTCCTGAAAAATCAAGACTTTCATTTAATGAGATTTTTAGCAGTCCATTATTTAATAACCAGCAAACCATTGAGATTGCAGGTAAAAATCCGGAACAGCCGAACGTTTTTTATTCTTATACAAAAGCAGAAAATACAAACACTGTTGTGATGATAAACGCCAACAGTAATTACTCAACAAGTATTGTTTTGGACAAAGAAACCGACAAAATTTATCTCACATTAGCATTATTTACCCACCATAATTTAAAAGACATACAAATCTATTTTGAAATGAACGAGCAAGACCAATATTTCCAAGCAAAAACTGTAAAACATTGGTTTTTTGAGGCTGAAAAAGAATGGCTATTAGACAACCCCAAACCACACTAGAAAAACTTTTTTGGAGCACCCATAAATTTGCTATTTTAGTAACAAATTTATCATATTGAATTAAAAAATCATTCAAAATTTAATTAATTACAGCCGTGTATAAACGCTTATACACGGATATAAATGAAACAAAAATTATTAACAAAACACAGCCTTGCGCTATTGCAAAGTCATTTTTTTAAAAAGACGGTTGCGCCAATACACAAGTTAGCTGACATTTTACACAAACACCCGTTCCTAAATGAAAAAAATCACATTACTATTATTACTAATTCTATCAATTAAATCTTTTTCTCAGAAAAATATAAAAATTGAACTTAGTAAGAGTTACGAGCTAGGAAATATAATTTTAGCATTAACAAAATATGGAAAAACTGACCCTAATGCTGTTCAAAAAGTTCCACCTTATTATAATGAAATTTTAACATATTTTGAACCTGTAAAAAACCATCCGCTTTTAGATAGTGTAAACTATTCTGGTCAGGACTGGGAAAAATTTTTGGGGTTTAGAACGGATATGTATGCTTTTTCTTTTGACCAAAATGGAAAACTAAAAAGAGATTATCCATTTAATTCATTTGGTCCAGAAGAAGTAGATAAAAATTTAGAATTAATTAATGATTTTGTAAAGAAATCAAACTACATAAAATTCTATAACGAACATAAAAACTTATACAGTGAATTAGTGTCTAATTATAGAGAGTATTATTTTATTGATAAGAGTTTTTCTTTTTTAGATAAGTTTGCTCCAAACCAAAAAACAAAAAGAAACGGTGATTATGTTATTGCAATTTCTCCTTTGGTTGGTAGCCAAAATTGCCACAGAGACATCGATAGTTTAACAACTGTTGACTTTCCAAATATTAGTAAAGATTTGATTTTGGGCAAAATGAATGAAAATGTTTCGGGGAGAATTACCGACAATCATTCAATTTTCACAGAAATGGATCACGGTTATGTAAATCCAATTTCTGATAAATACGCTGAATTGATTGCCCAAAATTTTGATATTAAAAAATGGGATAATGAATCAGGCTATCCAGGAATTAATTCGTTTAATGAATATATGACTCCAATGCAAAAATCCAAAGTCATTGACATTGTATTAATTCAGTTTGAAAATGGAAGCCAAGGTCATAATCAAAAAAATCTAAGAATTAACGATCCAATTTGGTCGGAAGACGGAAAAAGTGTAAAGTTTAAAATCATAAGTGAATTTGAAGAATATGCGGTAGGATTTTATGTTTGGGATAGTTCAAATGGACTTTATTCTACTAATAATATATTGTTAAATTCTCAAAGTTATATCCTTTTGAAGAAATAAAATAAAAAACGTCAGCTAACAAGGTATTGCCAAAAGCGGGGCTGAACAGCTTTGATTGGACATTTGTGCAAAGTTCAACATTTTTTCTTCGATTGAACATTAGTGCTAAAAATCCTGCCTTCGGCAATACCCAAAACGTTAACGGTAATTTTACAAACCCACCATAAATTAAAGAAAATATGAATAAACTAAATTATGAATAGAATATTATCACTGTTAATTTTTGCACTTGTTATCACTTCCTGTAAAGGACAGGAGTATGAAAACGAAAAATTAGACTTGTCAAAGTTGAATTTTAGTTTGAAAGCTGACAAATTCTATTCAAAATCTATGAATAGAGAAAATATAAAATTTTCAAGCGAAAAACAATACGTTGAAAAAGATACAATATACGAATATGACATCGATTGGAAAGACGACAATAATAAAATTTTCGGGATACAATTTAACGTAAAAAGTTATTCAAGAAAAGATACTGTTGCTTATTACAAAAACCAATTTTTTTATAAGTTGGAAGTTATGACAAATGAAAAAGAAGACTTGATTTTGCTATCTGCAACAGGAAATTGCACTGATAATGACTTTAAGACAATTATACAAAAAATCACTGATGAATATGAAAAACCTGTAATAGAAGAAAAAGAATTTTCATTTTTTAAAACTTACCATTATACTTGGAAATTAAATGACAGAACTATACAATTGGTTAGTAAAGCAAAAATAGATTTTGACCAAACGCCTCATAATATTTTGACTGAGAAAGATAAAAAAGTAATAAATGAAACATCGAAAGACAGACTTAATGAAATACACTTATTCATTTGTAAGACAGAATTTGAAAAAAAACTAAAAGGAAGAATGAACAGGGGAGATTGGTCTGACTTCAAATAAAAGCTACCAATGACACCAAAATGAAAAAAATAGTAATACTAATTATACTTTGTTTGAGTTATACTGTGTGCTTATCTCAAAAATTTATACGTTACACAAAGACAAATATTGATTTTGATAATTCTTATTTTAATCTAACAAAAAGACAAGAAAATGCAATTGAGTTATATTTAATTGCAAAATCTCAATTTAGCTTAATTAGGAATTATCCAAATATTATTGGGATTGACAAGAATGGTAACGTTTTTTCTTTTGATAAATATAAAAGCTTATACGACGAATGCGAAAATGAGAAATGTATATGGAAAATTAACCTGTTCTATATAGAATTTCTTAGAACAGAAAAAGGTAGAAATTTAATGGCTTATACTGTGCTAGAACCGGATTGGTATAAAGTTGATGAAATAAAATATGATGATTTGAGAAGTTATAAATCCCAAGAAGAAATGGAAATAATACCCATCAGATGTATCCGTAAAATAAAAAAAATTAGCAAATACAACCAAAATTATACGTTCTTCTATCTAAATGATTATGGAGAATAAAACTACAGCCAGTAATGTAAATTTTACAGAACAGACTTCAATAAAACAAACTTTTACAAATAATGAAAAAAATATCTTTTACAATTCTCTTGATTTTAGCCGTTTCTCTGGCATTTGCTCAATCCAAGGTTACAAATATACCTTATCTTGAGAGCAACGGTTTAAACAGAAATGCTGAATATTTGTGGAAAATTAAAATCGACGGTTGATTGCAAAATCTAACAATAGTTTTTCAATTAAATTTTAATAATATTCAGATAGATTTTCCACCCGACTGCAAAATTCCTAAACATTGGCTATAAACTTTGCCGAAATTTTCAACAACCAACACAGAAATGAAACTATGAACCCAATACGGAAATATTAACTAAAGGGGAAAAGAAATGGATTGAAAGTGGAAATGAATTTGAACGCAACTAAGATTTTAATCTCATTATGAAAAAATATCTGCTTAACATTTTACTTAAAACACTCGGAATAAGTTTGATAACGTCACTTTTGTTCCTGACTGTTTTATCGGTCATTTTTCCGACGGATGATGCCAATCTGCATTTCAATGCAACAGCAATGATTTATGGGATTTGTGTTTTGTTTAATCTGGTTATGACAATATTATCTGTCACAATTTTTCTGAATTTGAATCACAAAATAAGAAGCAATAAAGGCTTGTCCATTTCAACATTCTTAATATTTCCATTCTTTATGGTCTTAACTTCGATTGGTTTTACTTATACTGATTTCGACAAAGGATTTTGGTTAGGAATTGCGATAACATTACCATTTTTAATCACAATGATAATTCAATCTATAAGTTTTCAGTCAAAAAAAACTAAAACCTACGAATTGTAATTCGTTTCCAGCGAATTGTAAAAGATTGCCTGTCTTTTTGTACGTATAGATTATCTTTAAAGTGTGAATAATCATACAAAATTAAACATAAAATAAATTATAGGCACCAAGTGGTTTTTGCACGGAGCGTAGCTTTGCGGAGTGGAGAGCAACGTTTGGCGGCTGCTGTGCGTATAATTTTGATTATGTTATTTGCTGAGGCAAGGCTGATTCAGCCTATCGCTTGTTTTATCAAACTCATAATATATTCTAAATTTTCAGTGTCTTTTACTATGATTTCATAATCTCCATTTCCATTATGCCCTTTTAATATTGATACATCCCTCATAATCTTTTTAGGGTCATTAAGCTGCCCTCTCTTGAGATTAATCCATAGCTTTAATGCCTTAGATTGAACCTCAATATCTACTATATTTTTTTGTTTTTTATATGCTATATACCATTTTTGTGGCTTAATCTCTATATCTGTCGATAAATTAAGAATAGCGTTTTTATAGTTTTCATATAATTCTATGATATCATCTGTTTTATTATTTAAATGATCTTCTTCGGTATAAACCTTTATTTCTTTGACAACTTTACTAATTTCCGAATCATCATTTTGTTGCACTTGTTTAATACTAGGTGCTGATTTGGATTTTTTAATCGGATTGATAACTACAACATCATTTTCAAACTGTTTGATTTCCCAAAGTTCGATAGCTAAATCCTTGAAGTTGGAAGATTGTTTTTGAAAATCTGTAAACGAAGGTGAAACAAAAATAATTTTCGATTGGGACCAATCTACATCATTACGTTTTAGATTTTCATTTTGTGTTTCATTATATTCTACTATAAAATCTGCTTTATATTCCAGCATCAGATTAAGATACGAAACTCCCTGATCCACTACACTATAATTTTGGTTCCGCTTATACTCAATAATCACAAAAGCCTTGCTTTCTTCGTCAAAAGCTAATGTATCAATACGGTTGCTCTTAATTATAAATTCCGATTTAATCAACTTTAAGTTGGTGATTAATTCTAAGTTTTTTTCAAAAAGGTTTTGTATATCTTTTTCTAACTTAAAGGAAATTTCTTTAAGTAAGGAAAGAGATAAGCTATTAATTTTAAAGAGTTGCATAATTATTATTTATAAAGACCAAATTTTATTGTAATATAAACTTAGTATACTATCTCTTTCTTCTACGAAATAGACACCTGAAACATCACTATCATAATCTCTCATTTCTGGGATATAACCATTCTTTATTAAAAACTTTAATTTTGTGCTAGAATTTCTTTTTTGGTTAAACTCGTCAATATGATACCTTCTGATAAGGCAAAAATTTGCAACAGAATCAAAAAAAGGATTATAGTTTAAATTATTAGCTTCGTAATCAAAATCTTTATCTTCAAAAATGCGTTGTAAGATAAATGAGCTTTGTTTTTTGCTTCTAACAAGTTCTTGAAAATCTTGCGACTCTTCACTTAAAAAATATAAAATTCTAGCAAAAAAATAGTGGTAATATCCCCAGTTATTCATTTGTTGTAATACTTTATATCCTTCCTCTTTAGATTTTAACTCATTACATCTATTGCTAACTATTGAATATAACTCTGAATGGTCAGAATTTCTAATATCTTTTATTAAATCATAAATGTAATATCTTATGGAACTTTGAGTGATAGATTTATTGGAAAGCACACGAACATTTGTATAAATATCAATGAATTTATTCATTAACAAAGTTTTGTCCCTTATTACATTTTCATCATCAATTTTCGAAATTGGAGAGATAATTAAAGGATAATATAATGAATCTGCTATTGGATAAAAATTATTAACATAGATGTCATTATATCCATCCACATCATATGCTTTGAACTGAAAAATTTTAATATATAAATCAGAATAAAAATTAAAGTCTGAAACTATAAAGAAATAATAATCACTTGAATCTTTTAAATAAACTTTTTTGGTATTATTTTTCACCCAAGAATGGAATTGCGTTGCAATAATTTCAAAATCTTCATTTTCTGCGCCTACTTTTGTTGCCCTACTAGAAATTGCATACTTAGCTCTTAACCACGCTCTAAAAAAATCAAGATCAGCATCTAATTTTGTATCCCTATTAATTTGAGAGATTCTGTTTTTCCAGAATTCATTAGCTTCTTCTGATTTTGTTTCATCAGTTATTTTAGATAATAAAAATCCTTTTAATATTTCTGTCGGGCTCAACGTCATTCCTCTATCATTCATTGTTTCAAATATAGTGTAAGCATTCTCCATACTATAAGCCTTCACTTCAATGAGAATAACTCTTTCCAAAAGCCATTCAATAAATAAAGGCAATACGTCATCAGTTCTCAATTCTTCAGGAAATAGTACGGTAATATCCTCATATCTACTTAAAATATTCATTACTGATTCGTCGGGTGCTTCGTCACCTTCAAAATCACCAAATATTTCATTAGGATTATTTAATAAATGTTCGATTACTTCATTTCTTGATTCTACATTTAGTATTAGTGTATTTTTACCTCCTTTACTTGTATATAGATGATTTTTTAAATCTCTAACAACCTGATTGGTTTGATGTTGCTTTTGTAAATGATACAGAAATATGATCAATAATGTAAAAGATGTTAATCTTTGTTGGCCATCTACAATTGATAATTCTGTTCTATCCTGACAAAGAACAACTGGTCCCATATAATAACAATCGTAAGAAATACTATCTTCAATGTTATCTCCGTTTTTATAACTATTCAGAAAACTTATAGATAAATCACTTATTAAGGCCTCAATATGTTTTCTTTGCCATCTATATTCTCTTTGAAAAGAATCTACACGGTATCTTTGGTTAAATAATATCTCTGCTAATTGTTTATCTTTTGCGTCTATTTTATTTGCTATATGTGCCATTATTTTAGTTCTTTGATTAAAATTTTTAAAATATGAAATGCATTCTCATAAATTGGCTGATTGGTTTCTGAAGGATCGAGCTCTCCGTGAAAAAGTAAGCAACGTAATGTATATAAGGTTTGAATAAGTGATTTAGCTATCAATTCCGTATCACTAATCATTTTCACCTTCAAATCACTATCTAATAAAATATATTCACTTTTTACATTTGAATTTGATATTATCGAAATTGGGCTTTCAGGATTTATTTTGGCAAAACACAATCTTACTTTCTCTTGGATTTTAGAATCTCCTAAAGCTACATATTGAGTATCTGTTATTAAAGAATCAAAATTATATGGATTAAATGTTCTATCTAATAATGTTTTCCCTGATTTATCAAGTATAATTGCTTTATATCCTTTACTTTTATCCGGTATTGCTTTATAAACATTTCCTTTTCTATCCGTATCAGTAGCTGGTAATGGCGTATAATCTTCTAAAATTATACTACGAAATGAGACAATTGTACCATAATTCATTATTCGCCTAGCATCTAATTCAATATGCAATTGAGATAAATTAAAACGAAACGTTTTTGATATATTATCATCATTGGTCAACAATGCTTCAATTCTATTTCTGATTTTATTTTTAGTATTTTTAATTTCCTTTAAAGCAACACTATCTTTTTTAGTTGAGTATTCTGTAAAGTACCAAGCATTAAATGGAATCCAAGCTTTTATAAACATTGTATAATAGTCTGGTTCTGCTCTGGTTATCCAATTATCAATATGTAATTTTAAAGCCATAATTATAACTATTTTCATTAATAAACTCCAATGCCGCTGCTTCATTCTCCTCAATGGCGATTTCTACAGCTCTTTTGGAAGTTTCTAATAATTTTTCACTTGCTGCTTTTAAAGCAAAGCTTTCTTGTATCAACTCAGCAATTTGTTGTTGAATATTATTTTCGATATATGGGACTGGAATATTTGAAAACTCATTTTTATTAATTGCTGTTAAGATTGTACCTGAACAATTTTGTTTCAGGATGTTTTGCATCAATGCTGATTTGAATAAAACTAATAAAGTTTCTGAATTAATTTTTTCTGAATTGATAACATAAAATCCTGTTGAGCAAATTGCTTGATTGTATTGCTCCGTCACTAATGCACAACTTTCTAATGAACCTTCAATAGAAGAAATAATAACATCTCCTGTATTTACCAAACGTCTTGCTCTGCTTGGTAATTCTTTACCTAAATCAAATGTATTTCCTGTAATTTCTCCTGATTTACCAATGTTTGATAGCTCAATATATTTATAGTTTACATCATCTTTCGGATTAAAATTTTTATCTTTCAGATTGCAAACATTTTCTAATCTGTCAAATCCCCAATTATTATTTTTAATCAGGTTGATATAATCTTCATACTTCGGCTGATAATACTCTGCATCCAAACGCCCTGAACTCAAAAAACTTTCTTTCAGCGATTTTAGATTTACGGCTTCTAAGCTTGGTGTAAAATTTTGCAAGCCCAAAGTTTCTAATAACAGGTTTTCGGCTTGGGTGTATTTTTGTTGGGAATTATTTTTCTGTATATAAGAATTATTAAAAAAATTTTCAATAATCTTATTTAGCTTATCAGACAGTTTAGGTATCCTAATTTCTCTAAATTTTGCGGGACTAAAATTTGATTGATTACTTTGCATTGAGAATTTTTCAATTTCTAATCTTCCATAAATACCATTTAAAAATGCTACTAATGTAGATGAGTTTATTAATTCTCTTTTAGGTCTAATCTTAAACAAATACGATGCATAGGCAAATTCATAATCTTCTTTTACTATCGCAGATTTACCAACGTACTTAGGATTACCATTAGTTCTACAAATCAATACATCATCCTTTTTTAGTTTTAAATCCTTGTAAGTATCAATAGAAATTTTATTAGAATATTTACTTGGAGTTCCAATGAAATAACTATCAAATTCGTTTAATCTCAAAATAGGATAACCGTCTCTGTTTTCATTTAGTTCTTCAGAAGTACCATATTGTACAAAATCAATAATATCTTTTCCTAAAAAATAGTTTTCTAATGAAAAAGATTTTGACGTGTAAAATTCGGATTCAAGTCTTAACAAATCTGTTTTTGTAATTCCTTTTAAATCTACCTCTCTAATTTCCAGCCCTTCCAACAATGCTTTATATCGCTGCTCGTTGAAAGGGCTGTCTAAAAAAAACTAAGTCGTTCCTTTTTTGCAAATTCTATAAAGGCTTCGGCTATTCCGTCTTTTGTAAGTTCTTCGTGATTGTATAAATCGTGTTTTACAATCAAATGACCGTGAGTATCTAAAAGATATTCATTAAAATTGATAGGGTCTTCATCATAGGAATCTACCGCTACTTCTTCCAGTTCTTCATTTTTTGTTTTACGTGCCGACTTTGGAAAATCTTTTTTCTTTACATAGATTTTCTCCCCACTATTGTCCTTGCTAGGTTCCTGCATCGTAGCAAAAAAAATAGGGTAATCATCTTTTTTCGGGCAAAGCTCTGCGTCCCATTTTTGCACTAACAATACAGATGTTTTAGTTCCTGTATGTGGCTTGAATACGTTTCCGTGTAAACCTACAACGCCAAGAATTCTGCAATGTTCAGATATAAATTCCCGTATCTGTTTATCACTACTGTTATTAAATCTTCCTTGCGGTAATACAATAGCCATACGTCCACCGGGTTTTAGAAAATCAAGGTTACGTTCAATAAATAAAATATCACGTCCTACTTTGGTTTGGTATTTACCGTCCGTTTTTTTTCCAAGTTCGTATTTAGCCAAAATTCTACTTTCTTTAATATCACCCGCAAATGGAGGGTTGGCCATTAATATATCAAATTCAAAGTCCTGATTACTGTTTTTATTAGTACGAAGTTTTTTTAGTTTTTTCCAACCTTCATTATAGGTATCTATCCAGTCTTCATCATCTGTTTTTTCATCCCAACGCTCCCAATCCAGTGTGTTTAAGTGCAAAACATTTGTTTGTCCATCACCTGCAATCAAATTCAAAGTTCTTGCAACACGCACAGCTCTTTCATCAAAGTCAATTGCAAATACCTTATCCACAACATAGTCTGTACACTCCTGTGGCTTCTCTTCTAATGTAAATAAATGACTTTTGTCTAGCCCTTTGCTTTTTAAAATTTGCTCCCAAACATAGAAAATACTATGTACAGGGAAACCGCAGCTTCCGGCAGCGGTATCAATAATGGTTTCGGTTGCTTGAGGATTTAACATTTTCACACACATATCGATCACATATCGAGGTGTAAAATATTGTCCTTTTTCTCCTTTACTGCTCTTATTAATTAAATATTCAAAGGCTTCATCAACAACATCTAAGTTAGAGTTGAATAATTTCACATCCTGTAAAGATGCGACACAAACCGAAAGATGCGAAGGTGTAAGCATTAGTTTAGCATCTTCGGTAAAAACACCTTCCCATTTGTTTTTCGCTTTATCAAATAATTTCTGGATTTTTTCTTTTAGCTCCGTTTCAGTATCACCATAATTTCTGAATTCTAAATGACGAGTTTTATTTCTACCACTTTGCATCTCGTCAAACAACTTAGTAAAAATAAGCTTGAAAAGCTCTTCAAACACATCTACACCAGCATTTGCTAATACTTCATCTTCCATTTCTAAAATCAAATCCTTCAACGATTTTCTTTCAGTTACCAATTTATCTTTTATTAATAAATCATCTATTGTCCAACGTTCTTTTAAGACATCTGAAAGCTTTTCACTCGCATTGGGTAATTGAGATAAATCTTCAAAGTAATTAGGATCTTTACGATGGTAATAAGAGATAGATTCTCCATTTGTCCAAACACCAATTGGTGCTCCAGTAGCATTGCAATAAGATTTTAATTGTTCTTTTCCGTCTTTTAATTTAGGTTTTTTCAACTCCACCATAATATAGGGAGCAGTGGTTTTATCTTTATCGAAAATGACAATATCAGCTCTTTTTTTCTCTCTTCCGAAAGAAACTGCATATTCCAATTCCATTCTATCCGCAGAGTATCCCAAACCATCTGTCAATGCCAATAAATATAGCTGACGTACGACTTCTTCAGGAGTTAATTTTATTTCTCGTTTTCTTACGATACAATTAATGTATGGAACTTTTTTCTCTCTTATGTCTTTTAGGAAAATAGCTCCTTCAATCTTCTTAATTGCATCTTCATTAAACTGAGATAGTTTATAATTGGAATCTTTCAGAAATTCTGATAATTTCATTTTATTTATAGTCTTTTTATGTTATGAAATATAATAATTCCCAAATATACAAAAGCAATTAACTTTAATTTTAGTTAAACCTAAATATTATCTCCGTATCCATCAAACTTTCCCAGAGAATAAGGATGAAATAGCTTCATAATCTAGAATAATAGGTGATTCATCTTGAAGAGATTTCTATAGAGGGATAGATTATGGTAATCTTTTAAATAATAATGATCTCGTTAAGAGTATTTACTCTAAGCTTATACAGCTTGAAGAAATATATGGAGTATAGTTTCAGTAAATAAATCAACGAAATAAGATAGTTTGAATTTTACTGGTTATTGAAGGAATTCTGGCAAATTTCTATATTTCGTTGCAAGATTTTATTAGGAAGAGATTATATTTTACTTCGGTCTTTTATAAAGTACAAAAATTAAATATTCTCAAGCTTAGTAATCCATTCATCAAAATGTAAACATTTTCTCCGGATATTATTTAATCCAATATGTACAGCTAGGCGAACTCCCAAATCTGTTTTGATGTAGTTTTTTAGAATTTTATTTTCTAATCTTTTAGAAGGCGCTGTTTGTGGAGAATCATTAATGAGTTCAGGATTATTATGACGCTTGATTACGTCTACAAGTTCATTTCGATCTTTATACTCATTCAGTTCTAAAAGATCATCAAAGAAAGTAATCTCGTTAAATAACAAACCTTCAAATTCGTGAATAACAAAGTTAGGAATAAAACGATTCCTAAGATTTTCATCAATGCTTTCCGACATTGCACTTTCTAATATTTTTACCCTTTCAAAAATATTTCCTTTAACTCTTTCACTCTCAGACCAAGCAGGATAATTAGAAGGTTTGCTTAGCCCGTATAAATCAATAAAAGTAGTAACAAAAGCATTTTTGTCACTTTTCAAATATAGGTTGATGTCAGTTTTTAATTTATTCCAATCAATATCCCCTCCACCAGACCATTTGGGATATGGTGTAAATATTAAAATATTATTCGATAAAAAATGAGGTCTTAATGATTGGTTTGCAAATTGGGATTCTGTTGGACCTTCACAAATAATAATTAAACGCTTCATCATTATTAATAATTTGGTTGTCCATTGGCTATAATATTTCTTCTCCAAAGATCATCTAGAGTATAAACTTCTAGCCATTCTTTATATTGTTCTGTAGTAAGCCTATTAAATTGTGTTTCGCCATCAATCTGATCAACTGTTACAACATCTTCTGGCACGAAATAACCTAATAAGTCTGCAGATTGTGTAGCTGCAATAATTTGACATCCACTGGCTGCTGCCGATTGAATTAATCCTGAAAGTTTAGCAATGGCAAAGGGGTGAAGCCCTAATTCTGGTTCATCTATAATTATTGTGTCAGGTAAATGTGGTTGTAGAAAAAGCACTGACAAAGCGATAAAACGAATTGTTCCATCAGATAAATCATTAACCCCATATATTGTTGAAGAATATTTATCTTGCCATTGTAATCTTATAATACCATTCTTATTTGGATTCAAATAAAAATCGTGAAAAAAGGGAGCTATACTTTTAACAGTCTCAATTATCCTCCTATAATGTTTAGGGTGCTCCTCTTGAATATCCCATAAAAAAGCGGCCAAATTACTTCCGTCTTCATATAATACATAAATATCATTTTCTGTACTTGAGGTTGTGTTAAATGGAGAATTGCTACTTGTATCGTGAAAATGATATTTAATTAAGCCATTAAGATATTTCTTTATATATTTTGCTCTAAAATTATCTGTAATCGTAATTCTAGCCTCATAATCATTTCTATCAATATAAGTTCTACTATCGCCCTTGTATATTAATCTTTCATCTGTAATTACAAACTGATTATCACCCATTTTCATAATCATAGAATATCCATTTGTTCCATTTTTAAATTCCATTTTAAAAGAAATGGAATCTGTTGTTTCAAGCCCTTTATGTAATATTCTATCAGCTCCTAGTAAAGCTGTATATTGTCCTAAATTACGACGGTAAATCTCTTTCAAGAATTGAAAAAAAGATAAAAAATTACTTTTTCCGCTACCATTTGAACCAATCAATAAATTAATTGGTTTTAAATGAAGAGTTTGATCTTTGATTGATTTGTATCCCTGTATAGTAATATAATCCATATTGATACAAATTTAAACTATTTTTAATTGTTAAAAGTATCAAATGATTAAAATACCTTATATCCTTTAGTTTTCACAAGATTATATATTATTTTACCTCCTTCTATCTTTTGAACTCTCGTCATATCCAAACAAATTAAACATTTCTCTCATTCTCGAACGTAAGCGATTGCCGTATTGAGATTCTATTTCTGGGGAAGATAGATTGGTTGTAATATGGGTAATCAATCCTTTTTCTTTAAACAAATCATATCTGGTTAAAAGAATTTCTGCCATTACATTACAATCATTACCGAAATATTTGGATGAGGTTTCTGTTCCTAAATCATCGAAGCAAAAATATCTTGGTTTTTGCTGATTGTTATAGGGAATTCCGTTTGAATATTTTTCTAAAGTTTCGTAGCCTTCACGCATAAATTCTGAAACTATCTGGCGTGTTGATATGATACCATAGTTTCCTGAAGGGAAACTGCAATTCCGTAAAATCTTGAATAATGTTGTTTTTCCACAGCCAATAGGTCCTGATAATAAAATTCCTTTATTCAGATCAAAGTTCATTTCTTTTGCTACCAAATCATCTTTGAGCATCCAGGCTACGAGAGCGAAAATAATTCCTTTTTCGGACTCGGAAATTATATATTCCTTGCCGATGTATTGTGATGCTTTCTTTCGGAACCAGGGAATAATTTTGGTATAATCATAACGGCTCTCTATAACTTTTTCCGGTAGTTGCATTGAGGTGACTGGATTTAGTTATTGAATTTTTCGACAGGATTTGAGATCGCTTCGCTTCGCTCGCAATGACATTAAACTTTTTGGCATTCATAAGCCAGTTTCTTGCTGCTGCCTGCCAGTTTTTCATTTTGGATTTTCCGCCTACCAGCCAGCCATTACTTTCGTAATGATTGAAAAATTTATCTGCTTCTTCTGAGGGTGCGTCTTTTTCTGCGAAATACATTTTGACTTCGGAAATGTGTGGCGGGCGGAAATTGGTTGTCGGTTGATAGTTGTTTGTTGATAGAGATTCTTCATTGGGATGCGCTTCATTCGGAACAACAAAACCTTGTTCAAAAATTGAATCACTTTCGGGTGGGTTTACAATAGTTTTGTTGTTTACTATGTTTATATCGTTTATAGAAGGCGTCAATGCTTGTTTATCTGCTGTATCGTTTTTGATATTGTAGTTGTTCACTTCTTGTTCAAAGGTTATTTGTTTTTTGTTACGCTTCCTATTCAAGTTAAGAACTTCTGAATTTTCAAAATTGTAGAGGTTTACCAAACTACCTTTGTACGGATTGAATGAAGGAATGTATTCGATATAACCGAATTGTTGTAATTCTTTAATGCATTTATGATAAGTACCGAATGCTGATATTTTGCTTAACCTCATCATTTCATTCCGAGAAATGCTGATAGGATTTTGAAAATGATTGATATTCCAAAACTGAAACAATGCGAGGTATAAACTTATATGTGTCGGATTCAAGCGTTCGTCCTGTTGGATCTTGTCATAAAAACCTGTCAGATGTCTAATATAATTCATAAACAATTATTTCTGATTTAACATTTTTTCTATGTCCTGATAATTGTAGTATAAGGTGCCACCGACCTTAGAATACCTTAATGTTCCACTAATACGGAGATTCTGTAATGTTCCGGAGGAAATTTTTAAAAGCTCTTTTACTTCTGAAGAGCGTAACCATAATTTTTGCTCTGAAGCTTTGATGTTGAATAAAGCCTTAATTTCCTCCAATAATTCGTTTTTGAATTCCTGGAGATCTTCTTTTGTAATGATACTTACTGCCATAACTGTAATTTTTAAGAGTTAAGACACCAAAATTGCAGTTTTTGAACAGAGCTGCTTCACAAGTTTTTCACAAGTTGTGAACGATTTTTGCATAAAAAAACCGAATGAAAATCATTCGGCAGGTTAAATTTGGAATTTTTAATCAATTTAAGAAGCTATCCAATCAAAATCAATTAAATGTTCCAGATTATTGGTTTCTTTTTTATCCGGATTTGACCTAAGGTATTTACCATTAGAACCATAAACAACCGTTATATCTTCACCAATATCCCACCCGCACTGGTTATAATTCCACACCCAAGTTGTTGCACTATTGCCAGCTGTCTCTAATAATCTTACTGCTTCATCTTTAGTTTTCTTTGATGCCCTAGAAGTGCTATTTTCACTTACGGTATGAAATGCATAATGTGTAATCACATTGCTTGAGTTTTTCCAAACTCCGGAAATCCTGTACTTTGCCATAATTTTTATTATTAAGTTATGAATGGCTAAAATAATTTTATTACAAATCATATTCTTACGGTTTTCCGTAAAGCAAAGAATTATTTTTCATCTGCACTGTTTATTCGCTTTGTGAGTACTTCTTTCAAGGAATCAAGAAATTTGGTTTGCGAAGATTTGCGAATCCTAATCTCTAAAAACACACGATGAAACTGCCCAAGGTCTATATTGAATATCTTCTCGAAATTTTCTACTATCTCTTTCAGATCCGCTGTACCATTATTAAAAACTCCTTCAGTTTGCAAAGCATATAATAATTCTATAAGTGCGACTTTCGAACTAGTCCAGGTAAGTCTTGTGGGTGAATTTTGATGAATGTGATTCTTTTGATTTTTATTATCGAGTAATATCATCTGATCTTCCAGATAAAGTTGTAATAAATCATTTGCCAGTATTTTTGCAACCTTAAAATCGTGTGAAGTTGTAAAGTTGAGGTCTGCTTCGTAATAAAAATTATCAAGGCTCTGTTTTACATCAAAGGAACCTCTTACAAAATATTTATAATCAAGATATGTACTTTTGGTTCGGTAATATTTATAGAAATCAAGATTGTCATCAAAATATCTTTTGAGCTTTTCGAGTTCATTATTATAGTATTTCTTTAGTATCCTTGTGCTTCCGGAGGGCTTTTTCGTCTCTATTCTGTAAATTGAATTGTGATAGATCCTTTTTGATGTGAACAAAGGTTTTGTTTCTTTAAAAAATAGAATCTCTTCATCTTCAGATTTAAAACCTGTCTTTAAAACAATGGTTTTTACTTTTTGTAGTGCCTGAATAATTATTTCAATGGATTTTTCGCATTTAAGAACTGTATCGTCTATTTCCAAATCAATAAAATTAATTTGCTCGGTAAGGTTTTTCAGAAGTATTTCAATTTTGTGCATTGGTTTTTTTAAATAAAAAGGAGGCTTTTCAGCCTCCCAAATTAACCACCCCTAAACCAAAAATATCTTCTTCCATTTTGCCACCGTGTTCCGGCTTAGCTTAAAGTGATTTGCCAACTGGCTATTGTTTAATTTGTGCTTTTTCTGATAATCTAAAATTTGCAGAATATCTGATCTATTATAGGAACGATGCTTTTGATTGAATTGTTCAGATTCTTTGTGTATTCCAAAAATTCTTTGATTGAGCTCAATGATATTTAAAACGGACAAATTTTCTTTGTTTAGCAATGCTTTGCATTCATCCTTTTTATGAGGGAATTTTTTCTGAAGTATGTCCTCATAAATATTTTTGTAATCCGGCTGGTTATGGTTTTCCATACTTTGTAAATATTTTTACTGCTATCACTTTCTCATTTTTATCGTATCTGATATACAAGACTTTGTGCCTCCACCAACGAAAACTCCACATTACATAGAACCAGGTAGAAGACGGGTAATAATTAAACTGCTGACCCAATTGCTGAATAACTTCTTTTTTCGTCTTAGTAAGAAGATCTTCATAACTTTTGGTTAGTCGTTTTTTCATATCAATTTCTAAACTTATAAATAAACCTCAGTTCTATTTTAGAATTAAATACGCTTTGTTATTCAATACCAATATAATAATCCCTTACTATTTCCTTATGAAAGTATAAGTATAGCTTCTTTTTGAAAAGCCCGAAGAAAATCTTTTTCAGGATAAAAACATATTGTTCATTCGACTTACTCTCTAAAGGCAAATCCAACAGGTTTTCTATTTCTTCCCGGCTTTTTCCAATGATTTCCTGCTCAAAAATTTCAGAATCAATATTTTTTATTTCCATTTCCAAATAATTACCACTTTCTTATTTTTTCATAAGTAAATATTACCGATTTGCGGATCACAATATCATCTTCAAATTCCAGATAAAGAATTTTTTTCCTACCGTACCAACTCTTCGATAAGAGATAACGCCAGACACTTTCCGGATAAAAATTAAATTCATCCCCCAAAAGATCTAAAATCTCCTCTTTTGTTTTTCCTATGAGAAGTAAATTTTCTGTTTTCTTTTCGTTTTTTTTCCCTGATCTCATCATATCATAAGTTTTGTGTTTTTATTTGATATCTACCCTGTAATTACAAGCCCAAACTATTCCATTGTTATAGCATCTTACATATAGTCTTTTTTGAAACAGCCCAAAAAAGTAGCTTTTCATAATAATTTCATATTGGCTCTTATAAATCCACCTCGCAGGACAGTCAAAAATACTTTCCAGTTCTTCTAGTGTTTGTCCTATATATTTTTCTTTACTCGTTTTCAATCAGAAGTTTTTAATTATTTTATATTCCGGAGTCTCGTGTTCATAATAAAATATATAGAGGTATTCTATCCACAGAAAATATTGGGTAATTGTAATATCAACCACGATATCTTCTTCAAAAATAAAAGCGATTTCATCTCTAAAAATTCCCCAACGATAGTCGGAGTAAAACCAGACTTCGTTATCCGAATATGCTGATGGCTTTCCCCATATTTTTGTAATATCTTCCTTATTTTGCCGAAGATGTAAGCCTACCAATTTTTTTAGTTTCCGTATTTGCTTATCCATTTATAAAGAGTTGTTTTGGGAATCCTGTAACGCTCCATTACCTGGTTTTTGGTCATTTGTCCCGTTGTTACCTGTTCTATAATAAAATCTATCACTTCCCTTGTGTAAATATTTTTGCGGAACTGCGGAAGTGTTGTTTTTTTATTGTTTTGTTGTTTTGATTTTGTGTCTGCCGAAGGTGGCGCAAATAATATCAAATGCTGGGAATAGATTCTGAAAAAATCGTACTCCAGTAATTTGCTCCATTTTAATAATGTATTCGTATCCAAGCTTTCGGAATTGTACATCTGTTCTATATCTGCATTAATACACTGGAAAAAATTGCATATACGTTGATTATCAATACCTGACTCCTTTGCTCCTTTACGTATGAGAGAACCAATTTTGATATTTTTTAAATCTATTTCCATTGTTCTTCAATTTTCACCACCTATTTATATATAAAAATGCCGGGTAGAAAAAACACAAATTTCCTGGGTTAACAAAAACTATATAACCAAAAACTACCCGACAAACTTTTAGTAATTTTAATAAAGAAGCCCTCGGAAGAATTCTTTCCCATCATTTGTTTCTTGCTTCTAATTATGAAAACGAGGGCTTCAGTTGTTTAATAATGTTTTGTGGAAAGATTATTTATTTCCAGTAACTCCAATTTGCTCCGTCATAAACCGCCAGCATATCCGCTGCAGTGTCATAGACTATTGTCCCTGCAATGGCGCTTTTTATGTTAGTGTGAGGATTGGCTACCTGAGGCAACACCAAGGCTTTAGTAGTTGATTCCAGAACCAAAACACCCGGTTTAGCTGTATTATCGGCACCTATAATCACCCCGGCAGGGTTTGGAATCGTGTCAGAGCCGGCGTTGGAAAAGGAATGTATAACACCTTGATTTTCGTCACTCAGCAAAGTCCAATCACCCAAATTGCCATTGTTTTTTCCTTCCCAGACTTCGAGAGCTTTTTTAATTGTATTAAAAATAAAAGTCCCTCCTACTGCACCCGGTGCAGCATCTACGACAGGCAGGATAATTCCTTTATTGCCCGGACCAAATTCCAAAAGCACACTAGAATTGGTAATATTATCTTTTCCGATTGCGACCTGAGCCTTCATCTTCTGACTTATCAGAAATGTAGAAATTCCCAATACTATTATTATATATTTTTTCATTCTTTATTTTTTTATTGTTCAGTGAGATAAAAAGGAGGAGCCTGTTTAAGTTTTACGAATTTCACAGACCCCATTCCTTCTTACGAAAAAAAACTAAAACCGTTTAAACTTTATTCGTTACATCCTCTTTCCAGACAGTTCCAACCGGTTCTTGACCAGTCTACTCCCGGAGAATTCCCGCGGTAAAGCTGTACACAGCCCAGATCAGTATTATAGATTATCATCCCATCTACCGCAATCAAGGCATCTCTTTGGGCTGTCGTCATATGGGTAATCACCAATCCTTTGCTGGCACTATCCAATACAATATGTCCATTGGGTACATTTTCAGGCCAATTGGTGGTAACACCTCCAATAGTAGTGCTGTTCGTGATACTTTTTTTAGTAAGGATACCCACTTTGGTATAGCTATCCGGCGCACCTGTAGCTCCCGGTTTTGTACAAGGGATACACGGTGTAGTATTCAACCCGTAACCACTTCCCGACATACGTGTTGCTCCTTCCACAGTTTGCCCAACTGTAATTGTATTATTGGCAGTAGCGTTCCAGATAACCGGATTCACGGTATTGCCGTTAAATAACTCAAGTTCTTCCAAGGCAGAGTTTGTTGTTCTCTTACCATAGAAAGTTGCTACCCCTGATGGACTGATCTTCACTCTGATTGCTGGTGAACTGGCATTTCCTGAAATCATCCAAATTGCAGAATTTCCTCCAACTTCATACTGACTCTGATCTGATTTGAAACGGATATTTTGTCCACCTCCTGACCAGAACTGAACTTCCTGCGTAGTTAATGCTGTTCCGTTAATATTCATATTAAATGAATTATCCAAACCATAAATATCTATTACAAACCCGTAATTCGAACCTGGCTGAGTAATAACTTCCTGAACCTGTGAGCCATTGGGAGAAGAAGGATCTCCGGAAGCATTATAAGACCAAATAAAATCATTTCCGGTAACCGGCTTGGTACACACCGTCGCATTACAAGTAGGATATTCCGGATCTGTTGGTACATAGTAAGAAACAACAACAGGATTAGAAGCAGAAGGATTACCACAATTAGCAAGCGGAGATACATAGAATGCATAATATGTTCCTGCTGTTACAGTTGTAGGATCAGCTACTTTGTTTGCCGGAATCATTGTGGAGCTCGTGTACCAATCCAATGTATATCCAGACGGTAAAGCAGATGTGTGTGCATTAGCTAAGTTTGCCGTACTACCGGAACAAATTTTCAGATTTTGAACGGTTGGAGCCGATGGTACTCCAATAGCACCACATAGATTTAATGTAGCTGTGCTAAAACTATATGTCGGTACATCGTCATTAGCACTACTACCACTCCCCATACTTCCATTGGTTCTATGCCCTACATAACCATATGTCTGACTACATTGCTTTACGACAATAGATGTATGCCCACCAATTTCTACTGCCATTATTGCATCTGCAGCGTTCAATCCGCCAGGCATATAAATAGGATCATAATTGGTTGCATCTGCTGATCCACCAATCATCCACCTGCTATTTCTTCCCCAAGAATATAATTTTCCTGAAGCCGAAATTGCACTTATATTATTGATCGCAATATTGTCGTGTTCATTTGGGCTTATCCAGGCTATATCTTCCATAAAAGTCCCAGAGTCTGTACTTCCCCCAACAACAGCGGTCGGTTTATGAACTGGTACCCAACTGGTTCGGGTTGTAGTAGAAAAATCACCTAACTGTCTTTGACTATTATACCCAAGACTGTAAAGATGCCCGTTGGTTCCCAATACGTAATAGCTTGAAGCGGTAGCATTTGCGGTCATCCCGATCATTTTAGGTGTAATCCCACCGAGAGCAGTCATTTCTGTTGCAAAAAGCCTTTGGCTTGAGCCAGTACCATTTCCTAAATAAGTTAAAGCACCCCAGGTGTATAACTTTCCATCACTCGTTAATGCCATCATTGCCTGAGAAGAACCTCTTACTGCAACAACATTGGTTAAATCGGTTGTATTATTTAATCTTACTCTTTTCCAAGTAGTTCCGGTCCCAGATGTGCTTCCATCTCCATCACGATTGTTTGCAAAAGACAACATATAGACTGCTCCGTTGTTAGTCACCAATGCCAATGCGCCATAAGTACCAAACATCATTTTAACATCAGTCGGAGCAACTCCGACCGGCATACCATTGGTCTGTCCGTTAATGGTCATTTTTTGAAAAGCAGTGGTATTTTTAAGCGTGGTGCTTACTAATGCGCCTAACGGACCATTGGCTGAATTGGTATTCAGTTTCCCCCAAATGTAAAGCCCATCGGTAGTCAGTATCGCATACTGGGTTTGTCCGTTTACAAGACCATTACCGCCTGCGGTAAAATGTAAAATAGTACCTGTATAATTATATCCATTAGCCGCAGTAACAGCAACAGGTATTAATTGATCACTACTTCCATTCGTCTGACTGCCTTCTCCCCATACTTTTACTGTACCGTCTGTTTCACGTACCAGCGTACCGTGAAAACCAGAAACGATGTTATCATAATATAAAGTATTAGGATCACTGCTGTTTAAAAATGTGTTTGGGTTACAAGCTCCGGTAGCACCACCGCTTCCAGCGACTGTCACAATATTATTAGTTAAAATATTATTGCAACTCCCACCAAGTCCGTTGTTTGTACATTCATACTGAGCATCTGTCGGTGGCACAGCCGGATTAGGATTGGTAGCATCAGGATCTGTTATATCATTGGTACGAAGAATGGTTGCCTGAACCTGCTTGCTTCCAGGAGTTATAGCTGCATTAACCATCAATGTAATGCTGTATGTGATCTCGCATCCGTTAGGCAGATTCAATGTAGAAGAATACGTACGTGTGGTTGCATTGTAAGTTAGTGCAACAGCCTGGCTTCCACATCCATTCCCTGCAAATGTAAATGATTGCGGGTCAAAACCAACAGGTATTGTAAATGTAAAAGGAGCTCCTGACACATTACTAGGTCCATCATTCTTGACTTTCACAGTATAGGTAAGATTATCACCTGCTGCAACCGAAGTTTTATTAGAAGTAATTTCAGAAATTTTTAAGTCGGCACTTTTTACTTCCACATTTGTGTTAACAATCACCGGAACACTTTCTATAAAAGCCCAGGTATCCAGACCTGAATCATTACCAAACATATTTCCAGTTCCGGTAACACCTGCACCAAATGTATGTCCATTAGTATTGCTACTGACACCAGTACTATTTGCAGGAGGTAAATGGGTATTGTTTTTTGGATTTGAGGATCTTGGGGTATTTCCTATTGTACCGTTAGGAACATCAGTATCATCCCAGTACACAAGATCTGATAATACATTATTTAGATTATTATGATCCAAAAGTTCAATTTTGACCCCATTTTTATTATACTCAATGTCAAAGAACGGAAAATGAACTTCCCCAGTCTGCATTTTTACAGATACGTTCATAGGCAGATTACCTACAGGTAAGTCTGCATTGTTACCATCTTTCCCGTCCCATAATATATTATTTATTCCCACCGTAGCAGTTCCCGTAAGAGTACGCGCCACAAAAGCAGACGTAGGACTGGATATACTTATTTTGTATCTTCCAGATGCTGCAGTCGTAAACTTTACATATCCTCCTTTATTACTTATCTGACCTGAGGTTCCTTCTACACCGGTTATCTGAATACCGTTTACATTAGGAGATACAATATTGCTTTTCACCCAGGTATTTCCTCCCGGCATTGCACCCGCAGACGAGGCAGAGATCATTTGCAGGTAATGTATAGAATAGTTTATGTGTTATTTGTGTGTCATCTGCCGTATTAGGATTTTTTATTTGTCCTAATGTTGTAGCATTAACAGCCGTCATACTTTTATATAAAGGCATACCTGTCAAAGAATTTACAAAGCCATTATTGTTGGCAAATATCTGGAAGAACATACCATTCATACCATTTGCATCAATACGATAGGTATAACCATCTTTCGTTAATGCATATATTTTTCCGTAAAATCCATTTGAATCAGGATTCTGAACACTGTTTGACAAACAGAACGTATTGGTATATACCCTTCCCGGTATCCACGCTGCATTTGCGGCATCTCTTACCGAGACATCCCAAGCATAAATATTACTGCTGCTATCCTGAGTCCAAGCATTATTAGCATTAATAGTGGTATTGAAAGGTTCAGAAAAGCCTCGCGCAACAAATTCTACACGGTATATCCCTGTTGCTGCCACAATATATTCTATTGCAGCATACCTATTACCACCCGCAGCCTGTCCAGGATATCGAGGACCTGCTAACTCGGCGTTACGATTGGATATCTGTCCATTGGACGTATCGTTTATTACTTGTGTACCATTAGGTGCGTACATCCTAATGCGTCCGCTACCTCCATTTTGTGCACTGGAAGCCAGCGTAATAGTCTCACCTGCAACTGCATACACATAATGAGTTCCTTCATTAGGAAAAGGCCAGCTGGAAAGCCAGCCATTATCTGTAGCAGCAGAACGTAAATAAGCACGATATCCGGATACTCCATTTGGATATAAATCTTTAGAGCCATCTGCGAAAAGATAGTTACTGCTAAGCACCATCATTGTTATAATCAGAAGCTTTAATGATTGTAAAAATTGTAAATTATTTTTTTTCATTTGTTTTAATTAATTGTTTATTTTTTTCAGGATACAGAAGTAAGTATCCTGTATCTCTTAAAAAAGAGATATGAAATTTTGAAATTCAGATCATTTTTATGTTTTCGAAGGAGGAGGTCTCGATCTCAATGTGAGTATTGATTGAGAATTTAGTAAACCTGAAATTATTCTTATTTTAGTATTACTCCTTTTTGAAGATTTGTGTAGGGACGTATTTTCCAAAAAGAACAATGCTAGATCAAGCTTTTTTAGATTTGTATTAGAACTGATGAGGACGGCGATTATATTTTCAGTTTTCTGAATATTTATATTACTTTCAGTAGCTGATTTGTATTGATAAGCGTAGACCTGAGACTTGCTTCCATTACCCAAGGATTTTGTTTCTTTTTGGGCTATCAAAGCCTGTATCAGCTTTTTCGGATTTTCTTTACTTCTTGGAACCTGCTGTTCTACATAAATAATCTGTGCATTGCTGTTTTCAGATAACTGATAAACCAACGCACCCTTGAGAATATATATTTTAGAATTTTTATTTACAGGTTTTGGAGTAAGCTGTTTACCTGTGTTTAAATGAATAATTGAATCGGTATGAATGAAAGAAGAATCTTTTACATAGATAAATGCATCCCCCTTAACATATATCTGTGCATAAAAACATTGTAAAAAAATGATAAACAACAGAACAAGGGCTACTTTAACCCGAACTTCAGGAAGTAGCTGAATAATTTGTGTTCTATGTTTTTTTATAATCATTTGGCTTGTGTACATCCGCAGAACAGATGATATGCAAACCTAATATTTTCAATTACTTATGAAAAGGAGATGATTGTCCGAAATCGGGAATAAAGATGAAATAAAAATGTATTATTTCGGAAAAAGTAACAAAAAACACCTTTTGAGACCAATAAAAACTATTTTAATTCAATTTAGTTTAAAACTTATATTAAAAACAAATTGATTTTCTTTTTTCGGAAAAAGTAAGCAGATTAAATAATGATAACCAAAATATGAGAAAACCAATCAATTTTTATCCTTCTTATTTTTCAGTTTGTTGATATAGTCTGAAGGTTTTTCGTTGGTATAAGCCAGAAATGCTTTTATGAATGCATTGTATGAAGTAAAACCCGCCACATCCGCAAGATGATTAATTTTGTAGTTTTTGAAATGATGAGTATTGTTCAACTCATTCACAAGAAATTCTATTCTTAAATCATTTAAATACCTAGTAAAGCTCTTATTCTTGTGATTTTTTATAACTATTGAAAGATATTTTGAATTACACTGGAATTGATTTGAAAGAACATACAAAGAGATATCCTTATCCAGAAAACCTTTTTCAGTTTCAAAATCAGCCAGTTTATTCAAAATCTGATTTTCTGTATCTTTATTGATATTAATCTCCTGAGCTTCTACTTTTTTAGCTTTAATTTTTTTCTTTCTCCATACAACAAGCCCTAAAATAAAACCTAATAGAATAATACACAATGCAATAAGCATCCATACTTTTTTTGTTAATGCAGTATTTTCCTCAGAACCTATTTTTTCAATTTTAGAAACGGCTGTTTTCCCCGCTTTAGATTGTTCCCGATACATATCCTGATATAATTGGGTATAGTGAAGTGCGTTTTTAGTATCTCCCAATTGAGTATAACTCTCAGAGATTCTTCCCAATATTTCCATTTTTTTATCAAAAAACTCATTGCTTTTGCAATAACTGAGTGCTTTCTTATAGTTCGCTATTGCTTCTGCGTGTTTTCCTTCTTCGGAAAACAAAAAGCCTTGCTGATGATAGATGAAAATCATTTGAACAGGCTGTTTCATATCCGAAAGAACTAAGGCTTTTTGTAAATAATTATGTGCAGAATCAAATTGTTTGGTAGCAGCATATTCATAACTCAAATTTGTATATGCGGTAGGAAGTAATTCTCGTTTTAACGAAGCATCAGATATTCCCGTATAGGCAGTTACTGCTTTTTTCGCTGTCTTAATTCTCTCAGCTTGCTCTTTATCCGGATTATACAGTAAAAGCATAGAACTGTAAACTTTTCCTTTAATTGAATATGCCTCATCATTTTTCTGCTCTTGCACAAAACCAATAGCCTTTTTAAAGGACGCTTTAGCTTTTTCCACCAATCCTATTTTGGCATATTCAGTCCCCAACATACGCCATCCTAATGCCTTACCTTCTTTGTAATCTATTTTCTCTGCGAGTTCTATCGCTGAATTGGAATAATGAATGCACGAATCTGAATTTCCTGTGTGAAAGAAGGCAAAACCTATTATATAACTTGTTTTTGAAGCCGTTTTTATATCTCCTTCCTCAATAGCTTTCTTTTTCAGAGTTCTTCCTTTTTTTATGACCTTTTCGGGAGAAGAATTCAATTCTTTTCTTAGGATTTCATATTCTCCAGATAAATCTTTAGATGATTGCCCAAATGCATATAGTGTAAAAGCAAAAAAAAGCAGAGTATAAATTTTTCTCATCGTTATTTAATAAGGTTATAGTATAAATCAAAAACTTGTATTTCAAAAATCAGAAAACATAAATATACCTTTATACTTAAATTATTGATATAAGTAATGTTTTTCAAATATCAGTCTTCAAAAGCATATGCACAACAAGAGATAGGAATTCACATCAAAATATATCTTACTTTTTCCGAAAAAATAAGTTTTTTTTCATCCAAATTGTACATTTAATAACTGTCTTTCTTATGCAAAGTAGAGTGTTAGTTTTGATCAAATGAATAGAGCACTAATAACTCTATTTTTTATAAATATAATGAATATTTTTCATCTGTGACAAATATGTCAATGATAATTTTGACAAATATGTCACTTTTATTGAATGGAATATATTGAAGATAAGTATTTTATTGCTCTTTCTAATCATATAAAATCTATAATAGATGCAAAAGAGATTGATATCGCTGATTTAGCAGCTGCAGCTAATCTTGATAGAAAACAAATATATAGGTTAATAAATAAGGAAAATGTTCCTAAACTATCAACACTGGTTCGCATCGCATTAGCTGCCGGGATTGAGCCTAAACAACTTCACGATTTCAAATTCGATTTCGAACTCTATATGAAAGAGAATAATATACTGAAAGCCAACAAAAAGAAGAAAAAATAATCTTGCATTAAAACAGTAAAAATATTCTGATGAATTATTTGATTATAGCCGAAAACGATGAATCTCAGTGGGATGATAAAACTGGCGAATATTATCATTTTCCTTCTAAGTATAAAAACAAATTAATTACGGGGTCTAAGGTTATATATTATAAAGGCAAAAGAAAAAATAAAAATTTCATCCGACTGTCAGATGATCCCCATTACTTCGGAATTGCAACAATTGGTGCAATTGAAAAAGATATGTCCGAAAATTCAAAAAATTCTTTCTATGCACTTATAGAAAACTATCAACCCTTTATCTATGCTATCGATTTTAAAGATATTAATGGTAGTTATCTAGAAAATGTTTTAACCAAAAGTCATTTTAGAGATGGAGTAAGACAAATTAATGAAGAAATTTATCTTAAAATTTTATCCAAAGGCAATTTATTAGAAGATCAAAGCAACAAAGAAGAAAGTACAATTGAAGCTTTTTCCAGTTTTGGTATTGAAGGTAAAAAGAAAGTTAGATATACTACAACATATGAAAGAATTCCTAAATTACGTAACAAAGCAATTGAAATACACGGAACTACTTGTAAATGCTGTGGTTTCAATTTTGAAAAATCTTATGGTGATTTAGGAAAAGACTTTATACACGTGCATCATATAAGGCCAATTTCGGAATCAGGTGAGACCATTGTTAACCCTGAAATCGATCTTGTTGTACTATGTCCTAACTGCCACTATATGATTCATATAAAACGTAATCATACTCCTTCTGTTGAGGAGTTAAAGGGTAAGTTGTTACATAAGATAGATTACTAAGGCAATTGTTTTTTGTTTTAAGGAAATCCGTAATAGGGCGAAATCATATATAGTTATTTTTGAGCAATAATAATTATGATATGAAAAAATTACATCTTTTATTTATTCTCTTTTTATTTTTATCGTGTACAAATACCCCACAAAATACTTTAAAATTCACAAAACAAGGGTATATTGGTGAATGGCCATTTTCAGTAGATGAAATTGAGGTCTATTGTTCAGGATATAAAGAAATCTATTGCAAAGCCAGCAATGGCAAGGTGTATGCCCTTAATGGTTCTGCAAAAGGTGCTTCACAAAATAATGCATCCATAAGTAAGGTTGAAGAAATATGGCTTGACGATCCAAAATGGGCAAGACTGAAAATTCCTTATTCCGATTTTATAACAGAAGGACTTAAACTTTGTGAAAACAAATAATTATCTCTTGGTTACGGTTTTCCGTAATGAAGAGTTTTCAATAATTAATAATTTTAAAATTGTTAATTAAATTACTAGTCTATGAAAACAATTGAAGCTATTAAGCCAGGTCCAAAGCCTAAAAAACCAGATGGAACTCCAGACAAAAGACGAAGAGTTGCTCCTGAGACGAAAACGAAACATCCGGATTTAAAACCTCATAAGCACAAGCCCGGGGATTCTAAATGAGTTTGTTCAAAATCCCAATTCTCATTGGGATTTTTTGTTGTCAAATGGATAGGAAAACTCAGTGAAAATACTGAGTGGAAAATTTTTGCTGATTTTTATTTTTGTTGTTTATGGAAATCCGTAAGTAATGAGATAAAAGATTATCTATATTTGAATTTATAATAATAAAATTGATTGTATATGAGCTATAAAGCAAATGAATACTTAGAAGTTTTTGATCCAACCAAAAAAGAATTTTTTCCGGTAAGAATAGTTGAAACTACTCTTGATGGTATTATTTGTTACTTCTTAAATTTAAAAAGAGAAAAAAAAATTTATAAATTTTCTTTAGAAACATATGGTTATATGAAGCCATCAATTACTGACGAATTAATTATTAACTGTGGCTTTGAACAAAATAATATCCAATTTGTAAAAGAAAATAAAATTGTAATTAAATGTATAGTAGGAGATCTGAAAGAGTCAGTTTTTCCATATTATGCTGATTTTAGTTATAATGTTTTTGGATATAAATTCATACATAGCGAAGAAGAATTAACTGAAATTATTAAAATATTACAAACTACGAAGGTTGATAAAAGCAGTTTAGAATTTTCTGAAGAAAATGAGAGTACATTCAGGATTGAAAAGCTGAGAGATTATTGTAATATAGATAATGATATATTTGATAATTTATATTTAAAAAGCCGTAGTATCAAATAGCGGTTATTATGCAATCTATATTAAAAAATCTGTAGCATTGTAAATGAAAAGTAATCAATTATTGAAATGCAAAATAATAAATAAATATTGGATTATATTCGATATCGTCAAAAATGGGAATCTATGAGTTTGATTTGGAAAAACTGTTAAAAGGACAAGCTGGCTATGGAATCGCCTCAAAACTTAAAGTTTATAAATATGACTTGCAAAGTTTCTCAATTGTCAAGCAAGTTATAGCTTAGCAAAAAGAATTGGCACCTATGAATCCGACTTGCAATTTTTATTAAATAAAATGTTCATAAAGATTTTTTAAGTAAAACTTCGAACAAATGTTTATTCAAATTAATAAGCTTTTCTAAATTTAACTATCCATCTACTGCGTTGAATTTAAATAACACTAAAAATATTATATATGAGTAATCGAAAAACTTATCACGTCAAAAACCGATGAAGGATGGCAGGGGAAAGTAGAAAATGGAAAAAGAGCCTCTGTCATTGGAACAACAAAAGATGATGTTGTAAAAAAAACAATTGAACTTGCAAAAAACAATCAAAATTCTTCAGTTATAATTCATAAAAAAGACGAAGAGATTCAAGAAGAAAGGACCTATCCAAAAAGTAGCGACCCAAACCCATCCGCTGGATAGCAGTAGTTTTATAAAAATATTTTACAGTATTTTTTTAGCAATATTTAATTTATTAATTTTTAAGAGTTTAGTTTTTAGCAAAGCCATATCATTGCTGATTTTAGTATCTAATATCTTTGCATAATGCTGAGTCATTCTAACATTGGTATGACCAAGCATTTTACTTACAGTTTCCAACGGGACACCATTGTTCAAAGTAACTGTTGTTGCAAAAGTATGTCTTGCCGTATGAAAAGTAAGGTCTAATTCCAATTCGCAAAGTGAGGAAATCTCCTTCAGGTATTCGTTCATTTTTTGATTGCTGAGAATGGGAAGAAGTTTGTTCTCATTAAGACATTTTGGATGATTACTATACTTATTCAAAATATTTTCAGCAATGGGAAGGATTGGAATGCTTGCTTTAACTTTTGTTTTTGTTCTTTTCATTTTTATCCATTTGCCGCCATCAATCCCAATGCTAACAGCATCCCTACTGAGGTTTTGAATATCAATATATGCTAATCCCGTAAAACAACTGAATAAGAAAATATCTTTGACTAAAGTGAGCCGATCGGTCTTAAAGATCTTATTTCTGATATTTTCAAGCTGTAATTCCGTAAGGAAGTTCGGGACTACAGGTGTAAGCTTTGATTTGTAATTGGAGTAGGGATTTTTGTCAATCCAATCATTTGTTAAGCAAATATTAATAATCTTCTGAAAGTTCTTCAAATATTTTACTGTAGAATTGTTGGCACACTTTCTCACAGTTCTTAACCAAAATTCATAGTTCGAAATAAAGGCGGGGTTTATTTCCCGTACATCCATATCAGAAACATTGTACTTCCATTTCATAAAAGAAATAGTGTGACGAAGGGAAGTTTCATAACGTTCTAAAGTACCTTTTGAAAAAGATTTACCAATGAGGTCCTTCATCTGCTGGTTATGATCTTTAAATACATCTACAATAGTCATTTTCTTATCGTCGATACCTAGATACCGATTTTTAAGTATTTCGCCCGTGATTTCTTTTTGAGAAGCCAATAAATCATTATTACACTGCAGCATCTTGAGACGGATATTTTCCAGATATAAATTAATGGATTTTGCTTCTTTGCTGTTTCCGGAAACTTTACCCGTTTCAGTATTCCACGAGGATGTTAAAATGGTTTGACTGGTAGAAAGTTCTGTACGCTTCCCATTAATAGTGAGGCGTAAGTAGATTGCAGAAAATTCAGGATTACCTTTGGTTTTCTTTGCATAGAAAAGTAAACTGTAATTACTCATTTGTGGTGACTTAAAAGGTTAATAAAACTATTTATGAACCAATAAGCCTACAAGATGTTCAATCTCTGTAAACCCCTTGCATAGGCATTTTACAGAAATAGAGGTGAGTAGTTGGCGATAGTTTTTACTACTCACCGAATGACTCACCAAAAGAATGAAATAATATGGTGTATTTTGGTATTCCAAAATATAAAAAACCCTTTAAAATGTTGATTTTAAAGGGTTTTAGTAATTTTTGAGTTTTACTCTGCGGAGAGAGAGGGATTCGAACCCCCGGACCTGTTACAGTCAATAGTTTTCAAGACTATCGCAATCGACCACTCTGCCATCTCTCCAAAAACTCCGATTGTATCGTTGTTTTCAGTGGTGCAAATATATAAAGCTTTTTGATTATGACCAAATAATATTTGCAATTTTTTTTAACATATTAATTATCAAACAGAAAAATTAACTTCGTACAGTTTGGAAACCTGCAAAAACCATAAACCCACCGATCATAAGACTCAGTAATGCATATAAAATCAGTATTCCGTAATGACCATTTTGCCAAAGTGAAAAATTCTCTGCAGAAAAAGTTGAAAAAGTAGTGTAGCCACCACATAACCCTGTAATTAAAAGATATTTCAAAGAATTATCGACTTTTAAAAAGTAGGCGGATAAAACTCCTATCAGGAAAGAACCGGAAAGGTTAACAACAAGAGTTCCTATTGGAAAATTTTCTATATTCCAAAGTTTTTGAGTGTAGTTGGATACAAGAAAACGTAGCATGCTCCCAAATCCGCCACCCAGAAAAATGTAAAGTAAATTTCTCATAACGCTAAATTATAAATAAACATTGATTTCTAAATAACTATAAAATTATTAATAGTATCTTTGAAGCGATAATGGAATCGTGAAGTGCTGATTTTAAGTAATAAAGTCTTGCCATTCGCTTCACTTTATTTTTTTGCTGTAAAAATGGCGTACAGCGTTTTATTTTATATTTAATTATGAATGCAGTAGCATTAGACTATCCTACAGTTTCTTATTCAGAATTCCTTTCTAATTTTAAGGCTTCTTTAGGATCCTTGTTTCAAAAAGAAAACATAGATCAACTTAGCCTTTCAAGAGGTTTACCTCCCAATGTTTGGAAAGAAATTTTCAATTTGAAACCTCTCTCTGTCGCTATTCCAAAGGATTTCGGTGGAAGAGGAGTGAAAGTGAAAGAATGTCTTGGACTGCTTTCTGCAGCTTCATACGAGTCACTTCCTTTGTCATTGACATTCGGGATTAATATTGCTTTATTTCTTGAGCCTTTGGCAAAATATGGAAACGAAATTATCAAAGGTGATATTTTCAAACATTTCCTGGATTTCGGGGCAATGGGCGGATTGATGATTACCGAACCTGATTTTGGTAGTGATGCATTGAATATGAAGACCCAAAACGAACTGAAAGATAATTCTTACCATATCAAAGGAACGAAACACTGGCAAGGTCTTACAGGCTTGGCTAATTATTGGTTAATCACTTCCAGAAATATTAATGCTGAAGGTAATCTTGGTAGAGATGTAGATTTTTTCATCGCAGATACACATAAACCGGAACAAAATATCGAGGTTCAGGAATATTATGACAATGCAGGTCTTTATATGATTCCTTACGGATTGAATAAACTTGATATCAAAGTTCCGACAGAAAATAAATTAATTCCTGAAAGTACGGGTCTTAAAATGATGTTGGATGTTCTTCACAGAAGTAGATTTCAGTTTCCAGGGATGGGAATGGGATTTTTGAAAAGAATGATGGACGAAGCTACAACGCATTGTAAAGAGAGAATCGTTGGTGCTTCCAACTTATTTTCTCTGGACCAGGTTCAATATCAATTGGCAAAATTACAGTCATTCTTTACACTTTCTTCTGCAATGTGTGCAAAAAGCACATTGGTGAGCGGAATAGATAAAGATGTTTCCGGAAGCGGGGTTCATGCTAATAGTATGAAAGCTTTTGTTACCGATATGATGCAGGAAGCTGCTCAGATTTTGGTTCAATTATCCGGCGCAAAAGGTTACAGATTAAGCCATATTGGTGGAAGAGGGATTATGGACAGCAGGCCTTTCCAAATCTTTGAAGGTTCTAATGAAATGCTTTATACGCAGATTTCTGAAGGGATTTTAAAAGATATGAAAAAGAAAAAGACTGATAATCTTGGAGAATATCTTTTGATTAATGAAATTACAAAGGATGCATCAAAATTATATTCTAAAGAACTCAATATAACAATTGACGGTCCGCTATCACAGAGAAAAATGATTGACCTTGGTAAAATTATTTCCAGAGTTGTTACCGTTAATGATTTGGTAGAACTTAATAATGCTGGATTTAATCAGGATCTAAGCGATAATTCTATTGAAATCGTAAGACAGGAAATCGTGACGCTTTTAGCTTCTTTTAATCATCACAAAAACATCAATGCAGTTTGTGATATCAGTGAAAAAAGCGATTGGATGGCATTTTTTTAAGATTATTAAACTTTATAGATATTATATATGCCTCTAATTTTAGAGGCATTTATATGTTTAACATATTTATCGTATATTTGCATATAATTTCTAAACAGTTTTCTGTAATTGCTGAAAATCTTCAAAGACAATTTTTGTGTTTTCGGTCATATTCTTTAATGTTAAATTGGCGGCACAAATTCCAAATTGCAAAGACAGAACGGCTTTTTAAATTGATTAAGATTTGATTTTCATTTTGTTTATGAACTTCATTTCAGACTTCATCACTTATTTCAATAACTAAAATAATAAATATAATTTATGGCAGATTCGTTCTCCAAAAAAGAAAATTTCAAGAAAAAACAGGCAAAGCTAAAAGAAAAAGCGCTTCGTCGTGAAGACCGTAAAACTAACAACGACAAAGGAAAAGAAGTCGAATATATGTATGTAGATGCGTATGGAAGATTAACTTCTACACCTCCAGACGAAAAAATGGAAGTGGATTTGGAAAATATTCAATTGGGTGCAGCACCTATCGAAGCCGAAGAAGCGGTAAAAACAGGAATTGTGACTTTCGTAAGCGAAAAAGGTTATGGTTTCATAACTGAAAACAAATCCAACGAAAATATCTTCTTCCACAGCAACAATTGTGCAGTGCCAATTAAGAAAGGAAACAAGGTATCTTTTGAGAAAGAAAGATCTCCAAAAGGTTATTCAGCAATTAACATCGAACTTGTCAAATAAATTTTCGATTTTCAAATATTTACAATAAGCTCCAGTCGGAGCTTATTTTTTTTGGCTTCATTTTAGATTATCTGAAGTTATGAATGTAGAATTACTAGGTTTAGTGGCCGGAGGAATTACATCGGTCGCAATGATGCCGCAACTAATCAAAGTTTTAAAGGAAAAAAATGCAGAAGATATCTCTGTAGTCACGCTTTTGGTTTTGATTACAGGGTTGTCACTTTGGGTCTGGTATGGGATTTTACAGAACGAATTACCCATTATTTTGTCCAATGCTTTCTCAGTTTTGGTTAATGTAACTTTGCTGATTTGTTCTCTGATTTACAAGAAGAAAGATTAAATCTCATAAATCTCAGTATCAGTAAAAACATAGAATCTTCCTTTTTTTGGGAGATTTTTGGTGTCTAAACCGGTAAATTCACTGAATGCAGGAAGCAATAGTTGATTGTCTGACAAAGCAAAACAAGGCAGTTTTATTTTCTTAACGAATGAATTCAGAACAATTCCCGGGTGAATATGACCGGTAATTTGGAATTTTGGATTAGACTTTTCAAAATCGTGGATGAAAGAAATATTGTCAATTTCCAATTGAGATGATTTATAATTTAAGCACAACTTGGCTTCCAATTTTTTCGAAATTCTGTCGTGATTGCCTTCCACAAGATGAAATTCAATATCAGGAAATTGGTTTTTCCATTCACAGAATTTATCAACATCCGAATTATCTCCGGCGTGAAGCAAATCGCCAACAACAATGAACTTTTCTGGATGAAAATATTCAATCAAGACTGATAATCTCTGCAAATCGCTTTCAAAAATCTGATTAGAAAGCGCAATTCCATTTTTCCGAAAATGTGCTGTTTTTCCGATATGTAAATCGGATAAAATTAATGCTTTTTCCTTTTTCCAAAACAAAGTCCGTTGATTGGTTAATGTAAAAACCTGATCTTGAATATTGATATTTTTTGTTACTATTTTCATAATTTATTTTCTCTTCGCCTGCTGAATCAACTTCTGTATCCTCGCATCCAGCCCTTCACTGGAAAGCGTTTGTCGCAAACTGTCTACTTTTATCGGGAAACTCAACGGGGTAAAAGTATTGGCGAATTTCAATATAATTTTCGATTTTTCAATTCGTTTAAAAGCCTCCACCAAACGTTGTTCCTGCAATTGTGCATTGAAAACTTCCGTATAAGCCTGTCTTACCAAAAAATGATTCGGGTCATAATCTTCCAGTACTTTAAAAATTAAACCTGCAGAACTTTGCAAAGATTTATTGGAACGTTGCTTACCTGCATAATTTTGAATAACCATTCCCGAAATTACCGCAATATCACGAAATTTTCGCCTAGCCATTTCTGCAGAATTGATACTGGATATGACGTCATTCATCAAATTTTCTCGAGTCAGAATTTTATGTAAATTTTCTTCATTCAAAGGAATTTCTTTATCGCTAAACAATTCAAAACCATAATCATTCATCGCCATTGAAAAGGAAATTGGAGCTAATTTTGAAATTCGGAAAGCAATCAAAGCTGACATCACTTCGTGTACCAATCGGCCTTCAAATGGATACATAAACAAATGATAACCTTCCCGATTCTTGATTAATTCGACCAAAAATTCATCTTCTTTTGGAATATGAGACCGTTCTTCCTGATTGGCCAAAAGCGGATGTAGAAACTTCAGTTCTTTTTCAGAAGCTTTGGGATTCAACGCTCCGGATAATTTTTCTCTTAAAAAATGACCAAGATTGGAACTCAGTGGCAATCTTCCACCTAAATAACTTGGTGCAAATGCTTTCCCTTTTGAGGCTCGAACGAAAACCGTCATATCTTTTATCATCGCGACTTCCAACACTCTTCCGGCTAAAATAAATTTGTCTTCTTTCTTCAGTTTTGAAATAAAATATTCCTCAACCATTCCAATATATCCACCAGAAATGAATTTCACTTTCAGCATCGCATCACTTACAATCACGCCCATATTCATCCGATGAAGCATTGCTATTTTTCGGGAAGTTACTTTATGTAAACCATCTTCCATCACCACAATTTTGTGGAATTCTTCATAGCTTTTCAGGACACTTCCGCCAATCGTCAGAAAATCGATAATGCTTTTCCATTCTGCCTCCGTCATTTCCTGAAAAGAGAAAATCTGTTTGATTCTAGGATATAATTGATCAGGATAAAATCCGTCGCCAACCGCCAAAGTCATCAGAAACTGAACCAAAACATCGAAGCATAAAACCTGTGGCTCTCGGGGTTCAATCACTTTTTGTTTAACGGCTTCTTTCAGTGCAGCAACTTCAATTAATTCTAAAGAATGAGTGGGAACACAATAGATTTTAGAAGTTTCAAAAGGGGAGTGACCACTTCGTCCTGCACGTTGCAGAAATCTCGCCACACCTTTTGCAGAACCGATTTGAATGACGGTATCAACGGGTTTAAAGTCAATTCCTAAATCTAAAGATGATGTGGAAACCACCGCTTTCAGTTTTCCTGAACTTAGATTTTCCTCAATCCAAATTCTTAAATGGGCATCAATCGAACTGTGATGAATCGCAATTTGTCCGGCAAAATCAGGGTAAGCATTCAGCAAAAGCTGATACCACATTTCACTCTGACTTCGGGTATTCGTAAAAACAATCGTCGATTTTGATTCCAGAATAATCGGAACGACTTTATCAGCCAGTTTTTGACCGAGATGTCCCGCCCAAGGCAAGATCTCCACTTCATTCGGAAACACCGAAAGAATATCAATTTTCTTATGTTCTTTGGCTGTAATTTTTGTTTTTTTGACGTCATAAGGAATCAACACATCCATTGCCTCTTCCAGATTTCCGATGGTCGCCGTGATGCCCCAAATCTTAATTTTAGAAACGTAATGAACGAGCTGAGAAATGCCCAATTCCACCATCACACCACGTTTGGAACCCAATAATTCGTGCCACTCATCCACCGCAACGCAGTGCATATTTTTGAAATACCGCTGATTATCTTTTTGACCTAAAAGTAAATGTAAACTTTCGGGAGTGACCACCAAAACTTCAGGCATATTTTTAACCTGTTGCTGGCGGACTTTCGGGTCGGTGTCGCCATTTCTCACGCCGACTGCCCAATCCAAACCAATTTCGTCAATCGCTTCCTGCATTGCTTTGGCGATATCTTTTGAAAGTGAACGGAGGGGCGTAATCCAAATCATTTTCAGTCCAGTTTTGAACTTATCTGGATTTGTTAGAAAATCTGAAATCAGAGCTAAAAATACAGAAAAAGTTTTTCCAAAACCAGTCGGAGCTACAACCATACCGCTGTAGCCATTTCCGAATTTCGCCCAGGTATCTACCTGAAATTTAAAGGGAGAATTGCCTTTTTCCATCATCCAGTTCTGAATGATTTTAAAGCCTTCTGTATTTTCGTAGTTGTTCAAATTGTTTTATTTTAACCACAAAATGCACAAAAGTTTTGATGTGCTTTTAGCTTTTAAAAAGTTTAAAAAAGCATTATTCTAAACTTTTTGAACTTTCAATAGAATCATTTCAAACTTTAGCTTTTGTGCCTTTTGTGGTTGATATTTTACTGTATCAGTTTCTTAATCTCATCAATATCATCAATCTCATCCACAGTTTTATCTTTCCTCCATCTCAGAATCCTCGGAAAACGCAATGCAACGCCACTTTTATGACGGTTGCTGAAGCCAATTCCTTCAAAGGCAATTTCGAAAACCAATTCAGCTTTCACCGTGCGGACGGGACCAAATTTTTCAATTGCATTTTTGTTGACAAACTTGCTGACTTCCATAATTTCTTTGTCCGTCAAACCAGAATAAGCTTTGGCAATTGTGACTAATTTATCTTCTTTTTTCACGGCGAAAGTGTAATCTGTGTAATAAGCACTTCTTCGTCCGCTACCTTTTTGAGCATAAATCAAAACGGCATCAATTGTCAATGGATTGATTTTCCATTTCCACCAATCGCCTTTTTTTCGTCCGGAATGATAGGGTGAATTTTTCTGTTTAAGCATAAGACCTTCACTATTGATTTCTCTGGAATTTTCTCTGATTTCGTTTAAGTCTTCCCAGTTTTCAAATTCAATTTGTTGAGAAATCTTGATGTTTTCAGGATTTTCATTCAGTAATAATTCTTCCAACATCGCACGTCTTGCAGAAATTGGTTTCTCACGCAAATCATTTCCTTCGAGTTCTAGTAGATCATATGCAAAAACCTCAATCGGAATTTCTGAAAGCATTTTTTTTGTCAGAGTTTTACGGTTTAATCGTTTCTGTAATTCATTAAAATTTAAAACCTGCCCGTCTTTTACCGCCAATATTTCTCCATCCAAAACAAAATTTCCTTTCATCGATTGGACGACTTCTACAATTTCCGGAAACTGCTCTGAGACCAGTTCTTCACCACGCGACCAGATAAAAACTTCATCATTTCGTCTGATAATCTGTCCGCGGATTCCATCCCATTTATATTCAATAAGCCATTCTTCAGGTTTACCCAAATCTTTCAGTTCTTTTTCCAGTGGATAAGCCAAACAAAAAGGGTAGGGTTTTGAATTATCAGGATTAATATTTTCCGCCGAAATCAATTCTCGAAATGAGACTTCATTGGGTTGCCATTTCCCCATTAAGCTGTGCATCAAGGTACTCGCTTCCTGTCCGGAAAATTTGGTCAGAGCATTAATCAAAGTTTTTGATGAAACCCCAATTCTGAAACTTCCGCCCAGTAATTTATTGAAAATCAAGCGTTCTGTATAATCCAAACCATTCCAGGAATTGAGAACAAATTCTTTCTTTTCAACATCGGTTTTTGTTTTTAAACCAATAATTTCGTTCATCCATTCGGATAGAGTTTTTTCAATTTTATCAGTTGGTGGCGGAAGAATTAATGAAATCGTCTCGCCCAAATCGCCCACGGAAGAATAACTTTCCTGAAACAGCCAAAAAGGGAGTTGGGTAATTTCCAACGCCCATTCTTTCATATAATTGGTGTTCACATTCCGCTTCGGTCTTTTCCCCGTAAACAGGGCGATGAACCACAATTTATCATCATCTGGTGCACGCTCAAGATAATCGATGATGGCATCGATTTTAGCATTGGTTTTATTCGTGCTTTCGAGGGCGTTGATGAGTTCTGCGAAATTTTTCATTTCTAATTTTTATTTGCTGGACGGTTATCTCATCCATTGAGTACATTATTATTTGGGCAGCTTTTCCGCCTTCCGTTCCCAATCTTTTTTTGCAAGACGTTTTGTCTTTAGTTGAACTTCCGTTTACGCAAAAAAAGGATTTCCACTCAAGTCGGGCTGCGAGCAATTCAACGTTTAAAACTAATTATTGAGTGCCGCTCCTAAGGAGCTATTAGTTTTAGCAATAATTATTTTCTACAAACATTTAACTCCTACGGAGCTGTTAAAAACTAATCAGCATTTTCAATAATCCTTTTTCTCTTATGTAAGCAATTTTTTCAAGGTTCAAAATTTGAAAAAATTAATTCAAAAATCAATCACTATTTTTTGAAACTTCTTTTTCAGTCACTTCATCATCGTCGTCTCCATACAAGGTTTCCACAACATCAGATTTAATTCCAATTTCATTTAAATATTTTGAAAAAACTTCGGTTTGTCCGTGCGTTACGTGAACGATTTCCGCTTCAGTGGCTTTGATGGCTTGCAGTAATCCTTTCCAGTCGGCGTGATCGCTCATCGGGAAGCCGGCATCCATACTGCGCCATCTTCGGGCACCGCGAACCTGCATCCAGCCGGAGCAAATTGCTGTAGCCGCATCCGGAATTTTCTTAATGACATTGCTGTCGAGCAATGCAGGGGGAACAATCACAATATCTCCCGCAACGTGTTTGATGCTTTCCCTGAAATCCGGAACTTCATAATCGGGAAGCACAATTCCGACTTCTTCAAAAGCCTGATTAAGTTTGCCGATAGAGTAGTGGACGTGGATTTTTCCCATACCTTCCACTGCTTTCATCACTCTTTGAGCCTTACCTAGGGAATATCCGATGAACACTGAAGTTTTCTGATTTTCCTGATTCCTTAAAACCCAGTTCTGCATTTTTTTATTCAAATCATCCACTTCCAGCCAGTTGTAAATCGGAAGCCCGAACGTACTTTCAGTGACAAATTCATTACATTTCACAACTTCAAAAGGCGTACTCAAACCATCATCCTGAACTTTATAATCTCCCGAAATCACACTAACATAGCCCTTATATTCTAAACGGATTTGTGCTGAACCAATGATATGGCCAGCAGGATGAAGCGAAAGTTTGACGCCATTGATATTTAAGACTTCACCATATTGCAAGGTCTGACATTCAATATCCTCGGCTATTCTTTTCTTTAAAATAGGTTTGGTAAAGTGATGACAAAGGTATTTTTTCATTCCCCAGCGAGCGTGGTCGGCGTGTCCGTGAGTAATGACCGCTAAATCAACAGGTCGCCACGGGTCGATATAAAATTTACCCAGCGGACAATAGATTCCTTTATTTGTGAATGTAATGAGTTTCAAAAGAATTCAGGTTTCTTCTGAATATTCAAAAAGCTGACCAATTTATCTTTTAGAAGTAGATGTTCCGGAAGTATTTTATTTAAGCTTTAATCAGTTATTGACAGTTTGCTGAGAATTTTTCTGTCGATATAAAATGTTCCAAACGGAATGATGCACGCCAAAAGTACTTTCCAGGTTACGTCTTTAAATTTCCAGTTTTGTTCAACACCAACACTTAACGTATTAAATAAAAACAATAGAAATAGTGAACCGTGAATGGGTCCCATCATTTTTACCAACAACGGATTATCAAATCCATATTTTAGCGGGACGGCGATGAATACTAATGTTAATAATGATATTCCTTCGAGAATTGCAATGATTCTCAATCTTCCGATTTTTGTTTTAAATAAATCAATCATAATTATCTGAAATAAGGTCTGTTAGC
>Ga0308163_10000811_pt1 | contig 43237 bp, 33 predicted proteins | sample PhyTR1_FD_201037 | JGI IMG/M metagenome (GOLD analysis project Ga0308163, IMG submission 201037) | Phyllosphere microbial communities from UC Gill Tract Community Farm, Albany, California, United States - DLSLT.R1 | ecosystem: Host-associated > Plants > Phyllosphere > Unclassified | place: USA... | reverse complement strand
AGGCGTTCCTTGTCGTTGAACTTGATGCCCACGTCGTTTTCAAACACGGCGGCGACGTGATAAGGGCTGCTGGGGTCGATCGACAGGCGATCGGGCAATGGGGGTAAGGTAGTGGTATCGTTCATGGGCGTCATTATCGCGCAGAATCCGATTGCCGACAACAGGGGCTAATGCCTGGTGCCGGCCGGATCCTGCAGTTGCAGTACCTTGCCGTGCTGCCAGGCGTCGGCGCCGGGATCGATCGCCGGCGCGGCAATATCAGCCCTTTGCCGGCGTTTTTCCGCCGACTCCACCTTGAAACGCGCATCGCGCCCGGCCACCATGGCAGCATCGGCCTGGCCATCCTGCGTAAAACCCATCATCAGCTGCGGCACGCCCAGCGGCAACTGCTTGTGCAGATCCGTATGCCAGGTATGCCAGGTCTTGCCGTAAGTGCCGATCAATTTTTGCATCAGCGCTTTTTCCGCCACGGCTGGAATGCCGGGCGCGATCAGCTGCCCTGACTTCACTTCGTGCACGTGGCTGTGCCACAGCGCTTTTTCGGCGGCCGGCAGGCCCTGGTACAGCTTGCCGCTGACGATATATTCCACTCCCATCAGCTTGGCGTCCTTGAGATTGCCATCGTAAATCACGCACTGGATCACCTCTTCATTGACGATGGCGCAATAGTGATGGGCTTCCATCTGGCTCTTCATATTGCCATTGTAAAAGTGAAAGCCGTCCAGATAGGCGTTCAACGCGTCGATCGGCGGCTTGTGCTGCATCATGGCGGCGCCCGCTTCCAGCGCACGCGTCGATACCTTGGCCGGCGCGCCGGGCGCCTCGACCTTCGATGCGGTATTGTCGGCGCCGCAGGCAGCCAGGCCCAGCGACAGCAGTACGGTGCACGGGTATTTCATGATGGCGCTCCAACGGCAATTGGCCAAGCCGGCGATGCCGGCTTGGCCGAGGGGTAACGCTAGTTGATCGGTAACTTAGCGTTTATTATCATTCTTGTGGCTCTGGCGGCCGGCTTCCACATGCTGTTCATGGGTGCCGCCGCGCGAGCCGGAACTGGAACCCGAGCCTGACGCCGATTGCTGATTGCCTTGCGAGCGGTCGGACTGCTGGTTGCCTTGCGCATTGCCCGATTGCTGCGAGGAACCGCCGCGGCTGGCGTCGTTCTTGTGGCTTTGACGGCCGGCTTCCACGTGCTGCTCGTGGGTGCCGCCTTGCTTGCCGGCGCCTTGTTGGCTACCCGACTGCTGGTTGCCCGATTGCTGATTGCCTTTTTGCATGTTATCGGACTGCTGGTCCGACGATTTGCCGGTCTGGTTCGATTGGTTCGATGGATTGGCGGTCGATTTGTTCGAGTTCATGATAGTTTCCTTTGTAAGTTGGATACATATGCATGACAGCCTCTGGCTGCCTGGCCTGCTTGCTTCCGATGCGCCGTCCCTTGGCGTTGCAATGGATGGCGCGTCGGAGCAAACATTGTCACCCTCATGGCAGAGCTTGGACATAGGGGTACAGGCTGCTGGCATGTAGGAAAATTCTGTGGTACAAGGCAACCATTTCTGAATCGAATTTTTTACAGCTTGATCCACGTTTTTCAGCACAATAGGCCAGCAGCGGCCAATACCGGCTTTTGAGTATGAATGGAATAATCGGATACGATCTCGGCAAGGTGAGTCCATGGAAAAGCGGATTGCTGCGGAAATAATTAATATACTTGGTTAATCGAAGATGAATTTTGATAAAGTACGCGAAATCCTGCACACGAACGACGGCTCGTTACCCGACATCAATTTTGATTTCGGGCAGAAACCAGTTGCCGGTGATGCATACGCCATGATTCAACGGCGAGCAACTCATCTGGCGATGGAAAACCCATATTACTGGTCAAAAAACAGGAGCGAGGAATCGCCAATTCGCTTTGGCGACAATCCGGCGATCGCCTTCCTGGAAGGGGATGCTGAAGTATTTCACGTCATTTTCGGCGGTCTGCGATCCAATGGCGGGGCGCCTGTTCCTGATTTGGGATTTTTTGTGTTGGACCAGAGTTTCATCGCTCTTGACTACAGGATGGGACCTGAGTGGGATGCCCCTGCAATAATCGGGCTATTCGAAATAATGCGCGACCTGAAGTCGCTCTCTGATGTTGTCCATATTTCCCACAAGGGTAACGTCTTTGAGTCGGAGGAAGGCATTCTTCTCACCGAATTCAAGAATTGGTTGTACCATCAAAATTATCATGCCGGGGCCGGGCAGTCGGATATAACAAACTTGTACTGAGGAATATGAAAGAACTACTTGAATCCTTAAACGAAAACTTTGACGATGCTGAAGGATGGGTTCGACTTGTCGATGCTAACTGGTTTGAAGATGACCTTAAGTTAAATTTGTCGATTCAATTTCAAGATGGCCGTGACCCGGAAATGTGGGAGATTTCTTGCCTTGGAGTAGTCGAGGAATCTCTTTGTTCAATAGGGGCAGAGGCGCTTTCCGTTTCGAATGATTCCCCATTGCTGAAGCCTTTTTTGGAGCCGGTAGTCGACATCATGTTTTCCAAAAACGCAGTGGCGCCTGAGACTTTGTTCGGAATTGTTTGTTCATGCTGCATGGAAGTCATGGGCAGGCCAGAAAGCATCGTGAGATTTATGAATGCGGCACCCACGATCAAGGGGATATCCAGTTCGAACTACGGACTACTCGGGCGATTCCCTGAGTCGTTGGCAAAACACATTCTGGAGGCGTTAAAGGACAAGCCGGTTAGCACGAACGCATTACCCGGCCACCTGCCAACGCGCTGGGACGGTTCAAAACACGTGGGCTATGGGAAACTGCAAGTACTTGAATTTGGACGGTCGTATATTGTTGCAGACCAGTTTGGCGCCTCTCTCGTCCAGCAAAGATCTGGCGATTCTTCCTGTAGGTAGCTACCGCATCATACTTTCAACCTGGTCAGAGCGACAGTCCGCTTAGGGGCAGAAGAGTTCGGTCGAGCAAGCGTGGAAAATCGTGCGGGTTGTGTCAAACTTATTGTTTGTGCACAGTTGGCAAACAAACGGCGCGGCGACAAAGTGACGCGCCGACCCTGCATTAGCAATACATAGGATCCTGAAGCATGGCCATCAACGACAAGCAGCAGCAAATCTGCGCCAGGCACGGCCTGCCTGCGCAGGCGCCCGAAACCATGGTCGCGCTGGCGACCGCCAGCCTGGACCAGTCGCCCATCTACGGCACCCGCATCGACTTGCCCGAGAACGGCACCATCAGCTGGTTTATTCATTGCGGCGAGCATGCCGATGCAGCCGATTTTTACCAGCCGCTGCACACGGCCCACCTGCAAGAGCTGCTGCCGCAGGTGCTCGACTACCTGGCCTTGCCCAGCGGCACGAAGTTCATTATCGACCGCGACGGGTACGAGGATGTGTGGATGGAAGTGTAAGCAGCCCGTGCGCCGCGATTTGTTTTGACCTTGATAAATAGATATGCAAGACTGCGAGTCCTTCTTGCAATATTTCTATATGAAAAGAGTCACCATGAACCGCCGCTTGCCGCTGGCCGCCCTGTTGATCGCGCTCGCTGCCGCACCTGCCATGGCCAGTGCCGCGGCCGGGGCGGCGCCGGCCGGCCAGGCAAGCACGGTCGAGCAGGGCGTCGCTGCCTTTTTGCAAAACGAAATGCGGGAGCGGCAAATTCCGGGCTTGCAGATTGCCGTGATACACCACGGCAAGGTGGTCCTGGCGCGCAATTTTGGCCTGGCCTCGCTGCAATATGGCGTGCCGGTGGTTGACTCCAGCCTGTTTTCCATCAACTCCGCCACCAAGGCCTTCACCGGCGTGGCCATCATGCAGCTGGTGCAGCAGGGCAAGGTCGAGCTCGACGCGCCCATCTCGCGCTATCTGCCAGGCCTGCCGCAAGCCTGGCAAGCCGTGACGGTGACCCAGCTGCTGAACCATACTTCCGGCCTGCCCGATGTGCTGAACCAGGCCACGGGCAAGCTGGTGGGGCCGCAGCCCGATGACAATGATGTGGCCTGGAAAGCCGTGCAGGCGCTGCCGATGGACTTCCAGCCGGGCCAGCGCTACCGCTACAACCAGACCAACTACGTCTTGCTGGCACAGCTGATCGAGCGGCAAAGCGGCCAGCCCTTCGTCGAGTTCATCCAGCGCGGGCAATTCGACGTGGCGGGCATGGCCAACAGCGGCTTTGGCGACGCCAGGGACGTGGTGCGCAACAAGACCACATCTTACTTCCTCGCCGGCAAGGACTACCGCAATGTGATCGAGGATTTCCCCGTCTTCATGCGCGCCGGCGCCGGCATCAACAGCAACACGGGCGAACTGGCCAGGTGGCTGATCGCGCTGCAGTCCGGCCGCTTGCTGGCACCGGCCAGCGTGGCACGGCTGTGGCAACTGAGTTCCTTGAACGATGGCAAGCCGGCGCCGTGGGCGCTGGGCTGGCCGGCGATACGGCGTGACGGCCACCGCGCCGTGGCTGGCATCGGCGGCGGGCGCTCGGCCTTTTATGTGTATCCGAACGACGAGCTGGCGATTATCATCCTGACCAATCTGGCCGGCGGGCAACCCGAGCAGTTGATCGACACGGTGGCCGGCTTCTATCTGCCGGCCTTGCGCCAGGAACTGGGCGGCGCACATGCCTTGTATTTGCTGCGGCAAACGATGGGCAAGGGTGGCTTTGACAATATGGAGCAGCGACTGGCGGCCATCCGCCAGCAGCATGCGCTGCCCGCGCCGGATGAAAACGATCTGAACGCCTGGGGCTATCGCCTGCTGCGCCGGCAGCAGGCCCGCGACGCCATCGCCGTATTCCAGCTGGCGGTGCGGCTGTACCCGGATAGCGCCAACGGCCACGACAGCCTGGCCGAGGCCGCCGAGGCGGCCGGTGACACCGCGCTTGCCGTCACGCACTATCGCCGCTCGGTTGAACTCGATCCGGGCAACCAGCATGCCATCGCCCGCCTGAAAGCGCTGGCGCCGAACTAATCTACAGCGCCTGCACGGCCTCCACCAGCGAGCGCGGCGCGAACGGATCATCCGGCAGCACAATATCCGGTTGTACCAGCACCGGGCTGGCGATGCCGGATGGGCGCTGGAAGATCAGGCGCGGCACACCCAGTTCCAGGCCGCTGTAGGGCAGCTTGAAGTTCTGCGTGCCGCCGCTTTGCCGCGCGCGCACATGGCTGGCCGCGCCAACCAGCTTGCCGAAATGAAAATCCTGCATTACGTTGGCAAACAGGATGGCCGACGAATAGGTATTGCGGCCTACCAGCACATAGGTCCTGCCCTGGAAACGCAAGGGGTTATTGGGCTGCGGCTGCTGCCAGTTGCCGATTTCGCCATCGATGATGTCACCGAGCTTTTCGCTTGCGCTCTCGCGCCCCTTGATCACTTTCTTGCGGTAGGTGGAGGCCCAGCGGTAAGGTTGGTCCGCCAGGTAGGGCAGCACGCCGTCTATCCACATGTCGTCATTGCCGCCGCCATTCGCGCGCACGTCGATGATCAGCTTGTTGGCGCCGCTGTCCCGCATGCGGCGAAAGGCGTCCTCGGTAAACTCGTTGAATTGACGCTTGTCGGGCCAGGCAAAGGTGTTGATGGTCAGCAGCGCGGCGCCGCCGGCCAGTTGTTCGAAATGGAATTGTTTTTTTGCACTGTTGCGGCCTTGCAGCCAGGCCGGCATGGTGTCGGCGGCCGGTACGCGCAACTGCCGGCCGTCTGCCAGCAGCAGCCTGTATTGCGCCCCGCCGCCAAACATCTTCCAGTAGAAGAAGGGCCAGCGGGTAGACAGCAGGTCGGCCCGAAAGGCGGGTGTGTCGCCGTGCAGGCGTTCCAGCATCTGCGCCACGATGCGGCTGGCCGGCACGCCGTTGATCTGCTCGACTTGTGCGCCGGCCAGTGGCGACGTTTCGCCGCCCAGTTCGGCGCGGATACGCAGCGTGCCGGCCGCGTCCGCCACCATTTCGTAAGGAAAAAAGGTGCCGCCCGCCTTCAGGTGCGCGGCGCTCTGGCCGTACGGGTCGGGCTGCGTGATGGCCAGATGGGCGTCGGCATACACGGGGTTGAGCGTGGCCAGCAGTCGCCAGGCCGCATCGCGCGTCATGGGTTGCTGCAGTTGCGTGGCGAGTTGCTGATACGCCTGCCGCAGTTGCGTCTCGTCGGAGGAAAACCCCGGTTCCGGATGGGTGGCGGCGATGCTGTCCTGGATAAAGCGCAAATCGGTGCGCAATTGATCGGGCGTGAGCAAGGGCTCGTCGTGGGCACGCAAGCCTGGATTGGTGAACAACAGCATCAGGAAAACACCCAGGCGTTGCAAAACGGTCATGATCGATATCCGGTTGGAAAGAGATTCGATTCTAAGCGATGCCGGGCGCCGGCAGGCAGGCCATGCGACAGCCTGTGGTATGGAGGTGACAGACGGCAATAATCACGGCCGGAAACGCCAGGGGCCCGGCGTTGCCGCGTACGGCAAGGCCAGGCCCCTGTGGTGAAGCGGGAGATTACTTCTCGGCGAAGGCGCGCTCGACGACAAAGTCGCCAGGCGTGGAGGTGTTGCCTTCCTTGAAGCCGCGCTCTTCCAGCATTTCCTTCAGGTCGCGCAGCATGTCGGAGCTGCCGCAGATCATCACGCGGTCGACGGCCGGATCCAGCGCAGGCACGCCCAGGTCTTCGAACAGCTTGCCGCTTTCGATCAGGGACGTGATGCGGCCCATGTTGCGGAAGTCTTCGCGGGTCACGGTAGGGTAGTAGCGCAGCTTGTCGGTCACCATTTCGCCCAGGAACTCGTGGTTTGGCAGGTGCTCGACCAGCAGGTCGTGGTAGGCCAGTTCATCGACCTGGCGCACGCCGTGCACGAGGATCAGTTGATCGAAGCGTTCGTAGATGTCCGGATCGCGCACGATGGACAGGAAGGGCGCCAGGCCGGTGCCGGTCGACAGCATGTACAGGCGCTTGCCTGGCAGCAGGTAGTCGGATACCAGGGTGCCGGTCGGTTTGCGGCCGACGATCACGGTGTCGCCCACTTCCAGGTGCTGCAGGCGCGAGGTCAGCGGGCCGCCCGGTACCTTGATGCTGAAAAACTCCAGGTGCTCTTCGTAATTGGCGCTGGCGATACTGTAGGCGCGCAGCAGCGGCTTGCCGTCCACGCGCAAGCCGATCATCGTGAAATGACCGTTCGAGAAACGCAACGAAGGATCGCGCGTAGTCGTAAAGGAGAACAGGGTATCCGTCCAGTGGTGCACGCTTAAGACGCGCTCTTCATTCATCGAACTCATAGTATTTGTTTGCTGGTCAAAAAAATGGTTAGGTGCTGGCAACTGCTGGCAAAAAAAGTGACATCCTGCGTAGGGCAACCCCTATTGTAACGGCCTGCACGCGAAATTGTTACCGTCTATCGCCGCCAATGTCGCCGCACGCGGTGCCGACATTATAGTGCCGATGGCAAGATCCGGCTGCAAAAGCACGAAAATGGGGGCGCGGACAGGGCGAAAATCTTGATCTGAGGCAGTTTTGGCGCTTATCCTTGCCGCCCGTGTTCGGCGGCGTGCAGCGCCAGGTAGCCCTTCAACTCATCGTCGGCAATGCCCAGCGCCGCCAGCACGGCAGCCGTAAACGTGACCGGCGCGGTGCCGGGCGCCGTGATCACGCGCTGGTCCGCCACCGCATGCGGCACGTCCTGGTACAGCGCCGCGCCGGCATAGGTATTGATGGAGGCCAGGTTGTCGGCCGAATTCGAGGTATGGCGGACCTGGTCGAGTAGGCCCGCCTGCGCCAGCACGCGGGTGCCGTCGCAGATGGCGGCCAGCACCACCTGGCGCCGCTGCGCTTCCAGCAGCAGGGCCTGGATGTCGGGCGCGTCGGCGCTTTGCCAGGCCGGGCCACCGCATAGCAGCAGCACGTCGAGTCCATCGAGATCAATCTCATCGATGGACAGCTGCGGCGTGACCAGCATGCCGCCCGACGACAGCACGGGTTTTCCTTGCGGCGTGGCAAAGCGCGTATCGAAGCCGTAATACAGGCGGGCGGTGGCATTGAACAGACCGGTTTCCCAGTCGGCGAATTGTTCGGTGAGGATGGTGATGGCGCGCGGCATATGAATCTCCTGTGAAGTCAGATTGATATGATAGGCCGCGCGCCTGTCAGTTCCTGTCAGCAGCGATCAGCTTTCAAACGCGTCGACCACCTTGCGCTTGCCCAGCATGAAGGCGTCGGCCACATGGCGCAGCGGCGACAGGTCGACGTCGGACTTGCCATTTTGTACCAGGCCGGCAAAATGGCGGTACAGGGAAGGGTACTCGCCTTCGTCGCCCAGTTCCTGCGCCACATCGTCCAGCCACAGTTTCGCGCCGCCATCGGCCATGCGCAGCACGCCGGCCTCGGTGGTGATGATGATGTCCCAGCTTTGCTTGCCGGTCTGGCGCCAGTCGAATTCGGCATGGACGTCGAGGCCGCTGGCGTCGGTAAAGCGCAGGTCGGCGGCGATCGGCGCGTCACGGTTGGCCGGGAATTCCAGCACGCCCGATTTCAGGAACATGGCGTTCGGCAGAATTTCCGTGACGATCGACAGGGCGTTGATGCCCGGATCGAACACGCCCAGGCCGCCCGCTTCCCAGATCCATTCCTGGCCCGGATGCCAGTGGCGCACGTCTTCCTTCCAGATCACGTGGACCTGGCGCGGCGCGTTCTTTGCCAGGAAGGCCTTGATCACCTGCACCGCCGGCGCATGGCGCGAGTGCCAGCTGGCGAACAGGGTCACGCCCTTGGCCTGGGCCAGCTTGGCCAGGTCTTCCACTTCCGACAGGGTGGCGCCGGGCGGCTTTTCCATGAACACATGCTTGCCGGCCAACAGCGCCGCGCGCGCCGCCTGGTAGCGGTGCTGGGGCGGCATGCACAGGGCGACCGCTTCGATGTCCGGCTGCTGCGCCAGCATCTCGTCGATCGAGGTAAAACCTGGCAAGCCTGGAATGGTGGCGTTGCGGCTGGCCGAGGCCAGCAGTTGAAAGTCGCCGTTGGCGGCGATGGCGGGCAGATGCTGGTCGGTGGCAATCTTGCCGACGCCGACAATACCCAGTTTGATAGCTGACATTATTTCTCTTTCTTGTAGGTCACACAGGAGCCGCAATCTTACCAGCGCTGATGCACGAATGGGGCGATGCGATGCTGGTAAAGGGCGCGCAGCGCATCCATGGTGTCGGCACTCAAGGCGGGCAAGTTGCTGGCCGCGCTATTGGCCGCCGCCTGCTGCGCATTGCGCGCGCCGGGAATCACGGTGCTGACGCTGTCTTCCATCAAGATCCAGCGCAAGGCGAACTGCGCCATCGTGGCGTTACCTGGCACCAGGCGGCGGATTTCTTCCACCACTTCGAGGGCAACCTCATACGGCACGCCGGAAAAGGTTTCGCCCTTGTCGAACGCTTCGCCATTGCGGTTGAAGGCGCGGTGATCGTCGGCGGCAAAGGCCGTGTTGGCGTGCATCTTGCCGGTCAACACGCCGGACGCCAGCGGCACGCGCACGATCACGCCGATCTCGCGCTTTTTCGCCTCCGCGAAAAACAGCTGGTTCGGGCGCTGGCGGAAAATATTGTAGATGATCTGGATCGAGGCCACGTTCGGGTATTCGATCGCCTTTAATGCTTCCTCGACTTTTTCCACCGACACGCCATAGTGGCGGATCTTGCCGGCGCTGACCATGCGGTCCATCGCGTCGAACACTTCCGGACGGTAATACACGTCCGGCGGCGGGCAGTGCAGCTGCACCAGATCCAGGCAATCGGTATCGAGGTTGACCAGCGAGCGCTCGACAAAGGCCAACAGGTTTTCCTCGTTGTAGCCGTCGGCCACGTGCGGCGACAAGCGGCGCCCGGCCTTGGTGGCCACGTATGGTTTCTCGCCGCCGCGTTCCTTGAGCACTTCGGCAATAAAGCGCTCGGAGCGGCCATCGCCATAGACGTCGGCCGTGTCGATGAAATTGGTGCCGGCGTCGAGCGCCGCATGCAGGGCCGCCTTGGCGTCCTCGCTGCTGACGTCGCCCCAGGCGCCGCCGATGGCCCAGGCGCCAAAGCCGATTTCGGAAATGCTGTGGCCGGTGCGGCCGAATACGCGTTGTTTCATTTTTTAATCCTTCTCTCAGGGCATCAATTGGCCGCCGTTAACTTCAATAATTTGCCCGGTGATATAGCCGGACAGCGCTTCCGAGGCCAGGAACAAAAAGGCGCCGACGCATTCCTGCGGCAGTCCGGCGCGGCCCATGGGGATGGTGGCGCTTTGCGCGGCCATCATGTGTTCGGGCGTGTCGCGCACGTGGAATGGCGTCAGTATCAGGCCGGGCGCCACGGCATTGACGCGGATCTTGTCGGCCACGAATTCCTTGGCCTGGCCGCGCGTCAGGCTGCTGACAAAACTTTTTGCCGCCGCATACAGCACCGCGCCGCCACCGCCGCCATTCCTGGCCGCGATCGAGCTGGTGTTGATGATAAAACCGCCGCCCGCCGCTTTCAGGTACGGATGGGCGGCGCTGCTGGCCTGCCAGACCGACTTGGCGTTCAGGTTCAGCACGTCGTCGAAATGCGCGTCCGACGCCTGCGTGGTCGGCACGCGGCCCAGCATGCTGCCGGCGTTGTTGATCAGCCCGTCCAGGCCACCGAGCAGGCGCGCCGCCTCGTCGACCACGCGCGCCACAGCGCCGGCTTCGGCCAGGTCGCCCTGCAGCAGGGTGATGTGCTCGGGGTATTGCACCCGCAGCGCCTCGGCGGCGTCCGCGCTGGCGTTGTAGTGCAGCACCAGGCGCGCGCCTTGCGCCGCAAAGCCCAGCGCCACGGCCGCGCCGATGCCGGTCGAGCCGCCGGTGATCAGGATGCGCTTGCCGGCCAGGTCGCCCAGGGTCATGTTTGCCGATACGGTCATTGTTGCTCCAGTGTCGATGTTGTTGTGGCCACCATCGTACTGTGGATGAGGGCGGCCATGATAAGATTTGAAGTGAATCTGATTCATTGAAATGCTTATCCAAATTCACTTATGTCCGTCTTTGACCGTATCGAACTGGCCGACCTGCGGGTCTTTCTCACCATTATGCGCACGCGCAGCTTCAAGGCGGCCGCGATCCAGCTGGGCCTGACGCCGTCGGCGGCCAGCCACGCCATGCGCCGCCTGGAAGAACGGCTGGGGGCAAAATTGCTGAACCGCTCCAGCCGCGCCGTGGCGCCGACCGACACCGGCCTGGCCCTGGCGGCGCGGCTGGAAGAAGGTTTCGACACCATCGGCCACGCACTGGCCGAGATCGACGCGCCCGGGGCGGGCCGCTTCGGTGAGCTGCGCATCAATGTGTTTGCCGACGCTGCCCATCTGATGATCGCGCCGGCACTGCCCGAATTTGCCCGCCTGTGCCCACACGTGAAACTGACCGTGGTGGTGGAAGACCGGCCCATCGATATCGTGGCAGGCGGCTATGATGCCGGCATCCGCTATGGCGACTATGTGCCGGAAGACATGATCGCCGTGCCGCTGTCGGGCCCGCAGCGCTGGGTGGTGGCCGGTTCGCCGGACTACCTGGCGCGCCATGGCGTACCGCAGCGGCTGGAAGACCTGGCGCAGCACAGCTGTTTGCAACTGCTGCTCGGTGACAATTCCAGCTACCGCTGGGAGCTGAGCAGTGGCGCCAACGGACAGAAGCCGGCCAAGCGCGGCATCCGCGTGCCGGGCCTGATCACCATCAACGACACGGCCACCACCATCACCGCCGCCAAGGCCGGGGTCGGCCTGGGCTATCTGCTGGAAAGCCGCATCGCGCTTGAACTGGCCGAGGGCAGCTTGCGCGTGGTGCTCGACGAATTCGCCGCCAGGGGCGAACCGTTTCATATGTATTACAGCAGCCGGCGCCACAATCATCCCGCGTTAAGGACCCTGGTGGATATTATTCGCAGGCAGCAATCGCTGGGCGAATTGCGCTAAGATCCCATATTGAATGCCACCAGCGGAGCGCCATGAACAACCTCAGCCCAGTCCAGCCATTTCAAGCGAGCGTGACCGCCACCAGCCACGGCGTGCTGACCACCTTGACGGTGGATACCTCGCTGTCGGCCAAGGAAAGCATTGTTTCGGACGAGAAAAGCCTGCTGACCAACTATGTGTACCGCAAGGACGGCACCTACCAGCTGGTATATACGGTGGTGGACAGGGATGGCCAGGCCGAGCATTTCGCCGAGGACGACGGCATCCTGCCGACCCTGTTTCTCAGCCCGCGGCAGCAGGCTTGGGTGTCCATCGTGCCTTACCATCCGGACAAGGAGCTGGAAATCAGCATTCCCGTGTTCCAGCGCGAGCAGGTGGAGGCGCCGAAAGGCAATCGGCCGTTCGTGGGCGACTTTATCGGCTGCACGCAAACGGCAGCGATTTTTCACGATGCCGACTGGTCCGATACCAAGCCCGACAAGATGCTGGTGATGCGGTTCGAGAATGGCTTGCTGAAAAAGAAAAGCAATCTCAAGCTGGCGTTGCCGGGCAATAACAAGGTCGTGGTCAATTGCGCCGGCATCGCGCTGCTGGCCCATGTGGGCGATGACTGGCTGCATCGTGAAATCGACGAGCAGGGCAATGAACTGCGGCGCAGGAGCATCGCGGCCAAAGGGATGTATGGCCTGCAGATCCTGGCGCTGTCGTTTGATGGCGATTCGTATTTGCTGGCCCAGCATGCGGGCAGCATTGTTATCGTCAAGATCGATATGGCCGGCAACAGCGAAATCATCACCTTGATCGCTTTCGAAGACGAGTTCTTCAATACCTGGCGGCCCGAGGCGATCGGTGACGATACCTTTGTCACCCGCTTTAACTGCGAGTTCGGCAATGGCTGGCTGACCACCCGCAAGGACCAGCTGCTTGAGCTGTATTACAGCAAGGATGAACGCGGCTATCGGAATCTGCTGAACGGCGAGGTGCTGCCGCTGCCGCATGACAACCTGGTCATTTCCAGCCTGAACCGCACGGCACGGCAGGCCTATGCGGTGGTGCTGTATCCGATGGCAGGCGACGATGACCAGGTCAGGCAGCTGTTGATACTGAACCGCGCCTTACCGACGACGATTTGACTCGACAGCCCAGGCCGCGCCCGGCATAATGAGAATCTTTCTTATTTACAATTGCACCTACAGATCAGCCGCCGCGATATCTGGACGGTTCACCTTTCACGGCCGTGCCACACCTGTGCTTGAGCGTTACTACCGAGAATTGCTGAATTTCTGCGCGCGCATGGTACGCGACCGCGATGCGGCCGCCGACCTGGTGCAGGAAAGCTACGCCCGCGTGCTGGCGGTGCGCAATGCCGGCCAGGAGATCCCCGAGCCGCGCGCCTTGCTGCACCAGACGGCGCGGCGCTTGATTATCGACCGCCACCGGCGCGAGGCGATCCGCCAGCATGACGATATCGACAACCTGCCCGAATCGGAGCAGCCGGCCGCGCCCGCCCATCTTGAACCGGACTCCGTGTATGCCCACGAACAACATGCGCTGGCGTTTGTCGCCGTGATCGACGCGCTGCCGCCCCGTTGCCGGGAAGCATTCGTGCTCAACCGTTTCGACGGCCTGTCGCACCAGGAGGTGGCCGAGCACATGGGCATTTCAAAAAATATGGTGGCGCAGCATATTATCCGCGCGGTACTGGCCTGCAAGGCTTGCGAGGACCGGCTGGGCGTGCCCGCCACCTGGCCGCAGGCGGTCAAGCGAGGGCGGCCGGCATGAACCAGCACGACACGATCGGCCACACCGTCGACCTCGACCTGGCAGCGGCCAGTTGGCAGGTGCGCCGCCAGGATGGCGTCAGCGCGCAAGAAGAGGCGCAGTTCCAGGCCTGGCTGGCTCTTGATGCCGCGCATTGGCAAGCGTATGCGCGCATGGAGGGCGTATGGAGCGGGCTGGGCGAGCTGCATCCCACCGCCGTGGCGCAACTGGCCAGGGCGCTGCCGGCACGCAAAAAACCCGCGTTCAGCTTGCAGCGTGTGGCGACGGCGGCGCTGGCCCTCTGCGTGCTGGGCGCCGGCTGGCTGGGCTGGGACCATTACCGGCAGCAGCCCGTTTTCCATCAAAGCTTTGCCAGCGCGCGTGGCGAACAGCTTGATGTGCATCTGCCCGACGGCAGCGTCATGAAGCTCGACACGGCGACCAGGGTGGAAGTGACCCTGTACCGCCAGCGGCGCGAGGTGCGGCTGCCCGAGGGCCAGGTCAATTTCTATGTGCGCGCCGACAAGGCGCGGCCCTTCAACGTGCTGACCGACAGCTTGCGGGTGACCGTGGTCGGCACCCATTTTGCCGTGCGCAATACCCATGCGGGCCTGGGTGGCGAAGCCGTGACAGTGGAAGAGGGCCGGGTGAGAGTGGCGCCCTTGCATGTTGCGGCCGGCAACACCGGCACGGTGGAACTGACGGCCGGCGAATCGGTGCAGGCCAACCGGGCCGGCGCGCTGGGCACGGTCGACACCCGCTTGGCCCACGGCGCCTTGCTGTGGCGCGAAGGCCGCATCAATTTCGACAATACCCCATTGGCGCAGGCGGTAGCCGAATTCGAACGGTATGGCGATACCAGGCTGCTCATCAAGGATCCCGAGGTGGCCGCCATGCGCGTCAACGGCAGTTTCGACACGCGGCTGGCGGCCGATTTCGGCAGCGCCTTGCCGCTGGTGTTGCCGGTACAACTGCGCAAGCAAGGTGGCGTGACGGAAATCGTGGCGGCGGGCAAGCCCGCAAAATAAATACAAAAAAGTTGAATTGGCACCTCAACTAGTGGCAAGCTCACGCGTCTGCATTGGTAGTGATTCTTATTTACCGTGTTGACCCTGGAGACCACCCGCATGCCGCAGCCCCGTTTTTATCCTGTTCCCCTGACCATCGTCGTCGCCATTGCCAGCCTGGCCAGCCTGGCCGCCGCGCCGGTGCTGGCACAAAGCGCCACCACCTTCGCCATCGCCCTGCCGGCCCAGCCGCTGGGTTCGGCCTTGAACGAGCTGGCGCGCCAGGCCAGTTTCCAGCTGATCGTCCATCCCGACCTGGTGGCCGGCAAGAACGCGCCGGCCGTGTCGGGCAGCCTGAGTGCGCAGCAGGCGCTCGAGCGTTTGCTGGCCGGCAGCGGTTTGCAGGCGGCGCAGGAAGGCAGGGTGGTAGTGGTCAAGCCGGTCCCCAAGGCTGATACCGTGACCTTGGGCGGCGTCAGCGTCACGGCCAGTGCGGAGCGCGAAACGCCGACCGGCCCGTTGATCGGCTATGTAGCGAAGCGCTCGGCCGCCGGCAGCAAGACCGATACGGCGATTATCGACACGCCACAGTCGATCTCGGTCGTCACGAATGATGAATTGCGCAACCGCCAGGCTGAAACCCTGTCGCAGGCGCTCAATTACACGCCCGGCTTTACCAGCCAGCCCACCAGCTTCAACCGCACGGCCGACCGTTTCCGCATCCGCGGCATGGACGTCGAGTCCGCCACCAGCGGTTCCATGCGCGACGGTCTGCGGCTGCAAAGCAATTCCTACGACGGCACCCAAGAGCCATTTGGCCTGGAAAGGGTGGAAGTGCTGCGCGGCGCCGCCTCGGTGCTGTACGGCCAGCTGTCGCCGGGCGGCGTGATCAACGCCGTCAGCAAGCGCCCGACCAGCGCGCCGGTGCGTGAAGTCCAACTACAAACGGGCAGCCACGACCGCAAGCAGGTCGCCATCGATGTGGGTGGCCAGGTACCGGGCAGCGACACCCTGGATTATCGGCTGACCATGCTGGACCGCAAAAGCAATACGGCGCAGGACTACCTGAACGACGACAAGCTGTATATCGCGCCGGCGCTGACCTGGCGCCCGAACGCGGACACCTCGCTCACCATCCTGTCGTTCTATCAAAAAACAGCGACGCGTTTTTCCGCGCCGCTGCCGTACCAGCTGGTCGAGGGTGTCGGTACCGGCCCGGTACGGATAGGGCGCGAGGCATTTATCGGCGAGCCCGATTACGACAAGATGAAGGGCGACATGCATGCGATCGGCTATGAATTCGAGCACCGCTTCAGCGACAAGCTCAAATTGAGCCACAAGCTGCGCTACTTCGAGGCCGACGTCACCTGGAATTACCTGCAGGCGCAGACTACGGCGGCGGCGCTGCGCAACGCCAGCGAACGCGGCCTGCTTGCCCGCCAGTACAGCGACCGGCGCGAACGGGCGCGCGGCATCGTCAGCGATACCAACCTGACGGGCAGATGGCAGCTATTGGGTTTGGACCATACTGTGCTGGCCGGCGTGGACGCCTACCAGACCACGTATGACTCGCGCAATTTTCGCGGCAACGCGCCGACCCTGAACCTGCTCACCTACAACTACGGCCAGCCGGTGGTGGTCAACCACGCGCGCAGCGTCGACCGTGGTTCGCGCATCGAAACGTTACAAAAAGGGATCTACCTGCAGGACCAGGTCAGCCTGGGCGAGACCTGGACCGTGCTGCTCGGTGCGCGCCACGACTGGGCCAGCCAGGACCAGACCCTGCGCCGCAATGGCGCCAGGCTGGACAAGGATGACTCGGCCACCACCTGGCGCGCCGGCCTGGTCTACAAGACGGCCGGCGGCATCGCGCCGTATGTCAGCTACAGCGAATCGTTCTTCCCGGTGGCGGCCGCCGACGCCAACGGCCAGTCTTTCAAGCCGACCGGCGGCAAGCAGTACGAGGCCGGCGTGCGCTACCAGCCGCCGGGCAGCAATATGCTGCTGAGCGCGGCCGTGTACGAACTGACGCAAACCGATGTGCTCAAGTATGACGCCGGCAACGACGTGTACCGCCAGGCGGGCCAGGTGCGCTCTAAAGGGCTGGAACTGGAAGCGAAGGCGGATCTCGGCCACGGCGCCAGCCTGATCGCGTCCTACGCCTATACCGATGCGCGCACCACGCGCAGCACGATTGCCAGCGAAATCGGCCAGCGCAGCGAAGACACGCCGTTCCACCAGGCGGCCCTGTGGCTGGACTACAGCTTTGCCGGCCTGGGCCTGCCGCAACTGACCACCGGTGCCGGCGCACGCTACAAGGGTTCGACCCAGCCGTCCGGCATGGCCCGCGCCATGCCGGCATATACCGTGCTGGACGCCATGCTCAGCTACCGCATCAACCGCCACTGGCAGCTGACGGGCAATGTCAGCAACCTGGCCAACAAGCAATTTACGTATTGCGAGTTTGCCATCTGCCGCTATGGCGATGAGCGCCAGGCCACCGCCACCTTGTCCTACCAGTGGTAAGGACTGGCATGCGTGCGGCGATGCTGCTGGTGCACCGCTATGTCGGCCTGCTGCTGGCCCTGTTCCTGGTAATTGCCGGCATTACCGGCAGCTTGCTGGCCTGGAACGAGGAACTGGAAGCGGCCATCAGCCCGCAACTGTTCCGCGTGACAGCGCCACCTGGCGCGGCCAGGATGGACCCGTTGCTGCTGCATGCGCGGGTGCAAGCGCGCTACACGGACGCGCTGGCGGCGCGGCTGCCGCTTGAGTTCAGCGATGGCCGTTCGGTGCTGTTTGCCTTGCGGCCACTTGCCAAGGGCCAGAAGCTGGCGAACGACCAGGTATTTGTCGATCCGTACACCGGGCAAACGCTGGGCCAGCGGCGCTGGGGCGATATCGCCCAGGGCATGAAAAACCTGATGCCGTTTATCTACCGGCTGCATTATTCGCTGGCCCTGGACGGCATCGGCACTGTGCTGTTCGGCATCGTGGCCTTGCTGTGGACCCTGGACTGCTTTGCCGGTGCCTGGCTGACCTTGCCGAACAAGCCGCCCAGCGGCGACCCGGCCCGGCGCTGGCCGGCGCGCTGGTGGCAGGCGTGGAAGTTTCGCAGCGGCAGCGCCTATAAAATCAGCTTCAACCTGCACCGCGCGGGCGGCCTGTGGACCTGGGCCATGCTGTTCGTGCTGGCCTGGAGCAGCGTGGCGTTCAACTTGCCGCAAGTTTATGATCCCGCCATGAAAGCCGTGTTTGCCCACCAGCGGGGACTGGAAACCATCCCGAAGCTGGCCAGGCCGAAGCTGGCGCCGGCGCTGTCCTGGGAGCAAGCCTTGCCCACTGCGCGCCGGCTGATGATGGAACAGGCGCAGGCCGGTGGCTTTATCGTGGTGGCGGAAAAAGCGTTGCTCTACGATCCGCAGCGCGCCATCTACCGCTATGACGTGCGCAGCAGCCACGATATCCGCCACAAGGGCGGCCATACCCGGCTGGTCATGCATGGCGATACGGGCGCCTTGATCGGGCTGTGGCTGCCGACCGGCGCGGCGGCCGGCGACACGCTGTCGACCTGGATGGCGACACTGCATATGGCGGCCATGTGGGGCTGGCCTCTGCAGCTGCTGGTGTGCCTGATGGGGCTGGTGGTCACGGCGCTGAGCGTGACGGGCGTGCATGTGTGGCTAAGGAAAAGGCGGGCAGGGCGGCTGGCTACTGGCTGAAAAGCGCATTTTCTCGTTATAATGCCGGCATGTATAGATCGATGAAACGACAAACGCTGCAGATCTGGCTGGCCATCATGGCCGTGCTGTTTGCCGCCATTGCGCCATCGATTTCGCATGCGCTGGCCGCGCCCGCCGTTTCCATTCCTTCGTCGCTGCTGATGCAGATCTGTACCGTCGATGGCATGGTGGCGGTCGGCGTTGATACCGCCGAGAAAAAATCGGGCATGGACCCCGTCGTCCATGCTTTCGAGCATTGCCCGTATTGCAGCACGCATGCCGGCTCGTTCGCCCTGCTGCCCGGCCTGTCGCTGAGCTTTGCCGTCAGCGGCGGCCATGATGTCTACCCTCCCTTGTACTACCGCGCGCCGGCGCCGCTGTTCCTGTGGTCCAGCGGCAATCCCCGCGCGCCGCCCGTCCTGTCCTGATTTCATCTCGCAGGCGACCCTGCGGTCGCCCTGATTTTCAGTTCTTTCAGACGGATTTTTTATGTTATCCAAGCATTTCCATGTTCCTGCCGGAGCAGGCGGCGCCGCGCCGCTGCGCCTGTTTTCCGCCTTGCTGTGCTGTGCGCCGGCGTTTGCGCAAGCCTTGCCAGAGGCAAATAGCGACATTGACACAACGCCGGCCTTGCAGATCGGTAGCGTCGAAGTGTCGGCCCGGCGCAGCGGTACGCTGTCCGCGCGCGACATGCTGACTTCGGTCGATATCGTCGCGCCCGAACAGATTCAGCAGCAACAAGTGAGCCATGCCTGGCAGCTGTTTGCCCGCGCGCCTGGCGTAATGCTGACGCAATTTCGGCAAGGCAATGAGTCCGGCAAGCTGTCGTTTCGCGGTTTTAACGGCGAAGGCGAAGTCAACGCCGTCAAGCTGCTGATCGACGGCATGCCGGCCAACGACAATGCCGGCGGCATGCCTTTTCTCGACATGCTGTTTCCATTGGAGATCAGCAATATCGAAGTGGTGCGCGGCACCAACGACCCGCGCTACGGCCTGCATAATATCGCCGGCAATGCCACCGTGAATACGCGCACCGGCGGGAATTATGACGAAGCCAGGCTTGGCTACGGCAGTTTCAACACGCGCCAGGTGCAGTACGTCAAGGGCGTGGCAGCGGGCAACTGGACGCAGAATTACTCGGCCGGCTATCTGCGCTCCGCCGGCTACCGTGAAAATGCGGGCTTCCGGAAAGTCTCGGTGGCTGGCAAATGGGGCTATACCACCGACGACGGCAGCACCCGCATCCTGGCCAGCGCGCGCCATACGCAAAGCGACGGCGACGAGGCGGGCTACCTGGAAGAGGCCGATGCCCACCGCGCGCCGACCTCGTCGTATGCCTATGCGCGCAGCACCGGCGGCCAGCGCGAAATGAGCCAGCTGGGCCTGTCCCTGGACACCACCTTGTCGGCAGCGCTGTCGTTTTCCGGCAAGGCCTATGTCAATGCCGTGCGCGACCAGCGCTGGCTGCGCTACTCGCAGCGCACCAGCCAGCAGGAACGCATCATCGATGAAACCCATGTCGGCGTGTTGGCCAGCCTCAGCTATCGTCCCGAATGGAGCCGCACCGTGTCGCTGGAAGCCGGTGTCAATGCCGAGCACCAGAACGACCGCAGCCCCCGCTACAGCACGGTCGACAAGGTGCGCACCGCCACCACGCGCGACCAGCGCTTCGATTTCGACAACTATGGTGGCTATCTGCAGGCGGTGCTCACCCCGTTGGAGGGCCTGAAGCTGATGCCAGGCTACCGGATCGACAAGGTGCAGGGCAGCTTTTCCGACCCGTCGAAGAACGCGCATTTCCCGATCCAGGACTATGGCCTGATCAAGCAACCCAAGTTCAGCGCCGCCTACAGCCCATGGCGCACGGCCACCGTCTACGCCAACTGGGGCCGTACCTTCCAGGTCGGGGCGGGTGCGGCGGCCTACCGTGGCAATGCAAACGTGCTGCGGCCATCGATCAACGACGGCTGGGAAACCGGCGTGAAATGGGCGCCGCTGCCGTGGCTGGACGGCCGCCTGGCCGCCTGGCGCCAGGACGCCAGCGATGAAGTCAAGCGCAAGCTCAACGACCCTGCCGGCGACTCGGAAAATGTCGGCAAGACGCGCCGCGAGGGCATCGACCTGCAGCTGAACGCCCATGGCGGCAACCATGCGGGCTGGCTTGCGTATGCGCGCCAGCGCTCGCGCATCGTCGAGCCGGACCCGGCCGCGCCCGCCACCCTGGGCAAGCAGATCGATCATGTGCCGAATCATGTGTTTTCGGCCGGCTACGACTGGAACATGAACTCGGCAGTAAAACTGTCGGCCTGGGCCAACGGCCAGGGAAGTTACTTTCTGACCAGCGCCAATACCGGCCGCAAATACGGCGCGTACGTCTTGCTGAACCTGGGCGCCAGCTACCGGGTGTCGCCGTCGCTGTCGTTCGACCTGCAGCTGAACAATGTGGCCGACCGCTATGTCGACTACGTATGGATCAACGACGTCACCCGCCATGCGCCTGGCGATGGCCGCGCGTTGACCGCCTCGGCCAGCCTGCGTTTCTGATGACTATACGGACGATAAAATAATGAAAACCAATCAATACACACTCGCCGGCTGCGCCTTGCCGCTGTTTTTCATCACCGGCGCGGCTGCGGCCGATACACCCGTGCTGCCTTCGGTCACCGTGGTGGCTGACAAGAGCTCCGTGCTGGACAGCAAAACCTCCACCGGTTCCGGCCTGGACCTGACCGTGATGCAAACTCCGGCCAGCGTCGAGCTGATCTCGCGCGAGCAGCTGGAACAGCGCGGCGACAGCAAGCTGGTCGACGCCATCACGAGGGCGGCCGGCATCAGTTCCATGGCTCATCCGGGCAATGGCGGCAGCTCGCTGTCGGCGCGCGGCTTTACCGACACCACCTCGGTCATGCGCCTGTATGACGGCGTGCGCCAGTACGGCGGCGTGGGCCTGACGTTTCCATTCGATACCTGGTCGGTGGAGCGTATCGAGGTGCTGCGCGGGCCGGCGTCCGTCATCTACGGCGACGGCGCGATCGGCGGCGTGGTCAATGTGATCCCGAAAAAACCCTCACGCGGCGCCATCCGCAATGAATTACAGGCAACGCTTGGCACCGACAACACCCGGCGCCTGGGCCTGGGCAGCGGCGGCGCCATCGATGAGCACTGGTCTTACCGGCTGGACGCCAGCGGCGAACGTTCCAACGGCTGGGTCGACATGGGTCAGTCGCGCGAGCTGGCGTTTTCGGGCGCGCTGGAATGGGACGCCACGCGCGACCTGCGCTTCACCTTGCGCCACGCCCAGGGCTTGCAGCATCCGATGCGCTACTTCGGCACGCCCACCGTCAACGGGCGCCAGCTGCCGGCCTTGCGCGACAAAAACTACAATGTCGGCGACAGCATCATCCGCTATGACGACCGTTGGAGCGAACTGGGCATGGAATGGACGCCATCCAGCGCCACCACCGTGCGCGCCAAGCTCTACCATATTGACAGCCAGCGCCAGTACCGCAATGCCGAAACCTATGCCTACAATGCAAGCACCGGCCTGGTCGACCGCTCGGGCGATACCGAGATCCTGCACGACCAGCGGCAAACCGGCGCCACCGCCACCGTCAGCCACGCGGGCACCTTGCTGGGCCTGGGCAACCAGGCGTCGATCGGCGTCGACCTCAGCAGCAGCCGCTTCCAGCACACCAACAATACCTATGCGGGCAGCCCCGATCCGGCCTCGGTCGATCCGTTCTTTCCCGTTGCCGGCCACTTTTTCAGCGAACAGCCGACCCTGCCGCGCTATCGTAATGGCGCCCGCCAATACGCCATCTTTGCCGAAAACCGCATCGAACTGACCCCAGCTTGGGCCGTGATCGCCGGCCTGCGCCACGACCACGCCGACGTGCGTCGGCGCAACCTGGTCACAGGCCAGGAGGAGTTCGACCAGTCGTATGACAATACCGGCTGGCGGCTCGGCACGGTGTTCGACGTCACGACCGACCTGGCCCTGTATGCGCAATTTGCGCGCGCGGCCGATCCGGTCGGCGGCCTGCTGATGTTATCTTCCGCCAACAGCAAGTTCGATTTATCGACCGGCAAGCAGCTGGAAGTGGGCCTGAAGCAGGGGTTCTGGCGCCAGCGCGGCGAATGGACCCTGGCCGCCTACGCGATCCGCAAGAACAATCTGCTGGCGCGCGATCCCGTGAATCCGCAACTGCGGGTGCAGGTCGGCCAGCGCTCGTCGCGCGGTGTCGAGGCCACGCTGGGTGTGGAGGTGGCGCAGGGCTGGCGGCTGGACGCCAATGCCAGCGTGCTGCGCGCCCGCTATGACGACTTTGTCGAGGCAGAGGCGGGGCGCGCCGTTTCGCGTGCCGGCAAGGTGCCGCCCGATGTGGCGCGGCAACTGGCGAACGCCTGGCTGAGCTGGAATTTCATGCCAGGCTGGAGCGCCAGCGGCGGCGCGCGCTTTGTCGGCCGCCGCTACGCCGACAGCGCCAACCGCATCGCCATGCCGGGCTACGCCACGGCGGACCTGGCGCTGCGCTGGCAGGCCGCGCCTGGCACCACCGTCTCCTTGCGTGCGGCAAACCTGTTTGACAAGCAAACCTTCACGACCGCCTATTACACCAGCAACCAGTGGTTCAACGGGCCGGGGCGCAGCGTGGAAGCGACCGTGCATTACCGCTACTGATGATGACATTCACATTCAAACGCCTGCTGTATCAATTGCACCGCTGGACCGGCATCGCCGCCTGCGTGCTGATGCTGCTGTGGTTTATCAGCGGCATGGTGATGCTGTTTGTCGGCTATCCGAAGCTGACGCCGTGGGAGCGGCTGGGGGCGCTACCGCAGTTGCAGCTGGCCGGCTGCTGCCAGCCGCTGGCCCAGGTCGATATCCCCGTCGATGCGCGCGAGATCATGCTGACCACGCTGGCAGGCACGCCTGTCTATCGAGTGCGCGATGGGGCTGGCCACCCGCGGCTGTTCGATGCGGCCAGTGGCCAGCGCCTGCCACCGGCCAGCCGAGACACCGCGCTGGCCTCGGCACGCGCCTTTGTGCCGGGCGCCGACGCCCAATACCTGGGCTTGCTGCAGGAAGACCGCTGGACCCACTCGCGCTCGCTGGACGCGCACCGGCCCCTGCACCAGGTGCAGATGATGGATGCGGCGCAGACCATGTTGTACCTGTCCTCCGTGACAGGCGAGGTGCTGCTGGACGCGCCGCGTGAACAACGGCTGTGGAACTTCGTCGGCGCCTGGCTGCACTGGGTCTATCCCTTGCGCAACCATTCCACCGACCCGGTATGGAGCTGGATCGTGATTATCGCCTCGGCGGCAGCCACCTTGACGGCCCTGACGGGCACGCTGGCCGGCATCTGGCGCTGGCGTTTCAAGGGCCGCTACAAATCGGGCGCGCGCACGCCGTACCGGGAATCATGGATGCGCTGGCACCATGTGACGGGGCTGCTGTTTGCCGGTATTGTCTGCGCCTGGATCTTCAGCGGGCTGATGTCGATGAATCCGCTGCGCATCTTCGATCCCCAGGGCCAGCGGCCGGACCTGGCGGCCTGGCAGGGCGGCACGCCGGCGACGGTCCGGCTGGCCGTGACCCCGCCGCAAGCCTTGAAACTGCTGGCGGAGCACGGTTTCAGGGCGGTCGAACTGGAATGGCGGGTGCTGGATGGCCAGCCCTATCTGCTGGCCCGCGATGGGGCGGCGCGTACCCGGCTGCTGATGCGGCAGGACGGCCAGCTTGTGGTGCGCGAGCAATGGCCGCAGGAGCAGCTGTTGCAGGCGGCGGACAAGCTGATGCCGGGCATGGTGGAGGGCGTCGAGTGGCTCACCAGCCATGACGCCTATTATTATGGCCGCGAACCGGAAGCGATGATGGGTGCCATGGAACGCCGCCTGCCCGTGCTGCGCTTGCGCTTCAGTGACCCGCACGCGAACTGGGTCTATCTCGATCCGTACACGGGGACGGTGGCGCTGGGCCTGGACCGGCGCCAGCGGGTCAGCCGCTGGCTGTTCAGCTTCCTGCACAGCTGGGATTTGCCGCCGCTGCTGCGTACGGGGCCGTGGCGTGAAGCCGTATTGATACTGCTGAGCCTGGGCGGGACGCTGCTGAGCGCCACCGGCATCGTCATCGGCTGGCGGCGGCTGCGCCTCTGGTGGCGGGCCAGGGCCGCAAGACAGGCCGGTGGGCAAGGCTGAAGCCGGTATAATTGACCGCGATCAATTCGCTCCTTCCATCCACGCCGGGATACCATGACTGCCGCTCCAGCCGCTACCACTTCAACATTTTTACAGGGCGCGGGCGAAGTCGGCGACATTATCCTGGCAAGGGACTGGGCCGCCACCTGTCTGGGGCCGATCGCCGACTGGACGCCCACCATGCGCAGCCTGGTCGCCATGATGGTGCGCTCGCCGGTAGCGATGGTCACCATGTGGGGCGAGCACGGCACGCTGATCTACAACCAGGCGTATTCCACCTTTGCCGGCGTGCGGCATCCGGAAATCATGGGCATGACGGCGACCGATGCCTTCCCGGAAATCGCCGACTTCAACCGCAGCGTGATTCCCGCCGTGCTTGGCGGCCAGCCGCTGAGCTTTCGGGATCAGGAACTGACGTGGATGCGCGACGGCAAGCTGCAGCGCTACTGGCTCGACCTCGATTATTCGCCCATCTTCGACGAGCACGACGTGGCAGTCGGCATAATCTGCGTAGTGGTCGACACCACCGGCAAGGTCAACGCCGAGCGCAAGCTCAAGGGCGAACATGCGCGCCTGGCGCAGATGTTCGAGCAGGCACCCGGTTTCATGGTGCTGCTGCAGGGGCCACGGCACACGATTACCCAGGCCAACCGCGCCTATGCGGCGCTGGTGGGGCACCGCGAATTGATCGGGCTGACGATCGCCGAAGCGCTGCCGGAAGCGACCGAACAGGGCTTTGTAGGCCTGCTCGACGCCCTGTATGCCAGCGGCGAGCCGTACACCGGCATGGCAATGCCGTTCAGCGTGGCCGCCACCGGCAGCACGGCTGCCCACGAAACCTATCTCGATTTCGTCTACCAGCCCGTAAGGGACGAGGACGGCGTGATTTCCGGCATCTTCGTGCAGGGCTCGGACGTGACCCAGCGCGTGCTGGCCGAAAAAGCCTGGCGCGAGGGCGAATCGCGCTTTCGCGTGTGGGCGCAAGCCATGCCCAACCAGGTCTGGTCGGCCGATGCGCAAGGCAATCTGGACTGGTTCAGCGACCAGATCTATGCCTATAGCGGCGCCGGCCGTGGTGAATTGAACGCCGACAACTGGCCCAGCCTGGTGCATGCGGACGATATCGTTGGTGCCGTCACGCGCTGGCGCGCCTCGGTCGACACGGGCCGCACCTTTGAAACCGAGTACCGCGTGCGCCGCCACGATGGCCAGTTCCGCTGGCATTTGATACGTGCGCTGCCGATCCGCGACGAGGACGGCTGCGTCATCAGCTGGATCGGCACCAATACCGATATCGAGGATCAAAAACTCAATTCCCTCAGGCTCGCCCACCTGAACGCCACCCTGGCCGAACAGGTCAGCATGCGCACCGCAGAGCGCGACCGCATGTGGCGTTTGTCGAATGAAATCATGCTGGTGAGCGACTTCAACGCCACCCTGGTGTCGCTCAACCCGGCGTTCGTGGCGGTGCTGGGCTGGGCCAAGGCCGAGGTGCTGGGCACCAGTTTCATGGAACTCGTGCATCCCGACGACCGCGCCAGCACCCTGGAGCAGGTAAGCCTGCTGGCCGGCGGCGCCCGTACCATCCAGTTTGAAAACCGCTACCGGCGCAAGGATGGCGGCTACAGCATCCTGTCCTGGAGCGCCGTGCCCGACGCGCAGTATATCCACGCGGTGGCGCGCGACGTCACGGCCGAGCACGCCGCCGCGCTGGCGATGAAGCAGACCGAAAAAGCGCTGGAACAGTCGCAGAAGATGGACGCCATCGGCAAGCTGACCGGCGGCGTGGCGCATGACTTCAACAACCTGCTGCAAGTCATTTCCGGCAATTTGCAGATGCTGGCCACGGTGCCGTTCGCCCATCCGCGCGCCGGGCACTGGGTGGAAAACGCCATCGGCGGCGTGAACCGGGGCGCCAAGCTGGCCAGTTCCCTGCTGGCGTTTGGCCGGCGCCAGGCGCTGGAACCGCGCGTGCTGAAGATCGGCAAGCTGATCACCGGCATGGAAGACATGCTGCGCCATGCGCTGGGCGAACCGATCGATATCGAAACCATCGTCTCGGGCGGCCTGTGGAACACCCTGGTCGACCCGACGCAGGTGGAAACGGCCTTGCTGAACCTGGCCATCAATGCGCGCGACGCCATGGACGGCCCGGGCCGGCTGACCATCGAAGTGGGCAACGCCTACCTGGACGAGCCGTATTGCCGCAACCACGCGGAAGTCTCGCCCGGCCAGTATGTGACGTTATCCGTCACCGACACCGGCTGCGGCATGAGCGCCGAGGTGCTGGCACACGCCTTCGATCCTTTCTTTTCGACCAAGCCGGAAGGCAAGGGCACCGGCCTGGGCCTGTCGATGGTGTATGGTTTCGTCAAGCAGTCGGGCGGCCATATCAAGATCTACAGCGAACTGGGGCAGGGCACTACCGTGAAAGTCTATCTGCCGCGCTCGATGGATGAAGAGGCGCGCCAGGAAACCGTGGTGATGGACGAGGCGGCCGGCGGCGAGGAAACCATCCTGGTGGCCGAGGACGACGAGGAAGTGCGCGCCATCGTGGTCGAAATGCTGGGCGGCCTCGGTTACCGCGTGCTGAAAGCCAACGATGCGGCCGCCGCATTGTCGATCCTGGAAAGCGGCATTGCCGTCGACCTGCTGTTTACCGACGTGGTGATGCCCGGCTCCCTGCGCAGCGCCGACCTGGCCCGCAAGGCGGTTGAACTGCTGCCCAACCTGGCGGTGCTGTTTACCTCGGGCTATACCGAAAACTCGATCGTCCATGGCGGCCGGCTCGACCCCGGCGTGGAATTGCTGGGCAAACCGTATTCGCGCGACAGCCTGGCGCGCAAGATCCGCCAGGTGCTGGGCAACCGCAAGCCGCTGGTGCCGGTCGCGCCGCCGGATGCCAGGCCGGCGGCGCCAGCCGTGCCTGCGACGCGCAAGATACTGCTGGTCGAGGACGAAGACGCGGTGCGCGCCATCACCTTCGACATGCTGCAACTGCTGGGCCACGAAGTGCAGGCGGCGGTCGACGGCCATGCGGCGCTGGCCGCGCTGGAAACGGCGAGTTTCGATATATTGATCACCGACCTGGGCCTGCCTGGCCTGTCCGGCGCGGCCGTGGCCGAAGCGGCGCGCCGCCTGCATCCGGCCATCCATATCGTGATTGCCAGCGGCCAGGCAAAAATCGACGGCGCGCCAGCCGATGCGGTGTTGCTCAAACCGTATGACTTTGCCAGCTTGCAGGCGGTGCTGCCGTAGCATCCAGCGGCTGTTTGGGGTAAACGCCGGCAGAACAACAAACCCTCGAACAGTCGGGGTCAGACCCTCAATCCCGCTAACGCAAAGGTCATTGCCTGCGTGCGAGGGGGGCTGACCCCAGCACTTTCACCGTTCGGGCGAGCGCGACATTCCAGGCTGATTCTCTCCCAAAGCGAGCACCCTGGCCCCTCTGCGGGCCAGTGCATGCGTCGTTTTACGCGCGTTCCGCTGTCTTATGTCTTATAGTATTTTTGATCAAAATCAAATTTTTTTCGGTAAACGGCGTATAATTTTGCGCAAGGGCAATAACTGAGCAGTGTCAACATCAGCAAGCCCCGTGCTGCCGCCGATCAGATCGGCGTTTTTTACAGCCAGTAATGCGAATAAAAGTTCGCTATCCGAATAAATATGTTTGACAAGCAAAGTGCGCTGGCAGGAAAAGCGGCCATTCAGGGGATCTTCCATACAAGAATCGAACTATAATTCGCATTCCGAATAATTGAGGGGGAAGCAATGAATACGACAGATCAATCAGCAGACGGCCACGGCAAGCCGGCGCCCGCGAATGCCAAGAACACGGTGCAGTCGCTGGCCAAGGGTTTCAAGGTGCTGCAGGCGTTTACGGCCCAGGAAGCGGAGCTGACGATGGCCGAGGTGGCGCGCAAGTGCGGCATGGACAATGCCACCGCGTTTCGCTTCATCAATACCCTGGTCGAGATCGGCTATGTGGAAAAGGTCGACAACTCACGCCTGTTCCGTTTGTCGCTGAAAGTGCTGGACCTGGGCTTCCATGCCATCGCCCGTTCCGACCTGCGCACCCTGGCGCGGCCCATCCTGCGTGGCCTGGTGGGCGAAGTCAACGAGGCCGCCTCGGTGGCGGTGATGGATGGCAGCGACGTGATGTATGCCGAGCGCGTGCAGGCGGGCCTGACGCAGCTGGGCGTGGACGTGCGCATCGGCAGCCGGGTGCCGGCGTATTCGAGCGCGGTGGGGCAGGCGATCCTGGCCTGGTTGCCGCGCGAAGCGCAGCTGCGGGTGCTGCGCGGCCAGCCGCTGATCAAGCGCACCGCCACCACGCTGACCGATATCGATGCGCTGGTGCAGCGCCTCGACACCGTGCGCGCGCGCGGCTATGCCGTGTCGGACCAGGAAAACGTGTCCGGCGTGTATGTGGTTGCGGCGCCCGTGTTCGATATCGACGGCTTGCCGATCGCCGCGCTCAGCGTGGCCGCGCCCGTCTGGCAGACCAGCTTGCAGCAATTCGAAACCGGCACCGCCAGCGCCGTGATGCAGGCCGCGTCTACCCTGGCGCGCGCGCTGCAGGCCACCGGCGGCTATGCCTCCAGTGCGGCGAAGTAAATCCTGATGGGCACGTTCAGTTCAGGCGACACCGCCATCATCATTGCCATGGTCATCGCCTACATAGCCTGCACCTCGTGGCTGACGGTACGCTCGCGCAGCCGCACGGCCAGCGAGTTCATGGTGGGCGGGCGCACGTTGCCGGCCACCGTGGTCGGCATTCTGATGCTGTCCGAGTTTATCGGCGCCAAGTCCACCGTCGGCACGGCCCAGGGCGCGTTCGAGTCGGGCATGGCGGCCTCGTGGGCGGTGCTGAGCGCGGCCTTTGCCTTTCCGCTGTTCGGCTGGCTGCTGGCCAAGCGCCTGTACAACACGGGTGAGTTCACGATATCGGGCGCGATTTTCAAGCGCTACGGCAAGTCGACCCAGTTGGTGGTGTCGCTGATCATGATCTACGCGCTGCTGTTGGTGAATGTGGGCAACTATATCAGCGGCGCCGCCTCGATCGCCGTGGTGCTGAAAACCGATTTGCCGGTGGCGGCCTGCGTGATCGCCGCCGTCAGCACCTTTTATTTTGCCTTCGGCGGCATGAAAAGCCTGGCGTATGTCAGCCTGATCCATAGCGCCGTCAAATACCTGGGCGTGCTGGTGGTGCTGGGCGTGGCGCTGCAGCTGACGGGTGGCCTGTCGCCGATGGTGCAAGCCTTGCCGGCCTCCTACTTTTCCTGGGATGGCGAACTGGGCGCGACCACCATCGTCGCCTATTTCATCGGCACCCTCGGTTCCGTGTTTGCCACCCAATACATTATCCAGGCGATTGCCTCGACCCCGAATGCGGACGCGGCGCGGCGCTCGACCTTCATCGCCGCCGGCCTGGCGATCCCGGTCAGCCTGGCGCTGGGCCTGATCGGCGTGGCGGCGCGCTATCTGTACCCGCACATGGACAGCCTGTATGCGCTGCCGGTGTTCCTGCAAAGCATGAATGTATGGCTGGCCGGGTTTGTCACGGTGGCCCTGGTGGCGTCGATCTTTATCAGCGTCAGCACCGTGGCACTGGCGATTTCCTCGCTGGTGGTGCGCGATTTTTATGTGCCGCTGTGCCAGCCGACGCCAGAGCGCGAATTTTTGGCCACGCGACGCATGGCGCTGCTGATCGGTTTTATTCCCCTGGTGTTCGTGTTTTTCGCGCCGGGCCTGCTGCAGCTGTCGTTTTTCACGCGCGCGCTGCGCCTGTCGATTTCCATCGTCGCCATGATCGGCTTTTACCTGCCTTTCTTTTCCAGCAACCGCGGCGCCACCGCCGGCCTGCTGGCGGCCACCGGGACCACCACCATCTGGTATCTGCTGGACAACCCTTATGGCATCGACAATATGTATATCGCCCTGGCCACGCCGGCGCTCGTGATCTTTATCGACAAGCTGTTCCACTGGAAAGCCGTTTCCCGCATTTGATTTTGCGCCGCAGCCTGGCGCGTTTTTCCGGCCGCTCACGCTGGCCCTGACTTGAAGCATGGACTTGAATATGAAACAGAACAAACTTTTCCTCCTGGGCGGCATCGTGCTGTCGGGCGCCTGCGGCACGGCCGTGGCCCAGTCGAACGTCACCGTCTACGGCATCGCCGACGCCGGCCTGGCCTACACCAGCAACCAGAAGGGCAATTCCAACACCTATGTGCGCAGCGGCAGCAAAGATGGCAGCCGTCTCGGCTTCAAGGGCACGGAAGACCTGGGCGGCGGCACCTCGGTGCTGTTCCAGCTGGAAGCGGGCTACAACATCGACGACGGCGCGGCGGCGCAAAGCGGCAGCCTGTTCAACCGCGCGGCCTTTATTGGCCTGGCCGACAAGCGTTACGGCACCGTGACCCTGGGCCGCCAGTATTCGCCATACTTCGCCTTCCTCAATCCGCTGGGACCGGTACCGGCCGTGACCGGCGCCACCGGCGCGCATGCGGGCGATATCGACGGCTTCGACATTACCGTGCGCCACAATAACTCCGTCAAATACATCTCGCCCGACTGGCGCGGCGCCAGCGTCGGCCTGATGGTGGCGTCCGGCGAGCAGGCCGGCCATACGGGCAGCGGCGGCGCCATGAGCGCGGCCGTCAAATACGACACTGGCGCCTGGCACCACGCGCTGGCTTACCAGGTGCTGAAAAACGGCCCCAACCAGGCCACCTGGGACCCGACCACCTCGAGCAGCTTTTCCAAGTCGCCGATCAACGTGGGCTATCTGTCGGCCAAGGAAGTGCAATACCTGGCGGCCGCCACCTCGTACCAGCTGGGCGCGGTGACGCTCGGCGGCAACCTGAGCAATGTGCAATACCGTCCCAACGCCACTTCGCGCTTCCAGGGCACGGCCATCTTCAACACGGCCGCCTTGCTGGCCAACTGGAAAACCGCCACGCCGTGGCAGTTCGGCGCCGGCCTGACCTACACCCGCGCCACCAGGGCCAACGGCGTGCAGGATGCGGCCAACTACCGCCAGTTGTCATTCCAGCAAACCTACTGGTTTTCCAAGCGCACCGCCATCTATATCCTGGAAGCGACCCAGCATGCGCGCGGCAAGACCCTGGCGGCCGACGGCGTGACGCAAATCGATGCGGTGGCCCTGGTGGGCGACTCGCAGGTGTCCACGCCGTCGTCGAACGGCAAGCAGAACGTCTTCATGGTCGGCGCGCGCCATGCATTCTGACCGTCCGCCAGCATCGATGCCGCCGCGCCGCAAGTTCTTGCTGGGCGCGGCGGCGCTGACCGGCGCCTGGGTGACCTGGAGCATTGCCGCGCCGGCCGCTGCGCCGGCGCTGGACAACGCCGCCTTCATGCGTTTGTCGGGCCTGCTGGTCAACCATCAGCTGAGCCCGGGTGTCGGCGCGCGCATCGCCAGGGCGGCCGCCGTCAAGTTTCCGGACGGCGCCAACATGATGGCGGCCATTGTCGCCATTGCCACCGCAAAGCAGGCCACCGAAGTAGAGGGCTTTTTTGCCGATATCCCGGCCGGCCCGCTGCAGGAATTTGCCCACTGGATCACCTTTGCCTGGTACACCGGTTGTTCCTCGCCGAAAAAAGACGCCCAGGTGTTTGCCTATGAAGAAGCGCTGACCTACAAGACCACCGGTGACGTGGTGGCGATTCCGTCCTACGGCGTATCCGGCCCCAACCAGTGGAGCCGCGCCATCGTGCCGCTGTCGCCGATGCCGCACTTTTAAATCCGAAAAGTTCAAGAATATGTCCAAATTAACAAGCGCCGACGTGGTTATCGTCGGCACCGGCGTGGTCGGCGTGGCGATTGCCGAGCAGCTGCTCGACGCCGGCCTGCAAGTGCTGATGCTCGAAGCGGGCCCGCGCGTGAGCCGCGCCGAAGTGGTGGAAAATTTCCGCAACCTGCCGCTGGCCCTGAAGGGCGATCCGTCATCGTGCTATCCGCCGGCCCCATGGGCGCCGCATCCGATGCCGTCCTCCGAGACGGCGGAAGATGCGTATCTGCAGCTGAGCGGCCCCGACCGCTACGCGCAGACCTTTATCCGCTACGCGGGTGGTTCCACCTGGCACTGGGCCGGCACCTGCTGGCGTCTCACGCCGGCCGACATGCAGCTGCGCACGCGCTATGGCGTGGGCCGCGACTGGGCCTTCGATTACCAGACGCTGGAGCCGTATTACGCGCGCACCGAATACCTGCTGGGCATTTGCGGCCCGTCGGACCCGGCCGAACAATGGCCGCCGCTGCGCTCGCAACCGTATCCGATGCCGCCACTGCCGTTCGGCCCCGGCGAGCAGCGTTTCACGGACGTGGTAAAAACCCTGGGCTACCATAATATTCCGACCGCGCAGGCGCGCAACAGCGGCATGCCCTACGACGACCGTCCGGCCTGCTGCGCCAACAACAACTGCGTGCCGGTCTGCCCGGTTGGCGCCAAGTACGACGCGGCCACCGCGCTGGCGCGCCTGGAAGCGAAGGGCGCGACCATCACCGCCAACGCCGTCGTCTACAAGGTGGAAACCACGGCCAACAACCGGGTCGAGGCCGTCAATTATTTCGACGAACACAAGCAGAGCCACCGCATCACCGGGAAATTGTTCGTGCTGGCCTGTAATGGCATCGAGACGGCCAAGCTGCTGTTGATGTCGGCCAATCCGCGCAATCCGAACGGCCTGGCCAACAGTTCCGACCAGGTCGGCCGCAACATGATGGACCATCCGCAGCTGACGATGACCCTGACCCTGGCCGAGCCGTACTGGGCCGGCGTGGGGCCGGTGGTCAACAGCGGCATCATGGAAACCTCGCAGGGTGATTTCCGCTCGGAACACGCGGGCGCCTATTTCCGCTTCAATAACTTCGCCCGCAACCGCTTCGTCACCTTCAATGCCCTGAAACAAGGCCTGGTCGGCAAGTCGCTGGACGCGGAAATTCGCCGCATGACGGCCTGCACCGCCGATATCGTGCTGGCCCACGAAGTATTGCCGCACGCCGACAACCGCCTGACCCTGTCCAGCAAGAAAGACTGGCTGGGCCTGCCCAAGCCGGCCATTCATTATGACGTCGGCGACTATACGCGCAAGGCGGCCGAGGTGTATTCGCTGCCGATCGGCAAGCGGATTGCCGAAGCGATGGGCGCGACCGACATCAAGATCAGCCCGAAATTTGCCCAGAGCAAGCACATCATGGGCGGCACCATCATGGGCCTCGATGCGGGTGACTCGGTGGTCGACGCCGATTGCCGCGCCTATGACCACGACAATCTGTTCCTGCCCGGTGGCGGCGCCATGGCCAGCACGGCTTGCGGCAACAGCACCATCACCATGGTGTCGCTGGGCCTGAAGGCGGCCGACGCCATCGTGCGCCAACTGCGGGGTGCGGCATGATGACTCTGAAGAAACTGTATCTGTTCGCGGCGACCAGCCTGCTGGCACTGCAGGCCGGTGCGGCCGGCTTTTCGCCGGCGCTGATCGAACAGGGCCGCTACCTGGCCACCGCCTCGGACTGCATCGCCTGCCATAGCGTGCACAACGGCAAGCCGATGGCGGGCGGGCTGCGCATGGCCTCGCCGGTGGGCGAGATCGTCTCGACCAATATCACGCCGTCGAAACAGTTCGGCATCGGCAACTACACCGAGCAGCAATTTGCCGATGCCTTGCGCAAGGGCATCCGTGCCGATGGCGCGCCGCTGTATCCGGCCATGCCGTATACGGCGTATGCCGTGATGAGCGATGCCGACGTGCATGCGCTGTACGCTTATTTCATGCAGGGTGTGCCGGCGGTGGAGCAGGCAACATTGCCCACCAGCCTGCCATTCCCGATGAATATCCGTTCCTCGATGCATGTGTGGAATGCGCTGTTCCTCCACGACAAGCCCTTGAGCCCGGAGCCGGCCCGTTCCGAGCAATGGCAGCGCGGGCGCTACCTGGCCGAAGGCGCGGCCCACTGCAGTACCTGCCATACGCCGCGCGGCGTGCTGATGCAGGAAAAAAGCGGCGAATTCCTCGGCGGCGCGCAGGTGGGCAGCTGGTATGCGCCGAATATCACCTCGCATGCGACGGCCGGCATCGGCGGCTGGACCGAAGCGGAGCTGGTGCAATATCTGCGCACCGGCCGCATCGCCGGCAAGGCGCAGGCGGCGGGCAGCATGGCCGAAGCGATCAGCTACAGCTTCAGCAAGATGACGGACGGCGACCTGCAGGCGATCGCCACCTATATCAAGAGCGTGCCGCCAGTCGACAGCGGCGACAAGGTCTCGCGTTTCGGGCAGGGCCAGCCCGGCCATGCGCTGGACCAGCTGCGCGGCGTCGGCTACAAAACCGCCATGCAGGGCCAGCTGCAGGGCGCCCAGCTGTTTTCGGCCAACTGCGCTTCCTGCCACGGCGCCAGCGCGCAAGGTACGAAGGATGGTTATTACCCGAGCCTGTTCCACAATTCGGCCACGGTGAACACCAGCAATTTGCTGGCGACCATCTTGCTGGGGGTGGATCGCAAGACACAAGAGGGTCACGTCTTCATGCCGCCGTTCGGCGCGCAGGCCAACGCACTGAACAGCCTGTCCAATGACGAGATCGCCTCGCTGGCCAACTATATCCAGCTCCGCTATGGCGCCGGCGCCAACGCCGCCACCGTCAAGGCGGCCGACGTGGAAGTCATCCGCCAGGGCGGGCCGGGTTCCCATCTGTTGCTGCTGGCGCGCCTGGGCATGGCCGCCGGCCTGCTGGCGGTTATCGCCATCGTTATTCTCATCCTGCGTCGCCGCAAGAAAGCCCAGCAATGAACATCGCCAACCTGAAGATCGGCACCCGCCTGGGCGCCGCGTTCGCCATCGTGCTGTGCATGCTGGTCGGTGTCGCCGTGCTGGGCATCAGCCGTATGGCCATGCTGCAGGGTGAAATCGACTATATCACCAAGGCCGCCAATGTCGAATCGAATGCCGCCACCGCCATGCGCTTTGGCGTGTCGAACCGCATGCTGGCCCTGCGCAATATCGTGCTGCTGGACGATGCGGCCGCCATCGAGGCCGAGGCCGTGCTGTTCGACGAGCACGCCAAACGCTACGCGACGGCGGAAAAAGCCTTGCAGGACGCCTTTGCACAATACGGCGTCACTGTCGAGGAAAGCCAGGCCCTGGCGCGGGTGGCCGCCGCCAGCGACGCGGCCATCCCCGTCATGCGCAAGGTGATTGCGCTGGGCCAGGCCAACCAGAACGACGAAGCCACGCGCGTGCTGTTCGATGAACTCAAACCCTTGCAGGTGCGCTGGAGCAAGGAATTGATGGCCCTGGCCACCATCAAGACGCGCCTGAACGAGGAGGCCAGCGTGCTGTCCGCCCAATCCTATCTGTTCGCGCGCAACCTGACGGTGGGCCTGGCGGTGCTGGCCGTGCTGTTCGGCGCCGGCATTGCCTGGTTTATTACCCGCAGCGTCACCGTGCCGATCCACCGCGCGGTGGCCATCGCCAGAACCGTGGCGGCCGGCGACCTGACCAGCCGCATCGACGTCGGCGGCAGCGATGAAACCGGCCAGCTGCTGGCGGCGCTGCGCACCATGAACGACGGCTTGCAGGATATTGTCGGCCAGGTGCGCGCCGGCACCGACATCATGGCCACGGCCAGCGTGCAGATCGCCGCCGGCAACCTGGACCTGTCGTCGCGCACGGAAGAGCAGGCCAGCTCATTGGAAGAGACCGCTTCGTCGATGGAAGAGCTGACCGGCACGGTGCGGCAAAACGCCGACAACGCGCGCCAGGCCAACAGCCTGGCCGTGTCGGCCTCGGCCGTGGCCAGCCGCGGCGGCGCGGTGGTGGCGCAAGTGGTGCAGACCATGGGCGCCATCAATGCCTCCTCGAAAAAGATTGCCGACATTATCGGCGTCATCGACGGGATTGCCTTCCAGACCAATATCCTGGCTCTCAACGCGGCCGTGGAAGCGGCGCGCGCGGGCGAGCAGGGCAGGGGCTTCGCGGTGGTCGCCACCGAGGTGCGCAACCTGGCCCAGCGTTCAGCCAATGCCGCCAAGGAAATCAAGACCCTGATCGTCGCCTCGGTGGAACAGGCCGACAGCGGCGCCAGGCTGGTCGACACGGCCGGCGCCACCATGGCCGAGGTGGTCGACAGCGTGCGCCGCGTGTCCGACATCATCGCCGAAATCACGGCCGCCAGCGGCGAGCAGACGGTGGGCATCGAGCAGATCAACCAGGCCATCGTGCAGATGGACAGCGTGACCCAGCAGAACGCCGCGCTGGTCGAACAATCGGCGGCCGCAGCCGCTTCGCTGCAGGCACAGGCCGGCCAGCTGGCTGAAGTGGTGGGCAAATTCGTGCTCAAGCGTACCGCCTTGGCGCCAGCCCAACTTTTATTGAAGTAATCGACAACAACCATGCATCCACACCATCTCAATCGCCGGCTGGTCCTGAAGGCGGCCGGCCTGGGCTCCGTCATGCTGTCCGGCATCGCCGGCCCCTTGCTGCTGTCGCAGCAGGCGAAAGCCGGCCTGCCGCCTGCGGCAGCCAATCTTGCCGTATTTACCACCGTGTCGGCCACCTTGACGGGGCGCGGCAATCTCGATCCCGCGCTGGCGCAAGCGCTGTACCAGGCTTTCCAGGTGGCCGTCAAAGACTTCGATACGACTTTGCTGAAGCTGCGCGCCGCCATCAGCGGCGAGGACATCACATTTTCCGAAGAGCAAAAGGCCGAGCAGAGCCTGAGCCAGTCCATCCTGCAAGCCTGGTATCTGGGCGTGGTCGGCAAAGGAAAAAAAGCCGTCTGTGTGACCTATACCGAAGCGCTGGCCAACCAGGTGGCCGCGCCGATACTGGTGCCGCCCAGTTACTCCTATGGCCCGATCGGCACCTGGACCACGAAACCTGAATAAAAGAATCTCATGAAAAACATTACCTCCGCCGACGTCGTCGTGATCGGCGCCGGCATTTGCGGGTCCTTGCTGGCACGTAAACTTGCCCTGGCCGGCCAGTCCGTGTTGATGCTCGAAGCCGGCCCGCGCGTGGCGCGTGGCGAGCTGGTCAACCGCTACCGCCATTCCGCCTTCAAGTCCGACTTCATGGCGCCATACCCGTTTTCCGAGATGGCGCCGCACCCGGTGTTTACGCCGGAAGCCAACAACTACCTGGAGCAGGGCGGACCGCACCCGTTCCAGGCGCAGTATATCCGCATGCTGGGCGGTACCAGCTGGCACTGGGCGGCGCAGATGTGGCGCTTTTTGCCGAACGACTTCCGCACCCAATCCGAGTATGGCGTGGGCAAGGACTGGCCGATCTCGTATGACGATCTGGAAGCCTATTATTATGAAGCCGAGGTGATCACCGGCACCGGCGGCTCGCCCGACACGGGTTCGCCGCGCAAGCAGCCGTTTCCGATGGACAGGGTGCCGGCCTCGTTCTTCCAGCAGCGCATCACCGAGCGCCTGGCGCCCGCTTTCAAGGTCGAGGACGACTGCACGGCGCGCAACAGCCGCAGTTTCGACGGCCGCCCGGCCTGCTGCGGCAACAACAACTGCATGCCGGTCTGCCCGATCGACGCGCAATACCATGGCGGCATCGCCGCCACCAGCGCCGAACAGGCCGGCGTGCAAATCCTGACGGAAGCGGTGGTGTACCGCATCGAGCACGATGCGCAAGGTGCCATCACGGCCGTGCATTATTACGACTGGAACAGGACCAGCCACAAGGTGACCGGCAAGACTTTCGTGATCGCCGCCAACGCCATCGAATCGGCCAAGCTGCTGTTGATGTCGACCAGCACGCAATTCCCCGACGGCCTAGCCAACCGCCAAGGCCAGGTGGGGCGCAACCTGACCGACCACCCGGCCATCGGCGTCACCTTCGACATGGACGAGGCCGTCTGGCCGGGCCGTGGCCCCGTCAGCCCCTGTTCCATCGGCCAGTTTCGCGACGGCGATTTCCGCAAGGAACACGCGCCGTTCCGCCTCGATATCTCGAATGCCTCGCAAGTGGCGTCGGTGACGAAGGAGCTGATACAGGAAGGTTTCCATGGCGCCAAACTGGAACAGACTATCTTGCACCGCGCCTCGCGCCGGGTCAGCCTCAAGAATGCGCTGGAACAATTGCCCGACCCGGAGAACCGCGTTACCTTGAGCGGCAAGAAAGACGCGCTGGGCCTGCCCACGCCGCACCTGTCCTGGCATATCGACGACTACGTCATCAAGGGTACGGCCGCCACCAAGCTGCGCTACGAGGAAATCGCCGCCCAGCTGGGCGCCACGAATATCAAGCACAGCAAGGCCGGCGCTTTCAGCAACCGCCAGCACATCACGGGCACCTTGTCGATGGGCAAGGACGCCGCCAGCAGCGTGACCGACCAGTACGGCCGCGCGCACGACCATCCGAACCTGTATATGGCCGGCACCGGCGTGATGCCGACGGTCGGCACCTGCAACGTGACCCTGACAGCCGTCGCGTTGGCCTTGCGCACGGCGGACCAGATCCTGGCGGAGGTGAATCATGCATAAATTCATGCGTAAATTCCTGTTTGCACTGAGCCTGATGGCGGGCTTTTCTTCGCCAGCCATGGCCGGCGCCCCCAGCGCCGCACTGATCGAACAGGGCCGCTACCTGGCCGTGGCCGGCGACTGCTTTGCCTGCCATGCGCAGTCGGGCAAGGGCGGCCATGCGATCAACAGCCCGCTGGGCGCGATCTACGCCACCAATATCACGCCGTCGAAAGCGGCCGGCATCGGCAACTACACGCCGGCGCAGTTCAGCAATGCCGTGCGGCATGGCGTGCGCGCGGACGGCAGCCAGCTGTATCCGGCCATGCCGTACACGGCCTACGCCAAGCTGAGCGACGAGGACATGAACGCCCTGTATGCCTATTTCATGCACGGCGTGCAGCCGGTCGACACGCCGTCGCCGCAAACGCGGCTGCCGTTTCCGTTCAACCTGCGCTTTTCCATGAAGGCCTGGAACGCGCTGTTCCTCGACGACAAACCGTATGCGCCGGTCAAGGGCCAGTCGGTGGAATGGAACCGCGGCGCCTACCTGGTGCAGGGCCTGGCCCATTGCAGCACCTGCCATACGCCGCGCAATGCGCTGATGGCGGAACAATCGGGCCAGTTCCTGCGCGGCAGCTCGCTGGGCACCTGGTATGCGCCCGACCTGGTTTCGGGCGGCTGGAGCCGCGAAGACATGGTGGCCTACCTGGCGACCGGCCATGCCGCCAACGGCGCCACGGCGGGCGGCCCGATGCGCGAAGCGATCGACCTGAGTTTCTCGAAGATGGCCAGCAGCGACGTGCAGGCGATGGCGACCTATCTGCATTCCCTGCAGGCTGGTGGCCAGACGGCGCCGGCGGTGGTAGCACCGGTTTCGGGCAGCGATATCGCCGAAATGACGGGCAAGTTGCGCCCGGGCGAGCAGCTGTACCGCGACAACTGCGCCTCCTGTCACCAGAACAATGGTGACGGCATGCGCGGCTTGCCGGCCTTGCGCAACCATCCGGTGTTGCGCCAACCCAACGCCGACAATGTGGCGATGGCCATCCTGGAAGGCGTCTGGCCCGAGCATCGCCAGGGCATGCCCGGTTTTGCGGCCGAATTGACCGATAGCCAGATTGCCCAGATCAGCAACTATGTGGTGCAGGATTTCGGCCACGGCAAGGCGGTGATGGCCGAGCCACGGGTCGCATCGCTTCGGGCCGGCGGCGATACGCCTTTGCTGCTGACCCTGGCGCGCGGTGGCATGGTGGTGGGCGGTTTGCTGCTCGCGCTGTGGCTGCTGTTACTGGCCTGGCGCCGCAAGCGCAAGGCTTAGTTAGTTCAAATTGCGCGCAAGCATATGCGGGATGCTTCGTTCGGTTTTGCCCTGCCGCCCTTTATATTGCCTGGACATAATAACGAAAGGTCAATATGTCAGGGAAGAATAACAAGGCGGCAGCAAAGCGCCCGCATCAACGCAATATATTTCAGCGCACCACCTTGAGCTGCGCCATCGCCGCCGTGTTTGCGGGCTCGGCCATGCAGGCGCAGGCGCAGCAAGCACCGGAGTCGGCGGAAGCGCTACCTTCGGCCCAGGTGGTGGTGACGGGCACGCGCGTGTCGAACCGTTCCGTGCTCGATACCGCCTCGGCGGTGGACGTGGTCTCGGCCGAAACACTGAACAATGTGGGCGTGACGGAAATCAGCCAGTCGCTGGCCAATGCGCTGCCGGCGCTGAACTTTCCGCGCCCGGGCCTGGTCGACGCCACCGACTCGGTGCGGCCGGTAACCCTGCGCGGCCTGTCGCCAGACCAGGTACTGGTGCTGGTCAACTCCAAGCGCCGCCACTCGTCGGCGCTGGTCAATGTCAACGGTTCGGTGGGGCGCGGCTCCGCCTCGGCCGACCTGAATACGCTGCCGTCGGGCATTATCAACAGCGTGGAAGTACTGCGTGACGGCGCCGCCGCCCAGTACGGTTCCGACGCGATCGCCGGCGTGATGAATTTCCGCCTGCGCGAAAACCGCAGCGGCGGCTCGCTGTTCGTCAATGGCGGCCAGCGCAACACCAGCTACGGCTTCAATCCCGGCAACTTGCCGGCCGGCCTGGCCTTGACTGCGCCGAACACGCGCAGCCGCACCGACGGCGAAGTGCTGACGGTGGGTGGCTGGAAAGGTTTCAGCCTGGGCGAAGACGGCTTCCTGACGGTGGCAGCGGAACTGAAAAAACAGAAACACTCGGAACGCAGCGGCTACGATACGCGCCAGTTCTACCCGAAAATCAATGGCGCTTTCGATCCGCGCGAGCTGACCGTCAACCGCTACGACACCTGGTCGGGCGACCCTGAACTGAAACAGGCGACCCTGTTCGCGAATGCCGGCCAGACCCTGGCATCCGGCCAGAAAATTTACGGCTGGGCCAGCTACCAGCGCCGCGAGACGGAATCGGCCGGTTTTTTTCGCCGCCCGCTGCAGGATGAAAATATCCTGTCCGTCTATCCGGACGGCTACCTGCCCATCATCGCGCCCACCGTCAACGACTACAGCGGTGCCATCGGCACCAGCTGGACGGGACAGGGCTGGGATTACGACCTGTCGCTGACCTACGGCCGCAACAAGATGGCATTCGACGTGACCAATTCGCTCAACCGCTCGATCGGCGCCGCCAGCAAGACCTCGTTTGACGCCGGTGGCTTTGCCTACCAGCAGGTGGCGGCCAACTTCACGGCCGTGCGCCCGGTGCCCGTGTCTTTCCTGCCGGCGCCGCTGAACGTGGCGCTCGGTGCGGAAGTGCGTTATGAAAACTATGAACTGTTTGCCGGCGAGCCCGATTCCTACCGCTATGGCGGCCAGCTGCTGGCCAACGGCACGCCGGCCGCCGCCGGCGCGCAGGTGTTTCCCGGCTATACGCCCGACAACGCCATCGACCAGGGCCGCCATTCGACCGGCGCCTTTGTCGACCTGGAAACCAAGCTGACACCAAAGCTGCTGACCTCGTTTGCGGCGCGCGCCGAACGCTATTCGGACTTCGGCAACAACGTGACCGGCAAGGCGGCCGCCCGCTACGACTTCACGCCCTCGTTCGCGCTGCGCGGCTCGGTCCAGAACGGCTTCCGCGCGCCATCGCCGCAGCAGCAGTTCTATACCTCCACCTCGATGACCTTTATCGACGGCGTGGCCTACAATATCGCCACCTTCCGCCCGAACGAGGCGGCCGCCGTGGCCCTGGGCGCGAAACCGCTGGACGCCGAAAAGTCGGTCAACTTCTCGCTGGGCGCGGTGCTGCGCTTTGGCGACCTGAGCATCACGGCCGACGCCTACCGCATCAATATCGACAACCGCATCGTGCTGTCGGAGAACCTGACATCAAGCGCCGTGCGCAACTACCTGACCAGCCAGGGTTTCAATGGCGTGGGCGGGGCGCGCTTCTTTATCAACGGCGTCGACACCAATACCAAGGGCCTCGACGTGGTGATCAACTGGCCATGGAAGTCGCCGGCCGCCGGCCGCTTCGACTTTACCCTGGCCGGCAATTACAACCAGACCGAAGTGACGCGCGTGCCGGTCACCACCGAACTGGCGGCCCTGAACCCGGCACCGACCCTGTTCGGCCGCTCGAACGTGGTCGGCCTGGAGCGTGGCCAGCCGAAGAACAAGATTACCGCCTCGGTCAACTGGAAACTGAAAGACTTTGGCCTGACCGCCAGCGCCACCCGCTATGGCGACACGATCTCGGCCGGCAGCACGGCCGCGACCGACTTCGTGGTCTCGGCCAAGGCCATCGTCAACCTTGAAGGGCGCTATGCGCTGACCAAGGCTACCCAGCTGGCGTTCGGCGCCGACAACCTGTTCGACATCTACCCCGACGCCGTGCCTTCCTCGCTGAACACCACCGGCGCCGTGCCGTTCGCCAACCGCGCGCCTTTTGGACGGGGTGGGCGGTTTGTGTATGCACGCGCCAGCTACAAGTTTTAAGGCTGTGTAGCCGCGTAGATACTGTTATCCCCGTCAAGCGTTGTGCAAGGTCGGATCAAATATTTTTCCCGACCTGAGCACGCCGAATGCCACGTGTACCAGCTTGCGCATCATGGCGCCGATGATCAGCTTCGGCGCCTT
>Ga0308163_10000810_pt1 | contig 43264 bp, 36 predicted proteins | sample PhyTR1_FD_201037 | JGI IMG/M metagenome (GOLD analysis project Ga0308163, IMG submission 201037) | Phyllosphere microbial communities from UC Gill Tract Community Farm, Albany, California, United States - DLSLT.R1 | ecosystem: Host-associated > Plants > Phyllosphere > Unclassified | place: USA... | reverse complement strand
AACAAAGGGCGCCCGACAGTAGAACCCGGCCGCCCTGCACTCCATTGTTTAGGGGCTACAACTTCAATCGATTATTTTACTGGAATTTCTGACACTATTGGGCATCATTTTTTCCAGTGCGGGGGTGGATGCATTCATTTGCCGCCCGCCCCTGCCGGCTTTTTCACGCGGAACCACGCCGCATACAAGGCCGGCAGGAATAACAGCGTCAATGCCGTCGCCACCATCAGGCCGCCCATGATCGCCACCGCCATCGGGCCCCAGAACGTCGAGCGCGACAACGGGATCATCGCCAGCGCTGCGGCAGCGGCCGTGAGCAGGATCGGCCGGCAGCGGCGCACGGCCGCTTCGACGATCGCATCCCACGGATGGCTGCCGGTGGCAATGTCCTGCTCGATCTGGTCGACCAGAATCACGGAATTGCGGATGATCATGCCGAACAGCGCGATCACGCCGAGATTCGCGACAAAGCCGAACGGCCGGTCGAGGATCAGCAGCGCCATCGCGGCACCGGCCACGCCCAGCGGGCCGGTCAGGAACACCAGCAGCGAGCGCGAGAAGCTGTGTAGCTGCAGCATCAGCAGCGCGAACACGATGAACAGCACCAGCGGCACATTGGCGGCAATCGATGCTTCGGCATCCGCGCTGTCGGCGGCGGCGCCCTCGACCGTGAGGCGGTAGCCGGCCGGCAGCGACGCGCGCAGTGCGGCCAGCTGCTTGTCGACCTGCGCCGTCACGGTCGGCCCCTGGATGCCGTCGACCACATCGGCCTGGACCATGATTGCCCATTCGCGCCCCTCGCGCCAGACGACGCCCGGCTCCCAGACGAAGCGCACGCGCGCCACCTGGCTGATCGGCACGGCCTGCCCGCCGGCGGTGGGCACCAGCGCTTCGGACAGGCGCGTGATGGTCGCGCGCTCCTCAAGCGGCTGGCGCACGACCATGTCGATCAGGCGGTTCGATTCGCGGAACTGGCCAACCGTGGTGCCGGTGAGCGTCGTGTTGACGGTGCGGCGCACGGCCTGCGACGTCACGCCCAGCGCACGCAGCTTGTCCTGGTCGAGGTCGAGGCGCAGCACCTTGATCGACTCGTTCCAGTTGTCGTTGACGCCCAGCGTGCTCGGATTGGCCAGCATCGTCGCCCGGACCTGGTCCGCGATGGTGCGCACGGTGCCGATGTCCGGCCCCAGCACCTGGAACTGTACCGGGTACGGCACCGGCGGGCCATTCGCCAGCAGCCTGACGCGCCCGCGCACCTCGGGAAAGTCATGCCTGAAGATGTCGACGATCTTCAGGCGCAGCGCGTCACGCGCCTTGTTATCGACCGGCAGCACGACCACTTGCGAGACGTTCGACTGCGGGAAGATCTGGTCCAGCGGCAGATAGAAGCGCGGGCTGCCGGTGCCGACGTAACTCGTCACGCTGTGCACGCCCTGCTGCTTGGCCAGGAATGCCTCGAAGCGCTTGACGGTGGCCTCGTTGGCGGCAAAGCTGGTGCCCTCGGGCGACCACAACTCGACCATCAGCTCGGGCCGGCTCGAGTCCGGGAAGAACTGCTTCTCGATGAAGGTGAAGCCGAAGATGCCGAGCGCGAACACGCCGAGCGTCAGCGCAATGGTGGTCTTGCGCCACTCGACGCACCAGGTCACGATGCGCCGGAAGCGCCGGTAGGCCGGGGAGTCGAACACGTCGTGGCCACTGTCGCCATGAGCATGCGGCTTGACCTTGAGCAGCATGAAGCCGATGTATGGCGTGAACATCACCGCCACCACCCACGAGATCAGCAGCGCCAGCCCGTTGACCGAGAACATCGAGAACGTGTATTCGCCGGCCGCCGATTCGGCCAGGCCGATCGGCAGAAAGCCCGCCGCCGTGATCAGCGTCCCGGTCAGCATCGGCATCGCCGTCGACGTGTAGGCAAAGGTGGCAGCCTCAAAGCGCGACATGCCCTCTTCCATCTTGCGCACCATCATTTCGACGGCAATGATGGCATCGTCAACCAGCAGGCCCAGCGCAATGATCAGCGCACCGAGCGAAATCTTGTGCAGCGAGATGTCGAGCATGCGCATGGCCAGGAACGTGATGGCCAGCACCAGCGGAATCGACAGCGCCACCACCAGGCCCGGGTAGATATCGATGCGCCATTTGGGCTTGGTGTGCAGGCCCAATGCCAGGAACGACACGACCAGCACGATGACGACTGCCTCGATCAGCACCTTGATGAATTCACCGACCGACTGCTTGACGGCCTGCGGCTGGTCAGCCACCCGTTCAAGCTCGATCCCGACCGGCAACTGCGCGCGGATGCGTGCCACGGTTTCGGCCAGCCCCTTGCCCATCGTGATGATATTGCCGCCCTTTTCCATGGACACGCCCAGGCCGATCACTTCCTTGCCATTGAAGCGCATCTTGTCGGCCGGCGGGTCCTGGTAGCCGCGCTTGACGGTAGCGAAGTCGCCGAGGCGGAATGTCGTACCGCCCGCGCGCAGTTGCAGCGCCTCGATCTGGTCGAGCGTACCGAGCGCGCCCGTCACGCGCACCGACAGATTGTCCGTCGGCGTGACCAGCACGCCGCTGGCCTCGACCGCGTTCTGCGTGGCGATCTGGTTCACGATCTGCTCGAACGGCACGCCCAGCCGGGCAAATTTCTTGCTGGAGAACTCGATATAGACTTTTTCGTTCTGCACGCCGAACTGCTCGACCTTGGACACCAGCGGCACACGCAGCAGTTGCTGGCGCACGAAGTCGGCGTAGTCACGCATTTCGCCATACGTGAAGCCGTCGCCCGACAAGGCGAAGATCGAGCCGTAGGTATCGCCGAATTCGTCGTTGAAGAACGGGCCGATGACGCCCTGCGGCAGCGTGGCGGTCATGTCGCCGATTTTCTTGCGCACCTGGTACCAGGCCCCGCTGGTTTCCTTGGGCGGCGTCGATTCACGCAGCTCGATCAAAATCGTGGTCTCGCCCGGCTTGGAAAAACTGCGAATGCTCTTGACGTAGGGTGTCTCCTGCAGCTTGCGCTCGAGCGGATCGGTGACCTGCTCGGCCATCTGCAACGCCGTGGCGCCCGGCCACACGGCGCGCACGACCATCGCGCGGAAGGTGAAGGGCGGGTCTTCGTCCTGCCCGAGTTCGAAGTAGCTCAGGATGCCGAACAGCAGGCAGGCCGCGATCAGGAAGCGTGTGAGCGGGATATGTTCCAGCGCCCAGCGCGACAGGTTGAAGCCCTTCATTGCGCGGCCCCATCCTTGGCGCTCATGGCCGCTTCGGCATCAAGCCGGCGCGCGACATCGGCCGTGAGGATGCGCACCTTCTGGCCCGGCTTGAGCAGGTTCACGCCGGCCGTGACCACGTTCTGCCCGGCGCGCACGGCGCCCGCCACCAGCACGTCGTTATCGACCTGGCCCGTCACCTGCACCGGCACCAGCTTGACGGCGCCGTTCTCGACGAGCCAGACGCTGCTTGCGCCCTTGTGGTTGACCAGCGCGCTCAAGGGCACGCGCAGGCCGCCTGTCGATACCGCGCCCGTGGCCAGTTCCACCGTTGCGCTCATCCCCAGGCGCGCGTCGGCGCGCTCGGGCAACGCGACCTTCACGGTGTAGGTGCGGGTTGCCGCATCGGCCATCGGGGCAATCTCGCGAATCTTGCCGGGAATGGTCTGGCCGGCATCGGCCCACAGGCGCACGGTGACCTCGGCCGCCTGGCGCAGGCCCGCCACCTTGTCTTCCGGGATGCCGATCACGACGTCCTTTTCGGCAGTGCGGGCGACACGGACCACGGGCGTGCCGGCCTGGACGACCTGCCCCACTTCGGCATCGATCGCCGTGACGACACCGTCCACGTCGGCCACCAGCGTCGTGTAATCGGCCTGGTTCGACTGGCCGCGCAAGCCGGCGCGCGCTGCTTCGACATTGGCCTGGGCGGCCTTGAGCGCGCTCTGCTTGGCGTCGAGCACGGCCTGGCTGACGAAATTCTGGGTCCGCAGATTGACATGCCGCTTGTAGTCGGCAGCGGCCAGTTCGCGCTCGGTTTCGGCGGCGCGCAGCGTGGCGCGCGCCTGGGTTTCGGCCAGCTTCAGGTCTTGCGGATCGAGCCGCATCAGGACCGCGCCGCGCCTGACGGTCGCGCCCACGTCCACCTTGCGCTCGATGATCTTGCCGCCGACCCGGAACCCCAGCTGCGATTCATAGCGCGGCCGCACGTCGCCCGCGAACTGCGACTGCTGCGCGCCCGCATCCGCCACGAGCTTGACGACCCGCACCGGGCGGATGTCCTCGGCCGGCGGCGCCGGCTTCGAGCAGGCAGTCAGGATGCCGGCGGCGCACAGGGCAACCACGGCCGCCCGCAAGGTTGGGGAAGAAAAACGGACTGACACGGTGGTGATCCTTTGACTTGGCAGGCGGCGTCTCGCGCCAACGCTGGCTGCGCGCCGCATGCTGCGGTGGCGCCAGTTTGTAATTCAGCAATTATAATCATGCAAATAGACAATGTGACGACTTTAGCGTCTTCCCTCTAAACATGGCCGTTGACCACTACGAGAACTTTCCTGTTGCGTCGATTCTGATGCCGCGCCGCCTGGTGCCGGCGGTGGAGGCGATCTACGCCTTTGCCCGCAGTGCCGACGACCTGGCCGACGAAGGCGACGCGACGCCCGGTGAACGGCTGGCCGCGCTGCAAGCCTATGACGCGCAGTTGGACCGCATCGAGGCCGGCAGCGTTCCCGATGAGCCGATGTTCGCGCGGCTGGCGCATGTCGTGGCGCAGTACCGGCTGTCGGTCGAGCCGATGCGCGCCCTGCTGTCGGCCTTCCGGCAGGATGTCGTCACGCCGCGCTATCAGGAATACGCGAGCCTGCTCGATTACTGCCACCGTTCCGCCGACCCTGTCGGGCGCCTGATGCTGGCCCTGTACGAGGCCGACGACGCGGTCAACCTGCGCGATTCCGATGCGATCTGCAGCGCGCTGCAACTGATCAACTTCATCCAGGACGTCGCAATCGACCTGACCAAGGGCCGCATCTACCTGCCGCTGGAAGACCTGGCGCGCTTCCAGGTCAGCGAAACGGCCCTGAAAGCCGGCATCGTCGATGCGCCGTTCCAGGCCCTGATGCGCTTCGAGGTCGAGCGTGCCCGCGCGCTGATGCTGTCGGGCGCACCGCTGGCGCGGCGGCTGCCGGGACGCATCGGCTGGGAGCTGCGCATGATCGTCCAGGGCGGGCTGCGCATCCTCGACCGGATCGAGCGCGCCGGTTACGACGTGTTCAGGCGTCGCCCGACGCTGGCCACCGCGGACTGGGTTGCCGTGGGCTGGGGCGCGCTGCGCATGTAAAAGTCACGGCGCACATCGCCGGCTGCGCTGTCTGGCCTGCTAGAATGCTCGCCTGACGGCACAGCCGTGCCGCAGCCGCCCAACCCGCACTCCACGACGATTTTCATGTCTCCAGACGAATACTGCCAGCAAAAGACCGTTCAAAGCGGCTCCAGTTTCTACTACAGCTTCCTGTTCCTGCCGCCGGAACGCCGGCGCGCAATCACGGCGTTGTACGCCTTCTGCCGCGAGGTGGACGACACGGTCGACGAAGCCACCGACGGTTCGGTTGCGCGCATCAAGCTGGCCTGGTGGCGCACCGAGGTCTCGAAGATGTATGCGGGCACCCCGACGCACCCGGTGATGCTGGCGCTGCAGCCGCATATCGCGGTCTACAAGCTCGAAGAACAACACCTGCAGGCGATCGTCGACGGCATGGAGATGGATCTCGACCAGAGCCGCTACCTCGATTACCCGGGCCTGCAGCGCTATTGCTGGCACGTGGCCGGCGTGGTGGGCATCCTGTCGGCCAGCATCTTCGGCTACACCAATCCGCAGACGCTCGCGTATGCCGAGAAACTGGGCCTCGCGTTCCAGCTGACGAACATCATCCGCGACGTGGGCGACGACGCGCGCAAGGGCCGCATCTACCTGCCGGTCAACGAACTGCAGCAGTTCGGCGTCACGGCGAACGACCTGCTCAAGCTCCAGCACAGCGACAAATTCGAAGCGCTGATGGCCTTCCAGGCCAAGCGCGCGCAAGCCATCTATGACGAAGCACTGGCCCTGCTGCCGAAGGAAGACCGGCGCGCGCAGCGCCCGGGACTGATGATGGCGTCGATCTACCGCACGCTGCTCGATGAGATCCAGCGCGACGGCTACCACGTGCTGAACCAGCGCATTTCACTGACGCCGCTGCGCAAGCTGTGGCTGGCGTGGAAGACGTATGTCCGCACCTAGGCTGCGCGTCGCAGTCGTCGGCGCGGGCTGGGCCGGCTGCGCGGCGGCAGTGACGCTCGCGCGCAAGGACGTTGACGTCATCCTGTTCGAAGCGGCGCGCACCCTTGGCGGGCGCGCGCGCGGGGTCGAGGTGCGTGGCCTGGCGCTGGACAACGGCCAGCACATCCTGCTGGGCGCCTACGCCGAATCGCTGCGCATGCTGCGCCAGGTGGGCGTCGATCCCGATGCGGCGCTGCTGCGCCTGCCGGTGCAGATGCGCTATCCGCCTGGTGGCGCCGGCATGGATTTCGTCGCGCCGCGCCTGCCCGCGCCGCTGCACCTGGCGTTCGCACTGCTGCGCGCGAAGGGCCTGGCGCGCGCCGACAAGCTCGCGCTGGCCCGCTTCAACAGCGCCGGGCGCTGGATGGGCTGGGCACTGGACGTCGATTGCACGGTGGCCGAGCTGCTCGAACGCTTCGACCAGACCGAGCGCCTGACCACGCTGATGTGGCGGCCACTGTGCATCGCGGCGCTCAACACGCCGCCCGAACGCGCTTCAGCGAATGTATTTCTGGCCGTGCTGCGCGACAGCCTGGGCGCAAGCCGTCGCGCGGCCTCGGACATGCTGCTGCCGCGTGTGGCGATGGGCGCCCTGTTCCCGGAACCTGCCGGCGCCTGGCTGGCCCGCGAAGGGCATGCGGTGCGGCCGGGCGTCAAGGTCACGGCGCTCGCGCGCGATGGCGCTGGCTGGTGCCTGACGACGGGCGCCGGCGACGAGCGGGTCGATGCGGTAGTGCTGGCCACGCCGGCATCCACCAGCGCGACGCTGCTGGCGCCGTTTGCCGACTGCGCCGCACTGAGCGCGCAACTCGATGCGTTCACGTACGAACCGATCGCCACCTGCTACCTGCAATACGCACCGGGCACGCGCCTGGACCTGCCGTTCTGCGCGCTGCTGGACGATCCGCAGGCGGGGCGCTGGGGCCAGTTCGTGTTCGACCGCGCCCAGCTCGATCCCGGCCAGGATGGCGTGTTTGCCGTGGTCGTCAGCGCCGCCGCCGAGGCTGCCGCGCTGCCGCGCGAGACGCTTGCCGGCGCCATCGCGGCGCAACTGGCGCACGACTTTGGCCGGCCCGAACTGGGCACACCTGTCTGGACCCAGCTGATCACGGAAAAGCGCGCCACGTTTACCTGCGCGCCCGGTTTGGTGCGGCCAGGCAACGTCACGCCGCTTCCGGGCGTGGTGCTGGCCGGGGACTACACGGCCAGCGACTACCCGGCGACGCTGGAGACGGCGGTGCGCAGCGGCCAGGCGGCGGCGACGGCCATCCTCGCCCACGGCGCCCTGCCCCGCGAAAAGCGCAGCCTGTCGCACGGTCATGGTGCAGCGGCGCCCGGCGCCGTACAGTAGCACCATCGAAATCACGCCTGATGGACACCACCATGACACCCCGCCTCGGACTGCGTACGGCCGCCCTGCTGCTTCTTGTTGCGGCCAGCACGCTCGTACTCGTCATGCCCGAACTGATCGGCGGCGCCGCGCCCGGCACGGCAAGCGCGATCGGGGCGATTCCCGTTCTCGGCCACCACTAGGCCAACGCGCATCGTATGGCGTACTTTTTCTCCAAACTCGATTACCTCGACGCGCTCAAGCGGGCGTTGATGGGCCTGCCGCCCGACGTGCAGGCCAAGACGCTGGCCTGGTACGAGCAGCGCTTTGTCGATGGCGCAGCCGTCGGACGATCCGAACCGGATGTGGCCAGGGAACTGGGCGACCCGCGCGACGTCGCGCTGACCCTGCGCACCAACGCCCATTTTGCGCAACTGAGCCACAAACCGGCGCCAACCAGCAGCGTGGCGCGCACCATGGTGTCGGGCTTCGGCCTGCTGGTGTTCAACCTGTTCATGCTGATTCCGGCAGCGGTATTCGCGTCGCTGCTGATGGCGCTGTACATGTCGGCCTTCGGCGTCTACGTGTCGGGCATCGCCGTCACGGCCAGTGGGCTGGCCGGCTCGAACGAGCTGGTTCTGAGCGCGCCGCTCAGCCGCATGGACGCGACGAACGACGACGGCGCTGGCGAGACGCAGACGCGGGTCTCGATCGGGGAGCATGGCATCCAGGTGTATGAGGAGCCTGTGCTGCGGCCCGATCTGCGGCCCGAGGCTGGTGACAATGGGCAGACTGCCGGCGTGGTCGTCGACGACCGTGACCGGCGCTCGCGCGTGCTGCGCGGGGCCGAAGCGGTGGCCGAGCGCCGCATCCAGATCACGACCGACCTGGATCCTGATTCGCGCACGACGCAGGTCGTGCTCGGGTGCGGACTGATCCTTGGCGGTATCGCGCTGTTCCTGCTGTCGCTGGTGTTCAGCAAGTACACGATCGCCGGCATCCGCCGCTACGTGAACATGAACATGTCACTGTTGAAGGGGTAATCGCCATGCGCTCACTGATGAAAGTTGGCTTCAGCCTGCTCGTGCTGGCGGCGGTGCTCGTCGCGCTGAGCTACAGCATGCTCAAGGCCAGCGGCACGGTCAGCGCCGCCGAGGGCCGCGTCGTGGCGCACGATACGCGCCCGGTGCCGGCCGGCGTGGAGATCGTCGAGGTCGACGGCCCCATCAACCTGAACCTGCGCTACGGCGCCACGCCGATGCTGCGCGTCAGCGGCGAGCAGCGCATGCTGGGCAATGTCGAAGTCACGGGTGACGGCAAGGTCCTGCGCATCGGCATCCGCGGCATGGTGCTGCGCCACCGTGAACCGCTGGTGGTCGACCTGGTACTGCCTGTGCTGACGTCGGTGACGATCGAAGGCAGTGGCGAAAGCACGATCAACGGTTTCTCGGGCGACGCAATCGCGGTCCAGCTCAACGGCTCGGGAAGCGTGCGCTTCAATGGCCGTTTCCGCGACGCCACCGTCGGCCTGACCGGCAGCGGCGACCTGGACGTCAATGGCGGCGCCGCGATGGAACGCATGGAAACCCGCCTGATGGGTTCGGGCAGCATCACGGTCTCCGGCACCACCCGCGCGCTGGAAGCCGACACGACCGGCTCCGGCCGCCTCGACGCCGAACACCTGCGCGCCAGCGACGTCACGCTCAGCCAAAGCGGCTCCGGCGACAGCGCCGTCCAGGCCCGCGACAACATCCGCATCACCCTGAGCGGCAGCGGCGACGTCGAAGTCTACGGCAACCCCGCCGAACGCAGCACCAGCCGCACCGGCAGCGGCAGCGTCACCTACGAAGAATAACCCCCCAAACAAATAGGGTCAGAGTCGAATTGTTTGACAACTTCAGTCAATCAGTTGCTCAATAATTCGACTCTGACCCCAATTGTTGGGCATTTGCCTTTTGGATAAATAGGGTCAGAGTCGAATTGTTTGACAACTTCAGTTAATCAATTGCTCAATAAATCGACACTGACCCTACTTTTTGCTTAGCAGGCGGTGGGTTTGAGGCGCTCGACTTCGAGGCCGAAGAAGGGGCGCAGGCGGGTGCCGACGATGGCGGCGATCAGTGAGCGCAGCGGCAGGCGCCAGACGGGCGCGTAGCGGCCGGCCAGCGCCGCTGCCAGCATCGCGCCCAGCACGATGCCGATGTCCATGACCGACGTGACGTCCTGCGAGATCGGCGAAGCCAGTGCGGCGGCATTGGCTTTCGTGGACCAGTAGGCCCAGCTGGCCGTATCGATACCCATCACTGCGGCCGCTTTCGCGCCCCACAGTGCGAAGGCCGAGGTGACACCCCACGGGCGGCCGGACAGCGCCAGCGTCGCGAAGTTGAGCACCACCAGCGCGAGCGCGCCAGCCAGCAGCGGCCACGGGCCATGCAGCCAGGGCGAGCGATGTGGCGGCTGCACATGCGCCGGGACCAGCTTGCCGTGACGGCGCTTTTCGACGACGATCGTGATGAACGCGATCAGCGCGAAGATGCCCCAGTTCAGCGCCAGCGCCGGCGCCAGGCCCAGTTCCTTGACGGCCGACAGCGGGGCCAGTTGCGGCATCGAGGTCCAGAACGGCATGTGCGCCGTGCCGATCAGCGAGCCGATGATGAAGAACAGCAGCGTGACGATCATGCGCGTGCTGCCGCCACCGACCGTGTAGAGCGTACCGGAGGCGCAACCACCGCCCAGCTGCATGCCGATGCCGAAAATGAACGCGCCGAAGATCACCGACGTGCCAGCCGGCTGCACCAGGCCCGTCACCGGGTTGCCGAACAGCGTGCCGGCGGCCAGCGCCGGGAAGAACAGCGCCACGCCGACGGCCAGCATGACCATCTGCGCGCGCAGGCCGGCGCCGCGGCCGTCGGCGATGAACACGCGCCAGGCCGACGTGAAGCCGAACGCCGCGTGGTACAGCGCCACGCCAAGCAGCGCGCCGACGATGTACAGCGCCGACTGGCGGCCGCTCACCGCCTGAGCCAGATACCACGCGCCCAGGACGAGCAGGAACAACGCCACGCCAAGCGGGCGCACATTGAGGTCGACGCGGGGCGCCATCGACAGACTGGAAGAATTGGACATGACAGCACCGTGCAAAAGAAAGTAGGCCGGTATTGTCGTCGCTTTTGACAATCATTGCTGGCAGCGTGCCCGTTTTGCGCGATGAAGGCACCGCATGCAGCAGGCCGGCACGCCAGCGCTTACAATGCGCCAGCTGCCGCGAACCTGCACGGCGCATCATGCAACCAGGACGAAGATGGCCGCACTCACTCCACATGTCAATCCGGCCGAGGTCGAATTCAGCGCGATCCGGGCCCAGGGCCCGGGCGGGCAGAACGTCAACAAGGTCTCGTGCGCCGTGCATGCGCGCTTCGATATCGTGGCCTCGTCACTGCCGCAGCCGGTCAAGGAGCGGCTGCTGGCGCTGCGCGACGCGCGCATCACGCAGGAAGGCGTGCTGGTCCTCAAGGCGCAGCAGTCGCGCAGCCTGGAACAGAACAAGGAAGATGCGTTACGGCGCCTGCAGGAGCTGGTCGACAAGGCAGCGGTCGTGCCAATCACTCGCCGCCCCACCCGGCCGACACGCGGCTCGCAACTGCGGCGGCTCGACGGCAAGACCCGGAGCAGCCAGACCAAGGCACTGCGGGGCAAGGTCACTGACTGACCATCACGCGGGCGCGTGCGACGCCGCATCAAGCCCCGCATACCACGCCGCATATGGCGTATTCACCGCCATGTGCCGGTTGTAGTCCGGTGCCCCATCGGTCCACCAGACCGGCCCGCGCTCGCCCAGCGCCCGCTTGGCCGCATCGACATCCGCGCGGGCTGCGCGCTCGGCCGCGTCATCGCGCGCCTTGAGCGCCGCCCCGACCTGCCGCCGCGCATCCATCAATCGATTGACCAGTTGCTGGCGCTCGTCCGGCGCCAGGTGGGGATTGCTGCTGCGCCAGAGGCGGCCTTTGACGACGAAGTAGCGGCCGTCCGGCGTGTTCGGATAACGGGAAGAAGATGGCATGGTGTCGACTATACCCGCCGGCCCGGGATGCCAGCGTCCGGCTGCAGAGTCCTCAAGGCATCACGCCAAACCGGTCGATGAAATACTTGACCCCGCCCGGATTGGCCGCCATCCACGCCTGCAGGGCCGGCCGGTACGCCTGGCGAAACATCAGCAGCAGGATCGCCGGTTCGAGCTGCCCCTCGCGCGCCAGCGCCCTGACCTGCAGCAGGCCCGGATCGGTCAGCCCCGCGCCGCCGCTGGCCTCGGCCTCGTCGGCGATCTTCAGTGCCTGGCGCCAGCTGGCGAGTTCGATCTCGAAGGCCGACTTGCGCCGGTCCTTGTCGTCCGTGCGCAGCTGCGCTTCGGTCATGCCCAGCGCCAGCCGGATCGCGTGGTCGGGCGTCTTTTCCGCGTCCGTCTGCGGGTCGAGCGTGATCACGTACTTGCCTTCCGCGTTCTCCGAAACGCGCACGCCCCGGCGCAGGCCCAGCGCCTTCAACGGCAAGCCGGCGCCGGCCCGGTAACTGGCCAGCTTGCCCCAGTTCGGCCGCTGCGACGGATCCGCTTCGATCGCCTTGTACAGCATCGCTTCGGCGGCAGCCCGCTTGTCCTGGTAGAACAGCGCGTCGGACAGGTAGCGCCAGGCCTGCGAATTGTGCGGCTCGATGCTGGTCGCCGCGCGAAACAGCGCCTCGGCACGGGTAAAGTCCCGTTGCATATAGTGGCAATTTCCGGCGGCGACCCAGGCGCTGGAATACTGCGGATCGGCCAGCATCGTCGCTTCGTACTTTGCCAGCGCGGCCTTGCAGTCCTGGCGCGCGAACGCCGCCTCGCCGTCGGCCATCAGCTTCGCGGCCCGGGCATTGGGCTGATGCAGCGGTGACGGCGCCGGATCATCGAGCATGCGCAGGACTTCCTGCGCCACCGGATCGTCGGCGGCCAGCGACGCCGCGCGCTCGGCCAGCGCGCGCGCCATGTCGCGCAGCTGCGGCGCCTTGTCCTGCGGCGCCACCGTCGAGAGTTTCAGCACCAGGCCAGCGGCCAGTGACAGTGGTATCGACGCTGTCGGATCGGCCTGTTCGGCCAACTTGTACTTCGTCAGCGCTTCCTGGTAGCGGGCGCGGCCTTCCAGCGCCTGCGCTTCGAGCACCAGGCCGCGGCATGGCTGGCCGCAGCCGATGTCGGCACGCGCGCCGGGGGCAGCGGCAACCTGCAGGACGGCGAGAAAGGCTGCGAGCGTCAGGACGCGAGAAAATGTCATGGAGTTGCCGAGGCGCGAAACAGTTATCTTACCAAGCGCGCGCGCAGGAATAAATCACGCAATGTCACTGCCCGCCTGCATTCAGCCAGGCCAGCGCGCTGCGCCCTGCTGCGCGGCCGCTGGCAAAGCAGGCAGTCAGCAGGTAGCCGCCGGTCGGCGCTTCCCAGTCCACCATTTCGCCGGCGACGAACACGCCGGGCCGCGCGCGCAGCATGGTTCCCTCACCCTCCAGCGCAGCAAAGCACACGCCGCCCGCGCTGCTGATTGCCTCATCGATCGGCCGCGGGCGCAGCAGCGTCACCGGCAGCGCCTTGATCGCCGCGGCCAGCCGCGCCGGATCGGCGTAATCGGACTTAGACAGGCACTCGTGCAGCAGCCCCGCCTTGACGCCCTTGATCCCGAGCCGGCTTTGCAGGTGGCTCGCCATCGAGCGCGAACCGCGCCCGCGCGTGACCTCGTCAAACACCCGTTCGGCACTGTGATCCGGCGCCAGGTCGAGCCACAGCGTGGCGGCGCCATCGCGCGCGATCGCGTCGCGCAGCGGTGCCGACAACGCGTACACCAGACTGCCTTCGACGCCCCCTGCAGTGACGACGAACTGGCCCTTGCGCCAGGCGATGGCGCCATCTTCGCCACGCACACCGGCCGCCACCGTCAACAGCGGCGCGCCGGCGAAGCGGCTGCTGAAATGCGCGCTCCACGCGGTATCGAAGCCGCAGTTGGCCGGCACCAGCGGCGCCACCTCGACACCCTGCTCCATCAGCAGCGGCACCCAGGCGCCATCCGAGCCCAGGCGCGCCCAGCTCGCACCGCCCAGCGCCAAAATCGTCGCATCCGCGTCGACCAGCCGTTCGCCGTCCGGCGTCGCAAAGCGCAGAGAACCATCCTGCCAGCCCAGCCAGCGCTGGCGCATGTGAAAGCGCACGCCGCTTTCCTTGAGCCTGTGCAGCCACGCGCGCAGCAGTGGCGCAGCCTTCATCTCGAGCGGGAACACGCGGCCCGACGTGCCGACAAAGGTCCCGATGCCGAGGTCGTGGATCCAGGCGCGCACGGCGTCGGCGTCGAACCCGTCGAGCCAGCCGGCCACGTGCACCGAGCGGTCGCGATAGCGCTGCACGAAGTCGGCATACGGCTCCGAATGCGTGATGTTCATGCCGCCCTTCCCGGCCAGCAGGAACTTGCGACCGACGCTGGCCATTGCATCGTGGACGTCGACCTGCACGCCCGCTGCGGCCAGGATCTCGGCCGCCATCAGGCCCGCGGGGCCGCCGCCGATCACGACAACACGGGGCGAAACGGCAGGATTGGCGGGCTGGGTCATGGTGAACGACGAGAAAAAGCGGGACCCGCATTGTAGTCGGTTTCAGGTCCCAGAAAACCATGTAAAGGATGGTTGACATCCGAAAATAACGGGCCTACGATGTAAAGCATCCTTTACTAACCACCGAGAGGCACCAGATGGCTGCGAGCAAGCACGAGAAGCGGGTTCACAAAGCATACCTGCGCGAGATGGCCGGCGCGTTCCTGGTCTACGCCGTCCTGTTGATGGCCTCCATCCGCTTCGGCCGGCCGATGGACGACGGCCCGTTGCGCATCCTGGTACTGCTCTCGCCGATGATCGGCTTTTGCCTGGCGCTGTGGGCCATCGCGCGCCATCTGGGCCGGGTCGACGAATACCTGCGCAGCTTCCTGCTTGAATCGTTCGCGCTGGCCGCCGCCCTCACCGCCGGGCTCACGTTCAGCTATGGCTTTCTCGAGACGGCCGGCTACCCGCGCATCTCGATGTTCTCGGTCTGGATGGTACTGTGCGGCGCGACCATGCTCGTCTGCCTGGTACGCTCGGTGCACACGAAGCTGCAGACGCGATGAAAAACAGGATCCGCGAACTGCGCGCCACGCACGGCTGGAGCCAGGCCGACCTGGCCGAGCGCCTTGACGTCTCGCGCCAGAGCGTCAACGCGATCGAAACGGGCCGCTACGATCCCAGCCTGCCCCTTGCCTTTGCCATTTCACGGCTGTTCGGCCTGCCGGTCGAAGCCATCTTCACACCTGATCAGGAGACCGCATGAAAGCTGCACTGTTGCTCACCCTGGCGCTTGGCGCCGCCCCCTTCGCTGCAGCACAGGCTCCGGCGCCGGCACCCCAGAGCGCGAACCGCTTCGCCGCCAGCATCAAGCCGGCAGAAACCTTCGAATCCGGCTCGCTGCTGGTCGAGCGCCACGGCAGCAAGGGCCGCCCGGTGATCCTGATTCCCGGCCTGGCCAGCGGCCCGTGGGTGTGGCAGGACGTCATCCGCCAGTTCAAGGACGAGTTCACGCTGTACGTGGTGACGCTGCCTGGCTTCGACGGCCGCCCCTCACCCACTGGCGAACCCTTTGAAGGCGCACGCGCCGCGCTGGCGGGCCTGATCGCCCAGCGCAAGCTGAACAAGCCGATCCTCGTCGGCCACAGCCTGGGCGGCACGCTGGCCTATGCCGTGGCGCAGGACCTGGGCAATGGCATCGGCGGCGTCGTGGCGCTGGACGGCCTGCCGGTGTTCCCCGGCACCGAGAACATGCCGCCCGCGCAGCGCCCGCAGGCGGCGCAGCGGGTGCGCGACACGATGGCCGTCAACGACCCGAATGCCTGGGCGGCCCAGCAGCGCCAGTACATGCGCGGTCAGGGCGTGCTCGATGTCGGCAAGGCCGACGACATCACGCCGCTGCTGCTGCGCAGCGACCGCGCCGCCGTTGGCGCCTACGTGGCCGATGCACTGGCGCTCGACCTGCGCCCGGCACTGGCGAAAATCACCGCGCCGGTGCTGGTCGTGGCGCCGTTTTATCAGTACGATGGGGCGCAGGACGCCATGACGGCAGACGACAAGGTGGCGCATTACCGCAGCCTGGTCGACGGCATTCCCTCGGTCGAGGTGGTGCCGATCGCGCCGTCCCGGCATTTCCTCATGATCGACCAGCCGCTGGCCCTGGCCGGCATCCTGCGCCGCTTTTTCGACCGTCGTTGAAAGGAGTCCTTCCCATGCGCCCTGCAACCTACTGGATCGGCCAGTACCTGCTGGCCACCGGCACCATGTTCCTGCTGCTCTCCGCCGTCGACCTGATGCGCGGCGACAGCCTGGCTGCGACCTGGCCCGCGACGCTGGGCTGGTCGGCAGCGGCGGCGGCAATCTTCGTCGCCTCGCGCTGGCGCCAGGCCAGCCGCGGGATCGCCTGCGCCGTCTGCAAGGATGAGCAGGTGCGCTGACGGCGACGGTCCGCCAGGATCGTCCCTTTGTCAGATCTGCAATATTCTGCTTGACATGCCGCGCAGCAGGCATATTCTTGTCGTGGCCAGCTGCGAACGATGACGCCCGCATTGACGAGGCCCGCCACGATTCGCCCGGCAGTCCGTTACAACATCTTGGAGGATGTATATGTCGGTAGAAATCGAATCGTTCGCTACGCGCAGGACAGTACTCGGTGCGCTCGCCACCAGCCCGCTCTGGATGAGCTCGGCCTTGGCCCAGCCAAACAATCTCAAGATCTCGCACCAGTTCCCCGGCGGCAGCATCGCGCGGGGCGACTTCCGCGACCGCCTGTGCCGCATGTTCGCGGCCGAGGTCGAAAAGCGCACGCGTGGTGGCGTGAAGTTCTCGATCTACCCGGCCTCGACCATGATGCAACCAGGGGCGCAGTTCGGCGCGCTGCGTAGCGGCAAGCTCGACATGGCGCTGGTGCCGCTGTCGTACGCGGGCGCCGAGGCGCCGGAAGCCAATATCGGCCTGATGCCGGCACTGGTCACCTCGTACGAACAGGGTTATGGCTGGCGCAATGCGCCGGTCGGCCGCGAACTGTCGCGCATCCTCAACGAGCAGGGCCTCGTGATCGTCAGCTGGATCTGGCAGGCAGGCGGCGTGGCCTCGCGCGGCGACCCGATCATCACCCCTGAAGACGCGCGCGGCCTCAAAGTACGCGGCGGCTCGCGCGAAATGGACATGCTGCTGCAGAACGCGGGCGCCACGGTCGTCAACATGCCGTCCAACGAAATCTACAACGCCCTGCGCAGCGGCGCGCTCGATGCGGCACTCACGTCATCCACATCGCTGATCTCGTTCCGCCTGCAAGAGACCGCCCGCTCGCTGACCACGGCGCGCGGCGGCTCGTACTGGTTCATGTTCGAGCCGTTGATGATGTCGCGCAGCGTGTTCGACCGCCTGACCAAGGCGCAGCAGCAGGCCGTGATGACGGTCGGCGCCGACCTCGAACAGTTCGCGATGAATTCGGCGCGCATGGACGATGCCGAGGTCGCCACCGTCTACCGCGGCGTCGGCGCGCGCGTCGTCGACCTCACGCCGGACGCACTGCGCGGCTGGCAGGAAGTGGCGCGCAATACGGCCTGGAAGGACTTCGCGGCCCGCAACAGCAACTGCGCCAAACTGATGGCGCTGGCCGAGCAGTCGATCGCCGCGATCTAGCTGAGCGAGAGGACTTACCCGCCCGTCACGGGCGGGAAGAACGCCACTTCAGCGCCTGCTGCGACGGGCGTGCTGCCATCGCACATCACCTGCTGATGGGCCATGCGCACGGCGCGCTCGGGCGCCAGCGCCTCGGCCCAGACGCCACCGCGCGTGCGCAGCAGTTCGCGTACCGCACCGACGGTGGTCACTTCCGGCGGCAGGTCCAGCTGCTCCTGCCCGGTACCGACCGCTTCGCGCAGTGCGGCAAAATACTTCACATTGATCTTCATGACTTTCCTAATGCTGTAGTTCGGCGAACGGGATGAAGCGCACCAGGTCGCCCGCGGCAATGGCATTGCCCGGCGGGTTATCGATCAGGCCATCGCCCCACACGGTCGACGTCAGCACGCCGGAACCCTGGTTCGCGAACAGTTCCAGACCACCGCCCGCATTCAGGCGCGCGCGCAGGAATTCGTTGCGGCGGTCGCCCTTGCGCAGGTCGAAATCGGCGCGCACCAGATACCCGCGCGGCTCGACCGGGCCACGCACACCCTGCAGGCGCAGCAGGAATGGCCGGACGAACAGCAGGAAGGTGACAAAGCTCGACACCGGATTGCCCGGCAAGCCGATGAAGAAAGCATTGTCACCGTCACGATGGACCTTGCCAAACGCCAGCGGCTTGCCCGGCTTGACGGCGATCTGCCACATCGACAGGCGCCCTTCCGCTTCGACGGCCGGCTTGATATGGTCTTCCTCGCCCACCGACACGCCGCCCGACGTGATGATCAGGTCATGGGCCTGCGCGGCATCGCGCAGCGTGGCACGCGTGGCATCCAGCGTGTCGGGCACGATGCCGAAGTCGGTGATCTCGCAGCCGAAGTTTTCCAGCAGCGCGCGCAGCGTGAAGCGGTTCGAGTTATAGATCGCGCCCGGTGGCAGGTCGCGCGCCGCCACTTCGCCTGGCATCGCCAGTTCGTCGCCGGTGAAGAATACGGCCACGCGCAGGCGCCGGTGCACGGGCAGCGTGGCCAGGCCTACCGAAGCGGCAAGCCCCAACTCCTGGCTGCGCAAGCGGGTGCCCGCCGTCAGGATCGCGCTGCCGGCACCGATGTCTTCGCCCTTGCGGCGGATCCACTCGCCGTCGGCAGGCGCATGGCGGATCGTCACGCTGTCGCCCGCGGCCTCGCATTGCTCCTGCATGACGACGGCGTCGGCGCCCGGCGGAATCAGGGCGCCGGTGAAGATGCGCGCTGCCGTGCCGGGTTCGAGCGGCTGACCGACGTGGCCGGCCGGGATACGTTGCGCCACGCGCAGCGTCGCCGCGCCGCTCGCGCAGTCGGCGGCGCGCACGGCGTAGCCATCCATCTGCGTGTTGTCGGCCGACGGTACGTCAATGGTGGCGAGCTGGTCGTCTGCAAGCACGCGGCCGTTGGCGTCCAGCGTGGGAATTGTCTCGGTGTCCGTGACGGGCCGCGCTGCGGCGAGCAGCACGTCCAGCGCCTCGCGCACCGTCAGCATGGGCGGTCGTTGTCCTGGTGCGTTCATGTTACAGGCCCGTGTGGTCGGCGATGTACGCCTTCATCTGGTCCACATCGGCAGGCATCACGACGTAGCGCTGCGGCAGCGTCTCGATGTCGTCGAAACCGGCCGGGCGCGGGGCGTCGGTGCCCAGCGCTTCGAGGATCGTCTCGTTGAACTTGGCGGCCAGCGCTGTTTCCAGCACGATCATCGGCACGCCCGGCTTCATGTGCTCGCGCGCGACCTTGATGCCGTCGGCCGTGTGGGTGTCGATGGTGATGTCGTAGTCGTCGGCCACGTCGCGGATCGTGTCGACGCGGTCGTTGTGCGTCGAACGGCCCGACGCGAAACCGAAGTGGACCACCTGCTTGAATTCGTCGCCATCGCTGCCAGGCGCGCCGGACAGGTCAAAGCCGCCATGCGTGTCGACCTTGCGGAACAGCGCGTGGGTGCGTTCGGCGTCGCGGCCCACCAGGTCATACACGAAGCGCTCGAAGTTCGACGCTTTCGAGATGTCCATCGACGGGCTGCTCGTGTGGTACGTCTCGGACGCCTTGCGCACGCGGTACACGCCGGTGCGGAAGAATTCGTCGAGCACGTCGTTTTCGTTTGTGGCAGCCACCAGCTTGTCGATCGGCAGGCCCATCATGCGGGCAATGTGGCCGGCGCAGATATTGCCGAAGTTGCCGGATGGGACGGTGAACGAGACCTTCTGGTCGTTGCTCGTGGTGGCTGCCAGGTAGCCGCGGAAGTAGTACACGACCTGGGCCACGACGCGCGCCCAGTTGATCGAATTGACGGTGCCGATCTTCTGGCGCACCTTGAACGTGAGGTCGTTCGAGACGGCCTTGACCAGGTCCTGGCAATCGTCGAAGTTGCCCTTCACGGCGATATTGAAGATATTCGGGTCTTGCAGGCTGAACATCTGGGCGGTCTGGAACGCGCTCATGCGCTCGTGCGGCGACAGCATGAAGACACGTACGCCCTTCTTGCCACGCATCGCGTATTCGGCCGCGCTGCCGGTGTCGCCCGAGGTGGCGCCGAAGATGTTCAGTGCATCGTCGTTCTTGGCCAGCGCATACTCGAACAGGTTACCGAGCAACTGCATCGCCATGTCCTTGAATGCCAGCGTCGGCCCATTCGACAGCGCCTGCAGGATCAGCTTGCCGTTGCGGCCGTCTTCCAGCACGCGCAGCGGGGTAATCTCGGTAGCGGATTCACCGGCGCGCACGTTGCAGTACACGGCGGGCGTGTAGGTGCGCGTGGTGATGGCCTTGAGGTCGGCGTCCGGGATGTCGGTGGCAAACTTGCGCAGGATCTCGTAGGCCAGGTCGGCGTACGACAGCGTGCGCCACGCATCGAGCTCGGCGCTCGTGACCTGCGGGTACTCGGCCGGCAGGTACAGGCCACCATCCGGGGCGAGGCCGCCGAGCAGGATGTCACAGAAATTGTCGGGATTGCGTGCTGCGGACGCGCTCGTCGCGCGGGTGGACACATAGTGCATACGGTTGTAGATCCAGTTGGCTCGGGTGGATCATCAATTATAGTGGGAGCCAGAGAAATTGTATGCTGTGCTGCAAAAAAGTCATGTCACCCAATAAAATTGGGCGGCCGATGCCCTGGCCGCCCAACGATTGCCGAACCGATGTAAATCAACAGGCGGCGTGATTGACCGTCACGACGTGGATGGCCAGGCCGCCCAGCGAGGTTTCCTTGTACTTGACCTGCATGTCCGCGCCCGTCTGGCGCATCGTCTCGATCACGCTGTCCAGGCTGACGAAGTGCACGCCATCGCCCTTGAGCGCCAGCGACGCCGCGGTGATCGCCTTGATCGCGCCCATTCCATTGCGCTCGATGCACGGGATCTGCACCAGGCCGCCGATCGGGTCGCAGGTCATGCCCAGATGGTGTTCGATGCCGATTTCAGCGGCGTTCTCGATCTGCTCGTTGGTGCCGCCCAGTGCCGCGACGAGGCCCGCAGCCGCCATCGCGCAGGCCACGCCGACTTCGCCCTGGCAGCCCACTTCAGCACCCGAGATCGATGCGTTCTTCTTGCACAGCATGCCGATCGCGGCCGACGTAAGCAGAAAGTCGCGCACGCCGCGCTGCGGATCGATCGGGCGGCAGTCTTCGGCGTAGTAGCGCAGCACGGCCGGGATGATGCCGGCGGCGCCATTGGTTGGCGCCGTGACGACACGGCCACCGGCGGCGTTTTCTTCGTTGACGGCCATCGCGTACAGGCTGACCTGCTGCACGGCGTCGTGCGGCAAGGCGTTCTGCGGCTGGGTTTCCTGCGCCTGCTTCCACAGGGCTGCCGCGCGGCGGCGCACATTGAGGCCGCCCGGCAGGCGCCCTTCCGTCTTCAGGCCCTGGCAGATACAGTCGCGCATCACGCGCCACAGGCGGTCCAGGCCGGCATCGAGGTCGGCATCGCTCATGCGCACGCGCTCGTTCGCGCGCAGCATGTGCGGGATCGTCAGGCCGTGCCTGCGGCCGTGTTCGAGCAATTGCACCATCGTGTCGAACGGGTACGGCACCGGGGTGCCCACCGGTTCTGCCGCGCGCGCCTGCGCTTCGCCGGCCGCGGTGATAAAGCCGCCGCCAACCGAGTAATAGATGCGTTCGATGATGCTGCCATCACGCAGTTGCAGCACGAAGCGCATGCCGTTCGGGTGTTCGGGCAGCGTCGACGCCCTGTGCCAGACCAGGTTCACCTTGGCATCAAACGGCACGGTCTTGATGCCCAGCAATGCGATCTGTCCATCGAGCGCGGCAGTGTCGAGCTTGTCGTCGACCGACGCCGGATCGAGTTCCTGCGGCGTCTCTCCCATCAGGCCCAGGATCACCGCCTTGTCGGTCGCGTGGCCGACCCCCGTCAGCGCCAGCGAGCCGTACAGGTGCGCCTCGACGCCGACCGCCTCGTCCAGCATGCCGCTCTCGAGCAGGAAGCGGCGTGCCGCGACCATCGGGCCCACCGTGTGGGAACTCGACGGGCCGATGCCGATCTTGAACAAATCAAACACGCTCATGTCCATCTTGTGTCTCCTGCTTTTTTATGGTGAGGCGAGGTCTTACGCTGCTGCCTTGATGCCGACATCGATATTGGCCAGCATCGAGTCGACCATTTCATCGATGCCGATGCGGGATTGCCAGCCCCAGTCCGCTGTCGCGCGGCTGTCGTCCAGGCTTTTCGGCCACGAGTCGGCGATCTGCTGGCGGCTGTCCGGCGCGTAGGCGATGGCGAAATCCGGGCGCGCCTTCTGGATGGCAGCGGCCAGTTCGCGCGGGTTGAACGAGACGCCGGCCACGTTGTACGACGAACGGATCACCACCTGTTCGGCGGGCGCTTCCATCAGCTCGATGGTGGCGCGGATCGCGTCGGGCATGTAGATCATCGGCAGCGTGGTCTCGGGGCCGAGGAAGCATTCGTAGGTCTCGCCGCGCAGCGCCGCATGGAAGATGGCGATCGCGTAATCGGTGGTGCCGCCGCCCGGTGGCGACTTGTAGCTGATGATGCCGGGATAGCGGATGCTGCGCACGTCCACGCCATACTTGCTGTGATAGTACTCGCACAGGCGCTCGCCGGCCAGCTTGCTGATGCCGTAGATCGTGGTCGGATCCATGATCGTGAACTGCGGCGTCTGTTCGCCCGGCGTGTTCGGGCCGAAGGCCGCGATCGATGATGGCCAGAAGACTTTCAAAGGTTTACCGGCTTCACCCCGTTCGCGCGCGATTTCGAGAATGTTGAGCAGGCCATCCATGTTCAGGCTCCAGGCCTTGAGCGGCGCTTTTTCGCCGGTGGCCGACAGCATCGCGGCCAGCTGGTACACCTGGGTGATGTCTTCGTCGGCGATCAGGCGTGCCAGCGCTTCATTGTCGAGCACATTCAGGCGGGTATAGCGCGAGGCGCCGTACAGGTTGTTCTCGCCGATGTCCGATGCGATGACGTTCTGCGCGCCATGGCGCTCGGCCAAAGCGCTGACCAGTTCACTGCCGATCTGGCCGTTGGCGCCGATGATGAGGATGCGTTCCATGCTGTGATTCCTTGCCTATTTATTATTGTTGCTTGATGATGCCCAGCTCGCGGCCGGCTTGTTTGAATGCCTTGAGCACGACGTCCAGCTGTTCGCGGGTGTGCGCGGCCGACAGTTGCACGCGCACGCGCGCCTGGCCCATCGGCACCACCGGATAGAAGAAGCCCGACAGCAGCACGCCCAGTTCGAACATGCGCGCTGCGAATTGTTGCGCGACCGGTGCGTCGAACAGCATCACCGGCACCACCGGGTGCGTGCCCGGCTTGATGGTGAAGCCGATGCGCTCGATCTCGGCGCGGAAGTACGCGGTGTTTTCCATCAGGCGGTCGCGCAGTTCGGTCGACTTCGAGATGCGCTCGAGTACCGCAAGCGAAGCGCCGGCAATCATCGGTGCCAGCGTGTTCGAGAACAGGTACGGGCGCGATTTCTGGCGCAGCGTCTCGATCACTTCTTTTTTGCCCGACGTGAAACCGCCCATCGCGCCGCCCAGGGCTTTGCCCAGCGTGCCGGTGATGATGTCGATCTTGCCGATCACGCCGCAGTGTTCGTGCGTGCCGCGGCCGGTCGCGCCCATGAAGCCCGATGCGTGGCACTCGTCGATCATGGTCAGCGCGCCGTATTGCTCGGCCAGTGCGACGATCTTGTCCAGCTGGGCAATCGTGCCGTCCATCGAGAACACGCCGTCAGTGACGATGATCTTGTGGCGCTTGCCCGCTTCGGTGGCGGCGATCAGCTGCTTTTCGAGGTCGGCCATGTCGTTGTTGGCGTAGCGGTAGCGCGCCGCCTTGCACAGGCGCACGCCGTCGATGATCGACGCGTGGTTCAGCGCGTCCGAGATGATCGCGTCGTTTTCGTCGAACAGCGGCTCGAACACGCCGCCATTGGCGTCGAACGCGGCGGCGTACAGGATCGTGTCTTCGGTGCCCAAAAATGTTGACAGCGCCGCTTCCAGTTCCTTGTGCACGGTCTGGGTGCCGCAGATGAAGCGCACCGATGACAGGCCATAGCCGTACTTTTCAAGCGCGGCGGCGGCGGCTTGCTGGGTTTCCGGGTCGCCCGCCAGGCCCAGGTAGTTGTTGGCGCACATATTGATCAGCGTGCGGCCATCCTGCGCGACCACTTCGGCGCCCTGGCGCGAGGCCAGCACGCGCTCCGGCTTGAACAGGCCATCGCTACGCAGGGTATCGAGTTTTTGCTGCAGGCCGCTGTAGAAAGTTTGGTCGCTCATGGTGTTTTTCCTGTTCCGTGGATGGTCCGGCTTGACCGGCAGTTGGCGGATGCTGTACCGTTGGTTTGTTCGATGTAGAAGACTAATCCTGTATATCGAACATAAATTCAATATAGTGGATATTACCCGCGCCCAATCGACTTGGCAAGCAGGTCCTCATAACCTTATGCGGCAATGAATACAATTTCAACCAACAACGCGCCACCCGAAGTCGGCGCCACACTGCAACGCCTGCGCCTGGCCCGAGGACTGACGCTCGAAGACCTCTCGCGCATTGCCGGCGTATCGAAATCGATGCTGTCGCAGATCGAACGCGAAAAAGCCAACCCCACCATCGCCATCACCTGGCGCCTGGCCAATGCGCTGGGTGTGCAGATTGGCGAACTGCTGTCGTCCGAAGTGCGCCCGACGGAGCTTATCCGGCTGGTGGATGCGCACGAGATTCCCACCCTGCCCGGCGCGCACGCCGGCTATTCGCTGCGCATCCTCGGTCCGATGGACCTGGCAGGCAAGTATGAATGGTATGAGCTGACGCTGGCGCCCGGTGGTGAACTGGCGTCGCAGGCGCACGATCCCGGTACGGGCGAGCACCTGACGGTGATCACGGGGACCGTGGAACTGGAAGTGGGACCAGAAAAGAAAAAAGTGCGCCACGGCGCGACGGCGCGCTACCCGGCCGACCAGAATCACGTGATCCGCAATACGGGCAAGACCGAGGCCAAGGCGGTGCTGGTGGTCGTGCACCGGTAACAGAAGCGCCAGGCGACAGACACACAAAACAACATGGCCGCCGGATCGCTCCGGCGGCCATGTTTGCATTTGCCACTATTACTTGGCGCCTGCGGCCGTGACGGCGGCGTCATTCATGTGCAGCTCGCGCGACAGGAAACCCCAGCGATCGGCCACTTCCTCGATCTGCTTGCCCGTCGGTTTGCCCGCACCGTGACCGGCCTTGGTGTCGATGCGGATCAGGATCGGCGCGCTGCCGGCCTGCGCCGCCTGGGCAGCGGCGGCGTACTTGAAGCTGTGCGCCGGGACCACGCGGTCATCGTGGTCGGCCGTCGTCACCATCGTGGCCGGGTAGCAGGTGCCGGCTTTCAGGTTGTGCAGCGGCGAATACTTGACCAGTGCCTTGAATTCGTCCGGGTTCTCGGACGAACCGTAATCCGACGTCCAGGCCCAGCCGATCGTGAACTTGTGGAAGCGCAGCATGTCCATCACGCCAACCGACGGAATCGCGGCCGCGAACAGGTCCGGGCGCTGCGTGGTGGCCGCGCCAACCAGCAGGCCCCCGTTGCTGCCGCCGCCAATGGCCAGCTTTTGCGGCGACGTGACCTTGTTCTTGACCAGCCACTCGGCCGCGCCGATGAAATCATCGAACACGTTCTGCTTCTGCAGCTTGGTGCCGGCCTGGTGCCAGGCTTCGCCGTATTCGCCGCCGCCGCGCAGATTGGCCACGACATACACGCCGCCCATTTCCATCCAGGCCAGGTTGGCCGGCGAAAAGCCCGGCGTCAGCGAGATATTGAAGCCGCCATAGCCGTACAGGTAGGTCGGGTTCTGGCCATCCATCTTCAGGCCCTTCTTCGACACGATGAACATCGGGACCCTGGTGCCGTCGCGGCTCGTGTAGAACTGCTGGCGCGTTTCATAGTCAGCCGGGTTGAACGCGACCTTCGGCTGGCGGAACACCGTGCTCTGGCCCGTGGTCATGTTCAAGCGGTAGATCGTGGTCGGGCTGGTGAAGCTCGTGAACGAGTAGAAGGTCTCGGTGTCGCCGCGCTTGCCCGACAGGCCGGCAACGGTGCCGATGCCCGGCAGTGCGATCTCGCGCACCGGCTTGCCGTCGAGCGAAACGACGCGCACGACGCTGCGGGCATCCTTCAGGTACTCGAGCACCAGCTGGTTGTTGACGATGTCGGCGCCGGTCAGCGTGTCGGCACTTTCGGCGACGATCTCTTTCCAGTTCGATTCTGCAGGCTTGCTGACATCGATCGCGATCACGCGCTTCTTGGGCGCCTTGCGGTCGGTGCTGAAGTAGAACACGCTGCCGACGTTATCGATGAAGTCGTAGCCGGCGTCGAAGTTGTCGATCAGGTCGACCACTTTCGCGTCCGGCTTCGACAGGTCCTTGTACGACACGCGGTACTTCGGCGCGGTGCCCTTGGTCGTCGTGATGATCAGGTAGCGGCCGTCGTCCGTCGTCTGGCCGCCGAAGCCCCATTCCTTCTGGTCCGCACGGTCGTAGACCAGCGTGTCGGCGCTTTGCGGCGTGCCGATGCGGTGGTAGTACAGCTTCTGGAAGTAGTTCACGTCGGCCAGCTTGGTCGCTTCCTTCGGCTCGTCGTAGCGGCTGTAGAAAAAGCCCTTGCCATCCTTCGTCCACGCGGTGCTCGAGAACTTGACCCACTTGATGTGATCCGGCAGGTCCTTGCCGGTCTCGATGTCGCGCAGCTTGATCTCGTTCCAGTCCGAACCGGACGCAGCGATGCTGTAGGCCAGCAGTTTGCCGTCGGGGCTCACTTCGGTGCCGGCCAGGGCGACCGTGCCGTCGGCAGCCAGCGTGTTCGGGTCGAGCAGCAGGCGCGGCTCGTCATTCAGGTTCTTCAGCGTGTACAGGACCGCCTGGTTCTGCAACCCGTCGTTGCGCGTGTAGAAGTAGCGGCCGCCCTCCTTGCCCGGCACGCTGTAACGCTCGTAGTTCCACAGCTGCGTCAGGCGCTGGCGGATCGCGTCGCGTTGCGGGATCTGGGCCAGGTAGGCCTGGGTCACCTTGTTCTGGGCATCGACCCACATCTTCGTCTCGGCGCTGTTGGCGTCTTCGAGCCAGCGGTACGGATCGGCGACCACGGTGCCGTGGTAGTTGTCCGTCTGGTCGACTTTTTTCGTTACCGGATAGGTGGGCGCAGTGCCCTTGGTGGAACAGCTTTGTGCGAGCACCGGATTGGCGCTGAAGGTCGTGGCCAACACGGCGGCAAGCGTGGCAAGTTTCATGTGCATGTTGTTCTCGGTCTGTGAATGATGAGGTCGGCTTGTGGCCGCAGGGCATCATAGCGCGAAACGACAACAGTGCAAACCGCCCGCCGGCGGTGCCTACAGCAGGCCGAGCGCCCGCTGCGCGACCGGGTTGCCGGCGCCGGCCGCGTGGCGGAACCAGTACAGCGCCTGCGCGCTGCTGGCCGCCACGCCCAGGCCGCGCGCGTACATGTGCGCCAGTTGAACTTGCGCTGCCACGTGCCCCTGCAAGGCGGCCTTGCGATACCACGCCATCGCCAGCGGATGGCTGACCGTGACGCCCAGACCATGCAGGTAGCCATGCGCCAGTTGCGCCTGGGCACGCGCCATGCCCTGCTCGGCGGCCCGGTAGAACCAGGTCAGCGCCGCCGTGTGCGACAGTGCCACGCCGCGGCCCTTGCGGTACAGCAGCCCCAGATTGAATTGCGCCGCGCGATCTCCCTGCTGCGCTGCCCTCAGGAACCAGCGCGCCGCGAGGACGTGATCGGGATGGACGCCGCGACCGCTGTAGTACAGGGCGCCGAGGTGGTTCTGGGCATATGCCAGGCCGCTGGCCGCCGCACGCGCCAGCCAGGCGGCCGCCTGCGCGTCGTCGCGTTCGACGCCGTGGCCGCGCAGGTAGAGCTGGGCCAGGTTGAACTGGGCATACGCGTTGCCGCGCCAGGCGGCGCGGCGGTACCAGGTGAACGTCGCGGCACCGGCGCGGGCGGCATGGTCGGAGTTCATCCAGATCCTTTCGGCAAGTCGTGCGAACGGCTGCAGGCGCAGCCGGTTCCATTGCCAAAAGTTTAAGTAGATCGGGGATGTGCGGTTTGCGAGCGCACAATCAGGGCGTCAGGCGCGATCAGCCGCAATCAGGAACCATCAGCTGCCATTGAGCGCAGCGGCCATCTGGCGTTCGCGCACGGTGGCGGCGTATTTTTCGAGAAAGACGGGAATCTTGGCGGCAGCCACCTTGTTGATCGAAACCAGCAGGCTCGGCTCGACGCGATCGATGCCGCAGGTGCGGCCGAGATGGCGCGCCGCATGCAGCAGCACGTCGGCCGCGACCTGGGCATCGGCCTCGGCCCGGTGAGCGGTGCCGGCAAACGGAATGCCCAGCTGGCTCGACAGCTGGCCCAGCTTGTAGCTGACCAGACCGGGGAACAGGCGCCGCGACAGTTTCAGCGAGCAGACCAGACCCATGTGCTGCGTCGTGCGGCCCAGGCGCGCACCCTCGGCCTTCAGGAACTTTTCGTCGAAACTCGCATTGTGCGCCGACAGGACGTCGCCGCCGATGAAATCGATCAGCTCGGGCACGACCTGGTGCGCGGGTGGTGCGCTGTCGACCATCTGCTGGGTGATGCCCGTCAGGGCCGTGATGAACGACGGCACGCGCACGCCGCAATTGACGAGCGAGACATAACGCTCGGTCACTTCGCCGCCGACGATGCGCAGTGCCGCCACTTCCGTGATGCGGTCGCCCATGTCGGGCGACAGGCCGGTGGTCTCGAAGTCGAGCATCACCAGCGGTCGGTCGTACATACTCATCCTTGCTCCTTTGTGTGCTGTTCCAGCTGAGCGTCAGCCAAACTTGCGCAGCGCGTCGAGCGCCAGGCCGGTGCCGATACTGCCGAACAGGTCGCCCTCGACGCGGCGCGCATCCGGCACCATCGCACCAATCCGCGCGCGCAGCAAGCCCACGCCGCTCGAACCGCCGGTGAAAAACACCGTATCGACGTCGCCAGGGCGCACGCCCGCATCAGCAAACAGCTTGCCGACCGTCGTGGCCACCTGCTCGACCAGCTGCGCGATCGCCGCTTCGAACTGCGCCCGCGCGATGTGCAGCGACTCGGGCGGCGACAGGCGATCGAGCTGCAGCTTGACCATGTCGGCGTCGGACAGCGCAATCTTGGCGCCCTCGACCTGCATCGCCAGCCAGTGGCCGGCGCGTTCTTCGATCAGGTTCTGCAGGCGTGCGATGCGGGCCGGCTCGGCCGCGTCGCGCGCCAGATCGTTCAGCTGCGTGACGCTCTTGCGGGTGTAGGCCTGGTTGATCGTGTGCCACGTGGCCAGGTTGAAATAGTAGCTCGACGGGATTTCGGCGCCCGAACGCAGCTTGCTGCCGTAGCCAAGCAGCGGCATCACGCTCGCCAGGCTCAGGTATTTGTCGAAATCGGTACCGCCGATGTGCACACCGCCATTGGCCAGGATGTCGTCGCGGCGGTCGGGCCGGCCCGCGCGCTCGGGGCCGAGGCGCACCAGCGAAAAGTCGGACGTGCCGCCGCCGATGTCGGCGATCAGGACCAGTTCTTCGCGGTCGATGCGCGATTCGTAATCGAACGCGGCGGCGATCGGCTCGTACTGGAAGCCGATGTCGCGGAAGCCGACCGAGCGCGCGACATCGAGCAGCGTATCCTCGGCCAGCTGGTCGGCCCTGGCGTCGTCATCGATGAAGAACACGGGGCGACCGAACACGGCGCTGTGGAATGGCTGGCCAGCCTGGTCTTCGGCGCGGCGCTTCACCTCGCCAATGAACTGGGCCAGCAGCGAACGGAATGACACAGAGCGGCCCGCGACCTCGGTCTGGCCGTCGATCAGGCTCGTGCCCAGCAGGCTTTTCAGCGAGCGCATCAGGCGACCTTCATAGCCTTCGAGATATTCGGCAAGCGCGGCGCGGCCATAGCTGACGCGCTCGTCGTCGGCGTTGAAGAACACCACCGATGGCAGCGTAGGCTTGCCGTCCTCGAGCGTCAACAGCGCCGTTGGGGCGGATTGCATCATGCCGTGCCGATACCAGCCGACCGTGGAATTTGACGTGCCGAAGTCAACGCCGCAAGCGTGCACCATAGGAACCTTTATCTTGAAGGGGCGGTATGGTAACAGATTCCGTGCGGTATCGCTTTGCGCGATTCCGGCTGTGGCAGACAGGCGACGCCGCCCTGTAAGCAAGCTCTTACAGGGAGGCGGCGAGCGTACCGATACGGCGCCATGCGTGAACACCGGATAATCTGCTCATCAATGCGCCGCGGGCGCTGTCAGTGCTGCAAACTGGCGATTACAACAATAAAGACGAAAGATTGACCGCATGAGCATTACCCCCCACGCTGGCGCCGTCGTTGTTCACGGCGGCGCCGGCACGTCGCGCGACCATGAAGATGGCTGCGTGCTCGCAGCGCGCCGCGCCCTGGCGCAACTTGAAATCAACGGCGACGCCCTCGATGCCGCCATCGGCGCCGTGACCATGATGGAAGACGATGGTCGCTTCAACGCCGGCAGTGGCTCGGTGCTGGGCCTGGATGGCGCTACCGTCGAAATGGATGCGGCGATCATGGACACGCGCGGTCGCCTGGGCGCCGTCGCCTGCGTGCAGGCGGTGCAGAACCCGGTGCACCTGGCGCGCGCCGTGGCCGACACGCCGCACTGGCTGCTGGTCGGCGAAGGCGCCGGCCGCTTTGCACGCACGATCGGCATGCCGGATGCTTCCCCGGTATCTGAGCGCCAGCGCACGGCGCACCGCAGGCTGCTCGCGCAACTGGCGGGTTCGATGCCGGTGATGCCCGGCCTGGACCGCAGCCTGATCGAGCACTACTGGAACTACAATACCCCCATGCGATTGCCCGAAGGCGTGGCCTGCGACACCGTTGGCGCAGTCGTGCGCGGCGCCGACGGGCATTTTGCGGTGGCCTGCTCGAGCGGTGGCTCGGCGCCGGCCTTGCTCGGCCGCGTCGGCGATGCACCGATCATCGGCAGCGGTTTCTTTGCCGGGCCGGAAGGCGCGGTCGCTGCCACCGGGATCGGTGAGCAGATCGTGCGCCACCTGCTGGCGCGCACCGTGTACGGCTGGATTGCCGACGGCATCCCGCTGACGGACGCGCTACAGCGCGGCGTCGCCCTGTTCACACCGGACATCAAGGTCGGCCTGATTGCGGTCAGCCGCACGGACGCCGGCGCTTTCAGCAACAGTGATATGCCCACCTCGAAAATGGTACAACGATGAACCCAACTCTGAACGTACCGCGCAACGGCCACCTTGTCATCATCGGCGGCCACGAAGACCGCCAGCACGACATGCAGATCCTGTCGCGCTTTGTTGAACTGGCCGGCGGCGTCGACGCCCGCATCGTCGTGATCACGGCCGCCAGCCAGATCGCCGACACGATGTGGCAGATCTACGATGAGGCATTCGGCGCGCTTGGCGTGACGCAGCGCAGCCACCTCGAAATCACGAGCCGCGACGACGCCAACGACGAGAATTTCGTACGCCAGGTTGCCGAAGCCGATGGCATCTTCATGACGGGCGGCGACCAGAAACGCCTGCTCGCGCTGATCGGTGGCACGGCGCTGGACGCCGAAATGCACGCGGCCCTCAAAGTGCGTGGCGCAACCATTGGCGGCACCAGCGCCGGTGCATCGGCAATGTCGGGTCACATGCTCGCGCAGGGCCGCACCGACCTGCTGCCTGAAAAAGGCTCCGTCAGCCTGGGCGCGGGTCTGGGCTTTCTGCACCGCGTCGTCGTCGACCAGCATTTCTCGGAGCGCCAGCGTTTGTCGCGCCTGTTGTCGATCGTCGCGCAGAACCCGTACCTGCAAGGCATCGGCATCGATGAAGACACGGCGCTCGTGATCGAGCGCGGCGTGGGCATCGAGGTGCTGGGTGAAGGTGCGGTGACTGTCGTCGATGGCCGCTCGATGAGCAGCAACGTCGCCGAGATCAAGGACCGGGCCATCCCGGAACTGATCGACGTGCGCCTGCACCTGCTGCCCGCCGGTGCCAAGTATTCGCTGCCGATTGGCGACGAACAGGTGGGCAGGCGCATTCCCGCTTCGCTGCTGGACTTCCTGCAGATCGTCACGAAGCGCACGCCCCTCTCATGAAAATCATCGAAAAACGCCTGCTGCGGGGTCCGAACCTGTATGCCGGGACGCCGTGCCTGATGGCGGTGGTCGACAATCTGGCGACGAAGGGACGCGGCTTCGGCGCGCGCCTGCTGGCATTGATGCCAGCGCTGCCTGCGGCTGCGGCCGTACGCTTGTCGGACGATGCCCTGCCCGTTGATGCGCTCGAACCCGTGATCATGGAACTTCAGCGTCTGGCGGGCGTGCCCGGTGAGTACAGTGCCACGCTGGCGGTGCTCGGCCGTGAACAACGCCGGCGCATCGTGTGCGGCTATGGCGTCGAGCAGGTGGCGAGTGAAGCGCTGCGCACCGGCGTCAAGCTGCTGACCGCGCTGACGCGGGATGAGCCGTTCGACCTCGATGCCGCTGTCGCGGCGCTGCGGGCGATCGCTTCGGCGCATGCGATCGGCACCAGCACCGGCGCCGTGCTCGATGCGGCGCACCGGCGCGGCATTCCATCGCGCCGCCTGACGGATGATGCCAACCTGTTCCAGCTGGGCTGGGGCAGTCGCCAGAAGCGCCTGCAGGCGACCATCACCGGCGTCACCAATTCGATCGCGGTGAGCATCGCGAGCGACAAGCACCTGACCAAGACCCTGCTCGCCCAGGCCGGTGTACCGGTCCCGCGTGGCGAGGTCGTGACCACGAGCGCGGCGGCCCAGCGCGTCGCGCGGCGCCTGGGCTGCGCGGTGGTGGTCAAGCCGCTGGACGCGAACCAGGGCAAGGGCGTGACGGTCGATTGCGCGACGCCGGACAGCGTCGAGCGGGCGTTCGAGCACGCGCGCCGCCACGGTCGCCGCGTGATCGTCGAGCAGCGCCTGGAAGGGCGCGACTATCGCGTGCTGGTCACGGGTGACCGGATCGCCGCCGCATCGTGGCGCCGTCCGCCCGGGGTGACGGGGGATGGCCATTCAACGATTCGTACGCTGGTGGAGCTCGAGAACCGCAATCCGGCGCGCGGCGACGGGCACACGAACATCCTGACCAAGATTCCGCTCGATGCACTGGCCATCGAGACGCTGGCCAGCCAGGGCTATGAGCTCGATACGGTCCTCACGGCCGGCATCGGCGCCGACTTGCGCGGCAACGCGAACCTGTCCACCGGCGGCACCGCCGAAGACGTGACCGACCTGCTGCCGGAAGAAACGTGCGACATCTGCCTGCGCGCCGCGCGCACCATCGGCCTGGACATCGCCGGCATCGACATCATCTGCGACGACATCGCCCTGCCCCTGCATGACCAGCGCGGCGGCGTCATCGAAGTCAATGCCGCACCGGGGATCCGCATGCACCAGTACCCGAGCCGCGGCGCGCCGCGCGATGCGGGTGACGCCATCGCCCGTGCCCTGTTCGGCGCGGACGATGGCCGCATTCCCGTGGTCGCCGTGACGGGCACCAACGGCAAGACCACCACCAGCCTGCTGATCGAGCACGCGGTGCGGCTGGCCGGCCTGCGCACCGGTGTCACGACGACAAGCGGCGTGTACCTGAACGGGCAACTGGCGTATGAAGGCGACTGCACCGGCTACCATTCGGCGCGCAGCGTCCTGGGGTCGCCCGAGGTCGACTTCGCGGTGCTGGAAACGGCGCGCGGCGGCATCCTCAAGCGCGGCCTGGCGTACGACCGCTGCGATGTGGCGGTGGTGCTGAATGTCTCGGCCGATCATCTGGGGCTGGATGGCATCGACACGATCGACGACCTGGCCAGGGTCAAGGCGGTCGTGGCAGCCAGGGCGACGCGCGCGGTAGTACTCAACGCCGAAGATGCGCATTGCGTGAAAATGGCGGACGCGCTGACCGAGGGCGTCGAGGTCATCTACTTTGCACTGGATGCCGAAGATCCGGTCCTGGTGCCGCATCTGGAGCACGGTGGCCGCGGCGTGTACCTGCAGGATTCGACGATCGTGCTGGCAGGCGGCATGCGTCATGAGGCCTTGCTCGACGTGCGGACGATGCCCGTGTCACTGGGCGGTCGTGCGCGCTACAACATCGCCAACGCGATGGCCGCAGCCGCCGCGCTGATGGCCAGCGGCTTCAGCAACCGCGACATCGCCGCCGGCTTGCGCGGGTTCGTCTCCGACAGCAAGCACAATCCGCTGCGTTCGAACCTGTTCGATGTCGACGGCGTGACGGTGGTCGTGGACTACGCCCACAACTGCGCTGCGTACGCTGCGCTGGCCGAGATGGCGCGCGCGATGACCGCTGGCCGCCTGGTCGGCGTGGTCGCCGCACCAGGGGATCGCCGCGACGCCGACCTGATCGACATCGGCATCACCTGCGCCGCAGGCTTCGACGAGCTGGTCGTCTATGACAGCGAAGCCCGCGGCCGCGCCGAGGGAGAGGCCGCACGCCTCATCGCGCGCGGTGCACAGCTGGCGAAGATCGCGCCCGAACACCTGCAGATCGAGCACGACGTCCACCGCGCGATCCGACTGGGCCTGGCACGCTGCGCCCCCGGCGACGTGCTGGTCTTCGGCTGCGGCTCATCCATCTCCGAACTGACCGAAGCCCTCCGCCCCACCCGCCCGGACCTGGCCAACAAGATCGAAGCCGCCGCAATCTAAGGGCAAAAAAATGGCCCCACGCGGGCCGTTTTTCATGAATCCTGGGCTTACCAGAATCAATTGCAAAACAATTCGACACTGACCCCAATTAATTATTGCCTTACCACCCAACCTGAAGAAACTGAACAATTAGGGTCAGTGTCGAATTCTTTGACAACTTTTTTCCGATAAGCAATCCGGCATGGCTGAGGCTGCTTACACGGTCAGTAATTGCTCAATAATTCTACTCTGACCCTAATTGTTCGTGATCTTTGGCCTATGCCGTTTGGGCGGCGATCAGGGCGGCGCTTTCGGGGTCGGTGACGCGGATGGCGTCGACGAACACTTGCAGGGATGAGCCGCAGGCGAAGATCAGGACGTCGCCCGGCTTGCACAGGCTCAGGCCCAGGCGGATCGCGTTGCCGACGTCCAGCTCGCGGTGCAGCGTGTCGCTGATGCCCACGACTTCTTCGGCGCCGGTCAGGATCAGGTCGACCGTTTCGCCCGGTACGCGGCCACGGCTTTGCGATTCGTAGACGACCAGCTCGTCGAACCGCTCGCCGCAGACGCGGCCGATCTGTTCCAGGTCGGTGTCGCGGCGGTCGCCGGGCGCCGTCACGATGCCGATCAATTGACCCGGCAACATGCCGCGTGCCATGTCGGCCATAGCGGCGTAGGCGGCCGGGTTGTGGGCATAATCGACGATCACCGTTACGCCGCGCACATCGAACATATTCGTGCGCAGCGGGTTCGTGCGGCCATTCGACACGAACGTCGACAGGCCGGCGGCAATTTGCAAGTGATTGAAGTTGGCGGCCATCAGGCCGGCAGCTGCGGCGAGTGCATTGGCGATGTTGAAGCGCGCCAGGCCGCCGAACGAGACCGGCATGCTTTCCACCCGCAGCACCGCTTGCTGGCTGTGGCCGTCGGCCAGCACCACCGCGCCGTCCTGCAGATAGGCCCCGCGTCCGCCATCTTCCAGGTGCTTGAGCATCACCGGGCTTTCCGGATCCATCGAGAAGAACAGCACTTCGGCGCCCGGCTTGATGCGGCGCGCCATCTGCACGCACAGCGCGTCTTCGGCATTGAGCACCACCGCCTTCGAGGCCGATTGCGCCACCACCGCCTTGACTTGCGCCAGGTCCTCGATCGTATCGACACCATCCAGGCCCAGATGGTCAGCCGCGATGTTCAGCACGATCGCGACGTCGCAGCGATCGAATGCGAGGCCACGTTTCAGGATGCCGCCACGGGCCGTCTCCAGCACCGCGACCTCGACTTCCGGCGCACCCAGCACCGTGCGCGCCGACCAGTAGCCGGTACAGTCGCCCTTGACGACCTGCTTGCCGTCGATGAACACGCCTTCGGTCGTCGTCACGCCCGTGACCTTGCCCGCCATGCGCGCCGCGTGCGCGACCAGCAGGGTCGTCGTGGTCTTGCCATTGGTACCGGTGAGCGCGATGACGGGAATGCGCCCGTCGGTATTGCCCATCAAACCTTCGACGATGGCGTCGCCCGCGTCACGCGGCTCGCCCGCGCTCGGGTACTGGTGCATGCGGATGCCGGGGGCGGCGTTGACTTCGATGACGGCGCCCCGCTGCGCCGCCAGCGGCTGCGCGATGTCCTGGCACACGATGTCGATGCCGGCCACGTCCAGGCCGATCTTGGCGGCGGCCCGCACGCACAAGAGGCGCGTCGATTCCGGCAGCTGATCGGTCACGTCCTCGGCGGTGCCGCCGGTCGACAGGTTCGCATTGCCGCGCAGTTCGGCCGTGACGCCCATCGGCAGCACGCTGTCCACATCGAAGCCCTGGCGCGCCAGCATGTCGTTCGCGTGCTCGTCGAGCGTGATGCGGGTCAGGATGGTCGCGTGGCCGGCGCCGCGCGCCGGGTTCGCGTTTTCGATCTCCACCAGTTCGCGTACCGTCAGGATGCCGTCGCCGATGACGTGCGCCGGGCGGCGGCACGATGCTGCGGCCACACGGCCGCAGGCCACGAGCACGCGGTAGTCGCGTCCCTCGACATGGCGTTCGACGATCACGCGCCGGCCGAAGCCGCGCGCGAATTCGAATGCCAGCGCCACATCCTCGGGCGTCGCGCAGGCCACCGTAACACCCTTGCCCTGGTTACCGTCCAGCGGCTTGAGCGTGACCGGCACGGCCAGGCGCCGCGCCACGCGCTGCGCCGCTTCGACGGTGGTGACCACGTCGCCCTCGGGCACCGGCACGCCGGCTTCCTTCAGCAACGCTTTGGTCAACTGCTTGTCACTGGCAATCTTGACCGCGATGAAGCTGGTCTCGCCCGTCGTTGTCGCTTGCAGGCGCTTTTGCCGCACGCCCCAGCCGAGCAGGAACAGGTTGGCTTCTTCGGTGATGCGCTGGGTCGGGATGCCACGCTCGTGCGCCGCCGCCAGCACCGCTGCCGTGCTGGTGCCAATCGCGTAGCGTCCGGCGATGCCGCGCAGTTCTTCCAGGCGCGGCTCGAGCGCGAATGCTTCGCCGCGCGCCAGCGCCGTGACCAGATCGACCGCCAGGTCGAACGCCGGTTCGGCCAGCTTTTCGCAGGTGTACGCAACGACCACGCGGAACTGGCCCGGATGCCCGTTCACCGGCCGCGTGCGGCCAAAGGTGGCGGGAGCGCCGGCCAGCGCCTGCAGTTCGAGCGCGACGGTTTCGACCACGCGCCCCAGATAGGTGCCGGCTGCCAGACGCTGGGAGAAGCCGCCCGGAGCGCCGTCGGCGAGCAGCGCCCCGCCCAGTGCGGGCAGCAGCGCGAGCAGCGTCTCGTTGAAGCCGGGGATATCGCGGGTCGAGATGCCGTACAGGTCTTCCAGGTCGATGACGGACAGCAGGCAGGGGGAGTCGGCGTGGACGTTCGGTCCGCGCAGGAAGCGTTGTTCCAGGATTTGCACGTTGGTGTTCCCTTGTTATGGTGTTGATGAAGCGACGGCCGGCACACGCTCTCCACGTGGTCCGGCCGCTTTGTGCACGATCCGTACGCCTCAGGCGTCGAACAGTTGCGTATACATCCGGGTGGCCATCAGGCCCACCGTGGTGTGGTGCACTTCGGGCGACAGCAGGCGCGCCAGCAGCGCCATGGCCTCTTGTTTGCCGCTGCTGGCCGCGACCTGCTGCTCCAGCACGCGCAGTTCGTTGCCCGTGTCCTGCGCGTCGGCGCCCGTGTGGCGGCGAATCAGGCCGCGCACCGGGAACGCGGTGCCCCGCTCGATGCCCAGGCCATGCTGGTCGAGCGTGCGCTGGCGTGCGCGCGCTGTCAGCACGCGTGGGCCGGCCGCCTGCCCGCCTTCGGGGTTACTGGTAATCCAGTCGCGCAGCACCTGCAATTCGTAGGCATTGAAGACGCCAAACATCTCGGCGCGCTCGCCTTCGACCAGGCGCCAGAAGCGGCTGTGCTCGACCTGCTCGCCGCGCTTGATCCAGCCAGCTTCTTCCAGTGCTGCAAGGAAGGCCGGGATCTGCGCCGGCTCGGCCAGCCAGTCGTTGACGGAGCGCCCCGCGACGCGGCAGTAATCCGAGTGCATGTTCTTGCCGACGACGCTCTTGGCCGCCATGATGTCCACCAGCTCGTCCTGCAGATCGAACTCGCCGATTACCGACGTGGTGCTCGCACCCAGTTCATTGAGGCGATAGCCATTGACGACACGCTGCCAGAAGGCATCGCGGTCGCCCACCCGTGGCATCAGGTCATGGACCGACTGCACGGCCTTGCGGGCATGGCCGCTGGCGGCATTGTCGACCGTCACGTGCAGCGTGAAGTAATACGGGTCGATGCCCAGCTCGTTGAGCTCGTACGACGTGATCAACAGGTGCAGGGGCAGTTGCTCGTAGCCGAGGTTGTAGCCGATGATCTCTGGCAGGTAATGCTCGGCATGGTGACCCAGCGCCAGTTGCAGCGCGCCTTGCAGGAAATGGTCATCGTCCAGGCCATCCCAGCTGTCGCAGCCATGCGTGGCCAGCAGCTTGCGGTACAGCGTCACGTGGTTCTTGTCCGGCAAACCGTCACCCAGCTCTTCGAGGTAGGTCTTGATCAGCGGATGGAAGGCGACGTCATCCCACTGGCGCACCAGGCCATACAGCCAGGCGCCATCGACCAGCTTGGTCGGGGCCACGCCCTTGATGAAGTACAGCGCATGGGCGCGCGTGCCGAAGTAACGGCGCGGCGCGCCATTCTTGCGCGCTGCCAGGTAATCGCGGTATTCCTGCCCGACGATCTCGGTACGCTCTTCGATCCACGCCTGCAGGTCGTTGATATTCGATGGCAGATCGACGGGCAGCTCGCGCGCGCGCGCAATCTGCTCGTCGATGAACGAGGTGGCGACCTCAGGCTGCGCTGCCGGGTCGGCATACAGCGAGAAGTACAGATTCCTGGCGCCCTGCCCGGTCGGCAGGGGGGCATTCTGGACGCCTGGCGCGTCGGCTAACAGCATTGGGCTCATGTCTCGATTCTTGAAATGCGTTCTATGGACGGTGACGCATTATCCGTGCTGAACGGTTTCAGGAAAATCGGTAGGCGCGCTGTGAGCCTGTAAGATAGGGATTACAAAAATATTATCGATTGACACGTTCAATCACGCTGCTGCCCCCAGCGCCAGGTCCGCCACCAGGCCGGCGCCCGTCAGCTGTACCGGCATTGCCCCGCCATCGAGCATGCGCACCAGCGCGCGGTCGCCGTCGTCCGCGTTGACATTCACGGCGCGGATCGCTTCAGTGGCGAGCAACACCTCGAAGCCAGCCGCCAACCCATCGAGCACCGTATTGAGCACGCAGTAGTCAGTCGCCAGCCCGCACACGACCAGGCGCCGGATGCCACGCTCACGCAACGTGTCTGCCAGGCCAGTGCCATTGAAAGCCGAATACGCATCGACGTCCACCGTGGTGGCCTTGGAAACGACGATCGCGTCATCCAGCTGCAACCCTGGCGCAAACCGCGCGCCGTCGCTGCCGGCCACGCAGTGAACGGGCCACGGGCCGCCCTGGTCAGCGAACGAGCAATGCAGCGCAGGATGCCAGTCGCGCGACACGTACACCGGCAACCCATGGGTGCGGTACAGGTCGATCAGGCGATTGATCGGGGCCAGCACGGCGTCGCCTTGCGGGACGCCCAGGCTGCCGCCGGGAAGGAAGTCGACCTGCGGGTCGACGATCAGGAGGGCGTCGCCCCCGCCCAGCACGATGGCACTCATGGTTGGCTCCTTTGACTATTCGTTCACAAGACGCCATGACAGCGTCGCCAACGAGAGCCTACCATGAAGCCCCCGCGCCGGCGGGGGACCAGCAACGCAGCTTACTGCGGCGTATTGTTCAGCAGCGAATGCTTGCGTGCATAGCCGAAGTAGACGGCTGCGCCGATGGTCAGCCAGATCGCAAACGCGACCCAGGTATGCCAGCTCAGGAACGACATCAGCACCAGGCAGAAGATGATCGCCAAGATCGGAATCAGCGGCACGGCCGGGCAGCGGAATGCGCGTGGCAGGTCAGGACGCTTCTTGCGCAGCACGATGACGGCGATCGAGACCAGCGTGAAGGCAGCCAGCGTGCCGATATTGACCAGTTCGGCCAGCACCGTCAGCGGCACGACAGCAGCGATCAGGCCGAAGATGATGCCCACCAGCCAGGTCGCAAAGAATGGCGTGCCGTATTTCGGGTGCACCTTCGACAGGCGCGCCGGCATCAGGCCGTCACGCGACATCGCGAACAGGATGCGGGTCTGGCCATACGCCATCACCAGCATCACGGTGCTCATGCCCAGGATCGCGGCCAGGTCGACAAAGCCGGCGACCCAGTCTTCACCGGCCACCTGCAGCGCCAGCGATACCGGGTGATCGACACCCTTGAAGTCCATGTGCGGCACGATTCCGGTCATGATCGCGGCGACCACGACGTACAGGATCGTGCAGATGATCAGCGAACCGATGATGCCGATCGGCAAGTCGCGCGCCGGATTCTTGACTTCCTCGGCAGCCGAGGTGACGGCGTCGAAGCCGATGAAGGCAAAGAACACCAGTGCGGCGGCGCTCATCACGCCAGTCATGCCATATGGCATGTACGGCTGCCAGTTCTCCGGCTTGACATGGCCCACACCGACGGCGATGAACAGCAGCACGACGCTGATCTTGATGATCACCATCACGTTGTTCAAACGGGCCGACTCGCGCATGCCGAGCGACAGCAGGAACGTGATGGCCATCATGATCAGGAAGGCCGGCAGGTTGAACAGGGTCTCGACGCCTGGGCGGGCGCCGGGAGCGGCGGTCAGCGCGTCCGGCAGCACGACGCCAAAGCCCGACAGCAGCGACTGGAAATAGCCCGACCAGCCAACGGCAACGGTCGACGTCGCCAGGCCGTATTCGAGCAACAAGTCCCAGCCGATCATCCAGGCGACGAATTCACCGAGCGTGGCGTAGCTGTAGGTATAGATGGAACCAGCGACCGGGACGGTCGAGGCGAATTCGGCGTAGCACAGCGCGGCGAAGCAGCATGCCATCGCCGCGATGACGAACGACAGCGACAGGCCAGGGCCGGCCGTGACGGCGCCGGTGCCGGTCAGCACGAAAATACCGGTGCCGACGATGGCGCCGATGCCGAGCAGGATCAGGTCGGTCGGGCCGAGCACTTTCTTGAGGCCGCCCGGCTTGGCGCTTGCGGCGATCATCGCGTCCAGATTCTTGGTTCTAAAAATACTCACTACGTGTTCTCCAATCAAATAATGGTGTGGTCCCGCGTCTTGTCATTACTGCGCCTGCCTGATGGGCGGGCGCACTCCCGGGATCCTGCCTGGTGGGCCGGCTTGCCTGACCTGGAAACCGCCGCTGCTTGTACCTGCCGTCGTCCAGCTTTTTTACAGGTGTGCCAATATAACCAGAATGTTGTCTCGAATCAAAGCAATCTAGCGAAACTGCTGCAATTTACGTGCCCACTGGCAAATCTGGCAAATCTGGCAAGCGTTGCGTAAACAGCGCGCCCGGTCCGACCTTTCTTGATTTCCCAAATACAACATTCGATAATGGATGGCAGATTCCATCCCATCTCGCATGGGCCGCCTCCCGCCGTTCGCACACCGTTGTTCCCCCGCCATGACTGTCACCGCAGGACTCCCGATCCCCGCGCTTGCCGCGCCCGCTTCCCGCAACGACGGATTGCGGCGCGCAGCGATGGCCAGTGCACTGGGACTGGCGCTCGTGCTGGGCAACGCCGGCGCCGCGCCGCATCCCCTGGCGCGCCTCGATGAAATCGCTGCGATTGCCGAACGGGATCATGCGCTGGGGCGCACCACGCTGGTGCGGGAAGGCCCGACGCTGATCGCCGGCGCGCCCTATGCGGTGCGGATCCGCTATCTGTTCCTGTTGCGCCGGGTGCACGTTGATGGCGGCAATTTCCGCGCCGCTTATGACACCAACGAACAGATCATCCAGCTGGCCACGGCCGCGCACGACCCGCGCAATCTGGCCGTGGCCAGCCTGGGCCGCGTGTATCGCCTGATTGAAAACAACGATCCCGCCGGCGCGCTTGGCTTGCTGGAAACGCTCGGCGCCCGCTACCGCGATCTCGACAGCCTGGAATTCAAGGGCGGCTTCGACGCGCTCCAGGGCGCCGCCTTCAGCGCCGTGGGCCAGTATGACCGCGCCCTCCACGCTTTCCTGCGTGCGCTCGAACTGGTCCAGAACCATCCCGACCTGTGGAGTCCGCGCAAGGCCGACATCCAGCTGGCCATGGCGCGCATGTACGTCAATGCGCGCGACCCCGTGCGTGCGCTCGAAACGCTGCGCGACGTACGGGCCGGCACCAGACGCCTGCCGCCGCGGCTGGATGCGGCGGCGTCATTCTTCGAAGGCCGCGCCCTCGTCGCGCAGGATCAGCCGGAGGCGGCCCTGGAGGCGTTCGAGCGGGCGCTGGCGCTGGCGCAAACCCACCAGTTGCTGTCGGTCCAGGCCAATGCGCTGGCCAATATCGCCAACGCCTACCTCAAGCTTGACCGGTACGCCGACGCGGAAACGGCCGCGCGCGCCGCCCTGATACCCGCGCAAAGCAGCGAGGACAAAATCAGCCTGCACATGGCCACGGCGAACCTGGGCTTTGCGCTGTTCGGCCAGGGCCTCCATCAGGAAGGCATGCGCCTGGTCGACGAGGTTTGCGCGGCCATGCGCCGCGCCGGCGCGCTGTCCACGCTCGGACGCATCCTGGCCGAGAAAAGCCATGCACTGGAGCGCGCCGGACGGTTCAGGGAAGCGCTCGCCACGATGCGGGAACGCGACACCGTGATCCAGCAACTGTCGCTGGATGACCGCAACAAGGCGATCTCGGCGCTGCAAGAACAGTTCAAGGCGCGCGAGCGCGCCGCCCAGATCGACAGCCTGCGCCTGGAAAATGCCGCCAAGGATGCCGAACTGCGTCACCGCACGCTGATCCAGACCGCGGCCTCGCTGGGCGCAGCACTGGCGCTGCTGCTGTGCTCGGGTGTGCTCTGGCTGTACCGCAAGTCGGAGCGCACGGGCCAGCGCCTGTCGGAACTGAACGCGGAACTGGCGCACCACTCGGCGCACGACCCGCTCACCGGGCTGCACAACCGGCGCTCGTTCCAGGACCGCATGCGCAGCCGCACCGGCGAAGCCGCGCCGCAGCCGGACGCTGCGGACTGCTTCACGCTCCTCGACATCGAC